>Ga0316604_10001696_pt1 | contig 18598 bp, 23 predicted proteins | sample OWC_soil_day20_C_FD_207650 | JGI IMG/M metagenome (GOLD analysis project Ga0316604, IMG submission 207650) | Wetland soil microbial communities from Old Woman Creek delta, Ohio, United States - OWC_soil_day20_CT | ecosystem: Environmental > Terrestrial > Soil > Wetlands | place: USA: Ohio... | reverse complement strand
ACGAGCGGCAAGGTCGTGGTCACGGACGCACTCACCAGCGCGATCACGATCGAGACGGATGACGGGAGGCAGTTCCAGTTCACCATGAACGACGCCACGAAGATCGAACACAAGGGAATGGGCGTCCCACTGGGAGATCTCCGGGAGGACTCCCGGGTCACCGTGACGACCGAGCAGGTTCCGACGGATCCGCTGGTCCCGATGCTCGCGACGCGCGTGCAGGTGGACGAGGCGGCGGTCGCCGCGCCGGCTTCCGAGTCTGCCGCCGGCACGGCACGCGTCGAATCGGCTGGCAAGGACGGCGGCCTGCCCAACCGCACCGCGCAAGTGCAATCGGCCGACTACGATGCGGCGCAGCGGACGGCCGAACGCCTGCCGAAGACCGCGACACCGCTCCTGCTGATCGCCTTGCTGGGCGCGGGCTTCCTCGCGAGCGGCCTCGTCCTCAGGATGCGGCGGCGCCGCTAGTCGCTCTTGCCGACGCGTACCGCGTGCACGATGAAGCGCTTCGGCGCAGGCCCGAGCGCGAAGAACGGAAAACAGGTGACGAGCGTGAGCGTCGGTTCCGGCGTGGGATCGAGTACCTGCACGTCTTCGGGGGATACGACGGAGAGGGCGCGAACTTCGTAGTCGTACGCCGCGCCCGGAGTCTCGAGCCGGATGCGGTCGCCCGGGGCGATGTTGCGGAGTCCGCGAAAGAATCCATCGCGGTGACCCGAGATCCCGAGGTTCGTTTCGATTCGGGTGCCCGCGACGCGTCCGACGCCGCGGTTGAGCGTGATCGCATCGGTGCCTTCGAGCAGCGCGACGGCGAGCCCGATGGAAGCGATCGAAAGCACGCCGAGAGGCGCACCGGAGCCCGTCCTCCGGCTCGCCTGCCACGCGACCCGCCGCGCCTCGGACCATTCGGTCGTGTCGGGAGCCATCGCTTGCGGCGGGCGCACGGCGAAACGAGCCGCGAGATCCTCCCGCGCGCCCTGTTCGCCGATGGCGGAGTCGATGCGCAGCGCCGCCGCGAAGGCCAGCGCGCAGATCCCCATCGCGATCAGGAAGCGCTCGATTGCGATCTGCATGGGTGGATCCCGGGAAGATTCTCGCTCTCGTCCCGACGACTAGACTTGCAGGGGAAGGGTCTTGGCCGCGCGGTTCTTCGCGATCTCGACCTTCGCGGGCTTGGCCTTCGTCGCTCCGGCCTTCTCGCGCACAGCCGCGTGTCGCAGCTCGGTGGCGAGTGCGAGGCGGTAGGCCCGCTCTGCGAGCGGACGATCGGAAGGCTCGGTGAGGGAGCCGAACAACTCCGTCAGTACTTCTTGGACGGCGGCTTTTGCCTCGCGTCGCGCGAAGATCGTGAAGTACCAGGAAGTGCGCGCGAAATAGCGGTCGTACAGGAGATCGAAAGCCTGCTGGTCGCCGGCCCCGGCGCGGCGCGCCAGCTCGGTCTCATCGCCGAGTCCCGCGGTCACCGTCGGGCATTCCGTCGCGTCGTCGTCATCGAACTGGGTCATGGTCGTCCGTTACCCCCGGCGCGACACAGTTCAAGAATCGTGCCTTGGCGCAGACAGTGGGAGGCGCCTCTGCGCAGGCGCGGGGCACGAACGACGGGATTTTTTGTACAGATGACCATCCTCCACGGACACACTTTGAACGGAGTCGCCCCGGGCCCGGCTGTCGCGAGCGCTGAGAGCGCGTCGAGTTGGCATGGAACGTGCTCCCTGGAACGATCGAACCCCGGCCCGGAGAATTCCCTCTGTCCGCGTATTCCAATAGGAGAAGCGTGTGACGACCGCAGCGTTCCTGAGCGACCTGACGCGGGTCCGCGGTCGGACGCGTCAGCATTCGACCCAAGGTGCCTCGGCCGCGGGCGGCGCCGAGCGTCACGCCACGGTCCTCCGGCTTCTGAACGACATCCTCGCGAGCGAGCTGATCTGGTTGATGCGTTACCGCCGTCGATACTTGCTGTCGGGCGGGAAGTCGATGATCGCCGACGGAGGTGCCGGCGAGGAGCCGACTCCTGCCGATCGGCTCGCGCGGCGAATCGTCGAACTCGGCGGCGAACCCGATCTCGATCCGGACCAGCTGCTCTCGCGGAACCCCGCCGACTACGCGTCTCGCGGATCAGTGGACGAAAGGATCCGCGAGGACTTGCGGGCGGAACGCATCGTGATCGAAAGCTACACAGAGGTCATCCGCTATCTGGGCGCTGCGGACCCGCCGACGCGGGAGATGCTGGAAACGAATCTCAGGAGGGAGAGAGCGCGCGTGGCGCACCTTTCCCAGATCCTTCGCGACCTCGATACCGAAGCACTCGACGAAGTCGGATGACGGGTGAGACGCCGGTGGCGCGTCCCCGCGGATCCGACCGGCCAGCTGTTAGAGTCCGCTCGTTCCTTACTTCCTTCCTTCCGGACGCCCGAGCCTCATGATCCTGACGACTCGCATCGCTTCGACGCTTCGCCGCTATGCGGTTCCTCCCGCGGCGGTGGCGGCGGTCTTCGCACTCACGCTCCCGCTTCGGGCCGATGCTCCCTACGTCGCCTATCCCTTGTTGCTCGCGGTCATCGCAGGGTGTGCGTTCGACGGCGGTTTGCGTGCCGGCCTGCTCGCGACCGCATCATCGTTGCTCGTCATCGGGTATTTCCCTGCCGAGCCGCTGGGCCAGATGCGCTTCGCGGATCCGACCATGCTGACCTTCGCCTTCTCGAGCTTGGTCCTCTCGCTCCTGCTCCGCGCGCGCATGCGCACCGAAATCGAGTGCAACGAGCTGCACGCTGCCGTCGCGACCGAGCGCGAGCGCCTCGAGACGATTCTCGACTCGGCGCACATCGGCATCGGCTTCGTCGATTCGAAATTGCGCTACCTCCAGGTCAACGAGGCGCTTGCCGACATCAACGGGATCCCTGTGCGCGAGCACCTCGGCCGGCCGGTCCACGACGTGGCTCCTTGGCTCCCCAAGGGCGTACTCACCACCCTGCGCGGTGTGCTCGAAGGCGAACCGGCGATCGGGCACGAGCTCGCCATTGGAGCTCCTCACTTCGGGGCCGAAGTTCGCCACTTCGCAGGGTCTTTCCTCCCGCTCCGCGGGCCGGATGGTGACATCGTCGGTGTCGGCTTGACGGTGAACGACGTGACCTTGCTCAAGCGGAACGAGGCCGAGCAAGCGCAGCTTCGCGCCAAAGCCGAGCAAGCGCAGCGCGTGGCTGACGAAGCCAATCGCATGAAGGACGAGTTCCTGATCACTCTCTCGCACGAGCTGCGCTCACCGCTCCAGGGCATTCTGGGTTGGGGTCGTCTGTTGCGCGGCGGTCAGCTCCAAGCGAAACAGGCCGATCAGGCATTCGAGACGATCGAGCGCATCGTGCGACAACAGGCCGAGCTCTTGAACGGGCTCTTCGACGTCTCGCGGATCATGGCCGGAAAGCTGGCGATCGCGCGCAGCTCCCTCGACCTGTCCGAGCTGACGCGGCAGGCGTTCGAAGACAAGCAGTTCTCCGCCAGGAGGCACGGCATCACAATGGCTTGCGACGCCGCAAGCGTGGTCCCCGTATTCGGCGATCGGGAACGCATCCACCAGATCCTCGGGAACCTGCTGGCGAACGCGATCAAGTTCACGCCCAGCGGCGGTCGCGTGGAGCTGCGTTGCGTTGCCGAAGGGCGCGAGGGCGTGATCACCGTGCGCGATACGGGCGAGGGCGTCCCGCCCGAGTTCCTCCAGCACATCTTCAAGCGCTTCTCCCAGGCCGATCGCTCGCGCGGGAGACGTCACCGCGGCCTCGGGCTCGGCCTTTCGATCGTGCACCACCTGGTCGAGCTACACGGGGGACGCGTTACAGCGGAGAGTCCGGGGCCGGGAGGCGGCACGACGATGACGGTGCGGCTGCCGCTTTCGAGCGCGCTCGCCGAACCGGCTTCCCCTGCGCCGAGGACCGCGGTCGCGCCCGTTCGGCTTTCCGGCATTCGTGTCCTGCTCGTCGAAGACGACGTCCACGTGCGCGAGAGCACCGCGGTCTTGCTCGAACTGCGCGCCGCGCAGGTCACGACCGCCGCTTCGGCGAGCGCGGGCATCGATGCGTTCCTGCGCTCGAAGCCGGACATCGTCGTCTCCGACCTCGGACTGCCCGGCGATGACGGGTACTCGTTCCTGCAACAGATCCGCGCACTCGACACGGGTGGCGACGTCCCCGTGATCGCCTTCTCGGGATATGGAAGCGCGCCCGAGCGCGCCCGGTGTCTCGACGCGGGTTTCGCCGCCCACCTCACCAAGCCGGTGGATCCCGAGATCCTGATACGAACCGTCGCGGCGGTGGTCTCGCGCGATCCGGGGATCGCATGACCCCCCGGGCCGCGCCCGAGACACTCACTGGTTTCGCTCGCGAGCTGCCCAGCTGCTTCGGGGTCTTCGTGCGCCGGTGCTTCGCGTCGATCGGGCGCGGTCAGCGGCCGGCGATCACGCTCGAGCAGCGCGTCGTCGAGCGAACCCAGGAGCTGCAAGATCTGAACGACGAGCTCGAGGCCTTTTCCTACTCGGTATCGCACGATCTCCGCGCTCCGCTGCGCCACATCGATGGCTTCGGCGAGCTGCTCATCCAACGTCTCGGCACCGGCGATGCGTTGGTCACCCACTACCTCGATCGAATCGTGGACCAGACGCACCGTGCGGAAGCGCTGATCGACAACCTGCTCGCGTTCTCGCGCATGGGCCGGGCCCCCCTCGAGCGACACGACGTCGATGTGCAGACGATGGTGGAGGAGGTGGTGGCCGACCTCACGAGCGAGCAGCCCGCGCGCGACGTGAAGTGGACAATCGAGCGCCTCCCACACGTGGACGCGGACCCGGCGATGCTTCGCGTCGTGTGGAGAAACCTGCTCGATAACGCACTCAAGTACACCCAATCGCGCGCGGTGGCGGAGGTACAGGTCGGGACTTCGCGTCGCGAGGGCCAGACTTCCTTCTTCGTGCGCGACAACGGCGTGGGCTTCGATGTGCGCTTCACGGCGAAGCTCTTCGGGGTGTTCCAGCGACTCCATCATGCGGAGGAGTTCGCGGGTAGCGGAATCGGTCTCGCGACGGTGCGGCGCATCGTGGCTCGCCACGCCGGACGCACAGGGGGAGAGGGAGCGATCGACCGCGGTGCGACGTTCTGGTTCTCGCTCCCGGATCCCAGGGGAGGACTCGCATGTCCAAGTCCCGCGTGAGCCCCGAATCGCGCGCGATCCGGATCGTTCTGGTCGAAGACGACGCGGACGATGCGGAGCTCGTGCGGGCCCGCTTGGCGGAGGCGGGATTGCGCATCGATCTCGAACGCGTCGAGTCGCGTCCGACGTTCCGCGCGGCGCTCGTCCGCGGCGGCGTGGACCTCGTCATCGCGGACTATTCGCTCCCGCGCATCGACGGCGTGGCCGTTCTGGAACTCGCGCGCGAACTCAGCCCCGGCATTCCCGTGGTGCTGATCTCCGGCGTGATGGGCGAGGACCTCGCGGTCGAGACGCTGAAGCTCGGCGCCACCGACTACGTGCTGAAGCAACGGCTCGACCGGCTCGTGCCCGTGGTGCTGCGCGCGCTGCGCGAGAGCGAAGCGCGCCGCCGCACGCTCGTGGAAGTGCGCGAAGCGAGTCGAGAGGTTCGCGACTGCGCGACCGCGCTGGAGTCCGACCAGGCCGAGCCGCTGAGGAGCGTCTCGCTCCGGGCGCTCACGATGCTCCACGGCGCGATCGAGCAGTTGGAACTCCTGCTCGCCAAAGCGCTGGGCGAGCGACCGCGAGCCTGATCCGGGACCCGCAGAGCCGCAGACCACCCGACCTTCACTCCGAGTTGATCCTGGGATGGCGAGCGCACCGAAGCGGCGATGGATCACTGGGGATATGATTCTGATCGGCGTCATACATCACGGGTAGAGGAGGGGAAAATGCTCGAAACCATCGCGATCATCTTGATCATCCTGTGGCTGGCTGGTCTGGTTACCTCGTACACAATGGGCGGCTTGATCCACATCCTCCTGGTCATTGCGGTCGTAGTGATCCTGGTGCGTGTCATCCAGGGTCGAAGGCCGTTGGGATGATCAGCAGATGCTCTCGCCCCGCGCTGCCTCGCACGGAGCGGATTTCTCTGCCAAGGGAGGCGACGCGATGAGCGCAGTCAAGATCGTCGGAATCGCGCTGATCGCGGCCGGAATCCTGGGGCTGGTGTACGGTGGCTTCAGCTACACCACGGAAACCCACGAGGCCAAGATCGGCCCGCTCGAGCTGTCGGTGAAGGACAAGGAGACGGTCAGCGTGCCGATCTGGGCTGGCGTGGGCGCGATCGTGGTCGGCGGGCTCCTGCTGGTGGTGCCCGGGAAGCGTTAGCTGCCGCTGCCTTCGTCGCTCGTGGCGTCAGCCGTCGCGATCCGCTCGCGCTCGCGGACGGGCGAGCGCCATGGCGCGACCGATCGATTGCGTGTCATGCTGCGATGACCGTGGACTCGGCCAACTCGGAGTGGGAGCGGATCGAGCCGCAGGCGATCACGCTGAATGGCGATCGGGTCGTCTATCGAGCGGCGGGCAAGGGGCCCGTGCTGCTGCTCGTGCACGGCCTCGCCGGCAGCGCGAGGACGTGGCGGCACGTCATGGCGCCGCTGGCACAGCACTTCACGGTGATTGCCCCCGATCTGCTCGGGCAGGGACAATCCGATAAGCCCCGCGGCGACTACTCACTCGGCGCCCACGCCGACATGCTTCGCGACCTGCTGGACGCGCTCGGGCACGAGCGGGCCACGTTCGTCGGCCAGTCGCTCGGGGGCGGTGTGGCCATGCAGCTGGCCTATCAGTTCCCGGAACGCTGTGAGCGCCTGGTGCTCGTGAACAGCGGCGGTCTCGGGCGAGAGGTGAGCGTGATCCTGCGGCTGCTCAGCCTGCCCGGAACCGAATACGTCTTCCCGCTCGTCTGCACGCCACGCCTCCGCGATGCGGCAAGCCGGATCGCCCCATGGCTCGGCCGCGCAGGCATTCGTTCTACACCAGCCCGTGAAGAGATGTGGCACAGTTACGCGTCGCTGACGGACGCCAAGAGCCGCCGTGCGTTCTTTCGCAGCCTGCACGACGTGATCGATTGGGGCGGCCAAGCGGTGAGCGCCCTCGGTCGACTGCACCACGCAGCGCAGATACCGACCTTGATCATCTGGGGCGCTCGCGATCCGTTCATTCCGGTGAGCCACGCGCGCGCGGCTCACGAAGCCATCCCGGGCAGCCGCCTCGTGATCTTCGAGGGGGTGGGCCACTATCCACACTGTGAGGCGCCGGAGCGGTTCGTCGAAACGATCGCGGCCTTCATCGCCTCCACCGAGCCCGCGCGGTTGCCGATACGCTCATCGCCGCGGCGCGTCTGAAGAACTTGCCGTACTCCCCGCTGGAGGAGGCGAGCTTCTCGACCTGCTCGGCGCCCGAAGCGCCGACCAACCCGGAAGCGCTCGCGAGAACCTGGTTCTGCGCGTCGCCTCCGGGCAAGATCCAAAGTCGAAGCGCCGCAGCTTCTGGAAGTATCGGCGCTCTGCGAAGCGATCAGGCGATCAGCCCTTGACCGCAGACTTCACTTTGTCCACGACCTTCTCGGTCGTCTTCTTGACGTTGTCGGCGATCTCCTTCGCCTTCTCCTTGATGTCGCCGGCTGCATGCTGGACCTTGCCCTCGCGCTCGAGGCGCTTGTCGCCCACCAGCACGCCTGCGGCTTCCTTCGCCCGTCCCTTGGCCTGATCGATTTTCCCACCCATGCTTCTAGCCTCCGAGCGCAACGTCGCGCTCTGTTACATGCGATTCTCAGCAAACATCATGCCCACGTGAGACCCGAGCAGTCGATGTGACATGTGAGCATTTTTCGTGGTGCAGCTCCCCGGAAGATGACTGCTCCCTCTGGTCTCACACCTGTGTCACACCTGTGCCAGCGGAGCACAGCGATGCGAGCGCCGGCTATTCGACGGGTGCAGCATCGGCCCGTGCGGCACGAGGAGAGCGTGTCCGCTGGGCGACCACTTCCGAACGATTCCGGCGCGCGAGCGCAGCTTCAGAGTCTCCCGGTCAGCACCAGGATGAGCAGAATGAGCACCACGACACCGAGCAACCCGCTCGGGCCATAGCCCCAGCTCTGGCTGTGCGGCCAGGTCGGCAGCACGCCGACGAGCATCAAGATCAACACAATCAACAAGATCGTTCCCAAGCCCATGAGTTCCTCCGTGATCGGTGTACTCACCGAGACTGCACTAAACGTGCCGTGTAGGGCGGCACCAATCGTCGAAGAGCGTTGAAGGGCGCGTTCTGGGGCGCGTCGCGTCTCATCACGGCGCCGCCCTTCGCTTCCTTTCCCAGCCGTCGGTGCCCACGGCACGGCCGCGATCGGCCTTGCCGTCACTGATGTTCTCGCCCGCGTGGAGCTCTTGCTTGTCGTTTGTACATCTCGGAACTGCGCCGATCGTTGTGGCCGCACTGTGGCCTTGGATCAGCGCGCGCGCCGCGGAAACGGCTTCTGCTAGCAGAGCAGGATCAGCAGGATGATGCCGGGGATGATCGCGAGGAGGAAACCGAGCACGATCGCGATGATTTCCCCGCTTCTCGGCGTCGCGCAGCGACGAAGAAGCCCAGCCGAGTTTCGCGACGACAGAGCGTGCGCGCTCCACAGGAGCGACGGCCATCTCCTGTGCGGCCGCGAGGCGGGGCGCCGCCGCGATCCGGTCGCGCAGCGCGGTCAGTCCTGCAATCGGTGCGCAGCCGCACCGGGCGGCTACTGGCTGGTGCGCGCGGGTGCGTTCGCGAGCAGCAGCGAAACTGCGATGAGGAATGGGGAGATCCCGCGCATGTCCATGGCTGTCCTCGTGTCAGCGACTCGCACGTCGCAGCATCGGAGTGTTCACCGCCGCGTTGCTCCAGTTCGCCTGGGCGAACTCCCAATTCGTCAGATGATCGAAGAAGGCTTCGAGGTAGCGCGCCCGCTCGTTGTGATAGTCGAGGTAGTAGGCGTGTTCCCAGAGGTCGGCGCAAAGGAGCGCGTTCTCGCCGTAGCGAAGCGGGAGATCGGCGTCGGGCGTCGTCGTGATCCGCAGGCCGTCGCGGTGCGACACGAGCCAGAGCCAGCCCGATCCGAAGTGGCCGGCGCCGGCTTCGAGGAACTCGTCCCGCAATCGCTCGAAACTTCCGAAATTGCCGACGATCGCTTCGTTCAGCGCGCCTTCAGGCGCACCGCCGCCGTCGGGATGCATCGATCGCCAGTAGAAGTCGTGGTTCCAGATCTGCGCCGCGTTGTTGAAGATCGCGCCTTCAGAGCTGCGAATCATCGACTCGAGACTCTCCGTCGCTTCGGGTTTGCCCGTGACCAGCTCGTTCAGCTTCTTCACGTAACCGGCGTGATGCTTCTCGTAATGGAGAGCGACGGTTTTCCTGCCGAGGTGCGGTTCGAGCGCGCGCTGGCCGTAGGGGAGAGGTTTGAGCGCGAAGTGTTCCATGGCGAGAACAGAGAGCAACTCGCGTGCCACACGCAGGGTGCCTGCTCCGCGAGCGAGGGTCTACGCGAGCCACGAGATTTGTAACTCCTTCCCTCGGCTTGTAGCAATCGCCGCCGCATCGGCGAGCGGCGATCGTTCGCGACACCACCGGCTGGCACGAGACGTGCTGTAGCCAAGTCCGGAGGTCGCAAACCATGATTGGCACCGTTCTAATGGTTCTTCTGATATTGATGCTGCTGGGAGCACTTCCGACCTGGCCGCACAGCAAGAGCTGGGGCTACGCGCCGAGCGGCACCTTGGGCACCGTCCTCGTGATCGTGTTCATTCTCGTGCTGGTCGGGCGGATCTGACGCTTTCCGGGGCCGGTGCGCGTCGTGCAGAGCAATCAGTCAACGGACTCTCGCGCCTACGCGCCGATTGCCGCTTCGCTCAGCGCCACGCTCGGGCGCGCGATCGATCTCGCACGGCAAGTGGCGACCGACGAAGTTCGACTGCTGCAGATCGAGTCGCACGAGCGCCTCGACGACGCGATGCGCCGCGGGGCGTGGATCGGCTTTGGCGCTCTCTGCCTCGCCGTCGCGTGGGTCGGCGCGTGGGCCGCAGCCGTCGTCGCGCTCGAAGGTCGCTTCTCGCTGGAGGCGCGCCTCGCGACGCTCGCGATCTCGCAATGCCTGCTCGGAGCGGCGCTGCTCGCCCGCGGACTGCGCCGCCGGGCGGACGCGCGGTGAGCGCCGCGTTGTCGCGCGACGTATTGGAGGCGCGCATCGTGCGCGAGCGCGCAGCGCTCAGCGAGGCGCTGGCCGAGCTGCACGATCAGGCGCGCGCGCAACTCGATCTGCGACGTCGCGTGCGAGAGCGTCCTTCGGCCTGGTTGGCCGGAGCGCTTGTGATCGGCTTGATATTGGGGGCGCGGCGATGAAGCGCACTGCCCCGGGGAGACGATGATGCGAGAAGCAAGCGAACGAGTCGAGCAGAGCACGCCGATTCTGGAACGGCCCGAAGTGAAGGAGCAGGTGGAGCGCGTGCGCACGCAGCTGGAGGAACTCGACGCACAGGTGCGACGCGTGGTGCAGGACCGACCGCTCGTCGCAGTGGGAGCCGCTCTCGTGTTCGGCTACGCGCTCGGCCGTCTGCTGGCGCGGCGCTAGGGCGCAAGATGGATCCCCAACGCATCGCAGAAGAGCTGCGCTTGCAGCTCCGGGAACGCCCGTACTGGACGATTGCCGGGATCGTCGGCGTCGGCTGGATCCTCGGCCGGAGCTTGCCGCTGCGCGCCGCTCTTGCGGTAGGGAGCATCGGAGCGCGCATGGTCATGGCAGCCGCGCTCGAGGACGTGATGAGCGATCGCGTGCGGCCGCAGGCTGCGCGCACGGAGGAAGCGACATGACCGTGCGATCCCTGGCGACGAAATTGGCGGCGGTCCCGGAGCGGGCGATCGACGGGCTGCCGAGCTTCCCGGCGAACCCGTGGCGGCGCCGGCGCACTTGGACGGCTGGCGAGGCGATCGCCGCTTTCGGCCTCGGCCTCGCGGTCGGAGTCGCGGTCGGACTGCTCCTCCAGGTGGGTCCCTCCTCAGCCGAGCAGGCTCTCTCGACCTCCGGCGAGGCTCCGGGGCAGTACACGTAGGGGGGCCCCCGGCATGCCCCTTGCTCTCAAACTCACCCGCGTCCGCATGACGGTCCTGGGATCCGCGCAGGAGCTGATTCCGGTAGAGTGGACGTGGAAAATTGCAGAATCTACAATTACCGGGCATGTCTGGAAAAGACAGTGGCGTGGGGCTGGGCCCCGTTGCACTTCTCGTCATTCTCGTTTTCGGCGCGTCGCTGAGCCTGGTGCTGTGGAAGAGCATCAGTCGCCAACGGGATGCCGACACCGAACAGGAGACCCAGTGGTGCGCGAGCGCGTTCCACAGGGTGCTCGAGTCGGAGTTCGAGCGACTCGACTCCTTGCTCCGCCGCCGCGCCCAGCTCTGGGCGACCGACGCATTCTCGAACGATCTCGCCGCCTGGCGCGGCTCGGTGGACATCATGCTCACCGAGAACCCGGCCTTGCTCGCCGTGCTGCGCGCCGATCCGAGCGAGGAGATCGCGGGTTCGGCGAACGGCGAGCAGATCCTCCGCGAAGTCCTCCCCAAAGTGCGCCGCCGGCAGCAGGTGGACCCCGACGGCGAGTTCATCGTCGGGCCGTTGCTCGCGGCAACTGGTCGCAAGGTGTTCGGGATCCAGGTGCGCGCGTCGGGCGACGGAAAGGACGCGCGCACCCTCTTCGCACTCTTCGACGCCCAGCGTGTCGTCGAGGACGTCGTCGACCAGCGCGCGCTCGGCTTCGCGATCGCCGTCAGCGCGAACGGTCACGAGGTGTACCGGCGCGACTCCCCGAACGGTTTCGTGAAGGCTTCGCTCCGCAAGACCGAAGCGATCGCGTTTCCGAACGGCAAGCCGTGGCTGCTCGAGGTCGCACCGGCTGGCAACGCGGCGTGGGCCTCGCGGACGCAAGGGCCGGCGATCGCGCTCGTGGTTGGAGTCCTCGTATCGGGATTGCTGGCGGCGGCGGTCCACTTCGGAATGCTCTCCTGGCGCCGCGAGCGCATGCTCCGACGCGTCAACACGGAGCTCGAACGACAGGTCGTCGACACGCACCGCGGCCAGGCCGAACTCCGCGAATTCTCCGAAGCGCTCGAGAGACGCGTGGCGGACCGAACCGCCGAACTGAACGAGACGATCGTCGAACTCGAGACCTTCAACTACTCCGTGTCGCACGACCTTCGTGGCCCGCTCGGCGCCGTCATCAACTTCGCCGCCATCCTCCAGGAGGACTCCGGCGACCGGCTCGACGCCACGGGCAAGGATCAGCTTCAGCGCATCATCGGCTCTGCGTCGTCCGCCGTGTCGATGATGGACGCCCTGCTCACCTACTCGCGCAGCGGTCGCACGGAGCTTCGGACGACGCACGTCGACATGAATCGAGTGGTGCAGGAAGTCTGCGACGACCTGGCAGTCAATCTCCCGCAGCTGCGGTGCGCGGTGAAGGTGGGCGACCTCCCGAACGCGTTCGCCGACGAGAACATGATGCATTTCATCTTCACCAACCTGATCAGCAATGCCTTCAAGTTCGCGCGCAAGGGCGAGTCCCCAGAAGTCGAGGTCGGGGGCAGCCCCGGTTCGAACGAGATCGTCTACTTCGTCCGCGATCAGGGCATCGGGTTCGACATGCGCTTCGTGGAGAAGCTGTTCAAGGTCTTCGAGCGCCTCCACGCATCCGACGACTACGAAGGCCACGGCGTCGGACTCGCGATCGTCGCCCGGATGGTGCGACGGCATGGCGGACGCGTCTGGGCGCAAGGGGCCGTCGGCAAGGGCGCCACGTTCTATTTCACGGTTGCTACGACGGGAGCGGACACGGATGGAAGGCTCGCGAATTGATGTCTTGATGGTCGAGGATGACGCAAACGACGTCGCAGTCGCGCTGCGCGCATTTCGGCGGCACTCGCTCGAAGATCGTGTGTGCGTGCTGCGCGACGGCGCCGAACTGGTGGACTACTTGCAGACCCACGATCTGCGAGTGCGGTCCCCCAAGGTGATCCTGCTCGATCTCAAGATGCCGCGACTCGATGGGCGCGGCGCGCTGCGCGAGCTGCGGAGCCGACCGGAGACCCGCAATATTCCCGTCGTGATGGTCAGCTCGTCGAACCTACAGAGCGACGTGCGCGATTGCTACGAGCTGGGTGCCAACTCGTTCGTGGTCAAGCAACTGGGCCCGTTGTCGCCTGGGACGTATCTGGTGGACACGGTCCGTTACTGGCTCGAACTGAACGAAGCGACCTCCTGAGGGAAATCGGAATGCGCACTCTCCAAGCCTTGATCATCGACGACGACACGAACTTCCGGATGAGTCTCGACCTGCTCGTGCAGCGCGAAGGATTCGTCACGCGCACCGCCGGCTCGCTGGCGGAGGCGCGTGCGAGCCTCGCGGCAGGCACGCCGGACGTATTCCTGGTCGATCTCACCCTGCCAGACGGCGACGGACTCGCCTGGCTGCGCAGCGAACCCGCCGCGAGCACAGCCGAGGTGATCGTGATCACCGGCAGCACCAGCGTGGATTCGGCCGTCGACGCGCTGCACGGCGGCGCGCTCGACTATCTCAGCAAGCCGGTCGACCGCGCGCGACTGCGCAGCGCGCTGGTGAACGTCACGCGCACGCGCGCGCTCAAGGAAGAAGTCGGCAGCCTGCGCAGCGAACTTCGCGACCTCGGCCGCTTCGGCCGCATGGTTGGTCGATCGAAGCCGATCCTCGAGGTCTACGACCTCGTGGCGCGCGTCGCGCCAACCGACGCGACGGTGCTCATCAGCGGCGAGAGTGGCACGGGCAAGGAACTCGTCGCCGAGACGCTGCACCAGTGCAGCGCGCGCAAGGGCGGGCTGCTGCTTCCGGTGAACTGCGGGGCGGTGTCGCCGAATCTGATCGAGAGCGAACTCTTCGGCCACGAACGCGGCAGCTTCACGGGCGCCGATCGCCAGCGAAAGGGCTACTTCGAGCGCGCGACCGGCGGCACGCTCTTCCTCGACGAAGTGACCGAGATGCCGTCCGAGCTGCAGGTGAAGCTGCTGCGCGTGATCGAGAGCGGAACCGTCGTGCGCGTCGGAGGCACCGAGCCGATCCGTGTGGACGTCCGCGTCGTGGCTGCCACCAATCGCGATCCCGCCGAAGCGGTCAAGGCGGGAAAGCTCCGTGAAGATCTGTACTACCGCTTGAACGTGTTTCCAATCGCGCTGCCTCCGCTGCGCAACCGGCCGGGCGACATCGATCTGCTCGCAGAGCACTTCCTCGCCCAGCTGAATCGCGAAGCCGGGACGTCGAAGGCCTGGAGTCGCTCCGCACTAGAGCGGCTGCGCAACAACGCCTGGACGGGAAACGTGCGCGAGCTTCGCAACGTGGTGCAGCGCGCCTACATCCTCGGTGACGAGGAGATTTCTGCCGAAGTGCTGCCGCTCTCCGACGAAGCGCCGCCGCCGGCGCCCGAGAACGGCCAGGTGCTCCAGATCCGCGTCGGCACCTCGATCGAGCGGGTCGAACAGCGGCTGATCCTCGCGACGCTCGAACTCACCGGGGGCGACAAGAAGAAAGCCGCCGAGATGTTGTGCATCAGCTTGAAGACGCTCTACAACCGTCTCAACGTCTACGACGCGGGCCGCGTCGCGCGCGCGGGCGAGCAAGCCCCGGGTTCCCGTCCCCATTCCAACTGACGGACGATTGCAGATTCTGCGCGCCAGCTCCTACAAGCACTGCTACGTGCACGCGTCTCACGAGCCCAACGCGCCATTACCCCTGGCATGTCTCTTGCAAACTCCTTCGAGGCAAAAGCCTCAGAGGAGATATCGATATGCAACGACGATTCCAAAGCATCGGACGAGCCGTATTCGCCGCGGCCTTGTCCTTCACTCTGGCGGGCGCAGCCGGCGCCGCGCAGCAACCCGACGCCTGGGTGACCACCAAGGTCAAGATGTCGCTTCTGACGACCGACGGTGTCTCGGCGACCGATGTTCACGTCGACACGATCGAAGGTCGTGTCACGCTGCATGGTTCGGTACCGACCGAGGGCGAGAAGGTGCGCGCGGAGCAGGTCGCCGCTCGCGTCGATGGCGTCAGCAAGGTGCGGAACCTGCTGCAGGTCGTCGCACCCAAGCAGGAGAAGAAGACGGACTCCAGCGACGCGCAGGTCGAGGAGCGCGTGAAGGCGGCGCTCGAGGCGGATCGCGCCCTCGCGGATTCGTCGATCACCGTCAAGTCGGTGAACGCGGGTGTCGTGCTGCTGTCGGGCAAGGCCCGGACACTGAGCGACGCCTATCGCGCGGTCGACGTAACGGCTTTCGTTCCTGGCGTCCGCCGCGTAGCGAGCGAGATGGAGAGCCCGGACACGCTGGGCGATGACGAACTCTGGCGGAGCGGCGCCTACGACGCGGCGGCCTACGAGAAGTCGGCGGCGCGCGACACCTGGATCACGACTGCGGCGAAGGTGCGGCTGATCGCGAACAGCGAGACGCCCGGCTTCGACATCAACGTCGATACCAACAACGGCATCGTGACGCTGTTCGGCGTGGTCGACTCGCCGAAAATGAAGCAGGCGGCGGAGGCCGAGGTCCGCAAGGTGGACGGCGTGAAGAACGTCGTGAACGACCTGCAGGTCGTCGCCGAGGCCAAGCAGGATCGCGTCGAGCACAAGGACGACCAGATCACCAAGGCGATCCAGACGCGATTCGACGCGAACGCCGGTCTCAAGGACTCCAAGATCGACGTCGCGGTGAGCAACGGCGTTGCGCGTCTCACGGGCACGGTGAACTCGCGCAGTGATCAGATCACGGCTCTCACCGTCGCGCGCTCGACGGCGGGTGTCGTGCGCGTGATCGACGACCTGCGGTTCGAGCAGCCGGCGGTGAGCGCTCGGTGACAGCGCTCCCAGCATCGGCGCTCGAGCCCCCGGCCCGGGAGGCATCAGCCTCCCGGGCCGTTCCCGTTCGTCGCGATCCGCATGCGAGCACGACTCGCAGTATCCGACGGCGCGTGCCGTGCAGATCGAATGCGAAGGCACTCTCTCCACCGCGGGGGGACTCCGATGGAACGCGGCTCGCGCGCTGATCTCGCTACGTTCGTGACGCTGCTGGTGGGGATCGCGGCGCTCTACTTCGGACGAGCGATCCTGATGCCGCTCGCGCTCGCGCTACTGGTGGCGTTCGCGACGGCACCCCTCGTCGGGATCCTCGAAAGGCGGCACTTCGGACGCGCGCCGGCCGTGATCGGAGTCTGCGTACTGATCGGTGGCCTGGCGATCGGAATCGGTTGGGTGGTCGGGCGCGAAGCGGGGAGTCTGGCCAACGACATCCCACAGTACCGGACGATCCTCCGCGAGAAGATCCACGAACTGCGCGGGCCGATCGGGTCGCTCTCGGGTGCCGCTGAGGAGATTGCGCGGCTCGGCGATGCGATCGAGCCAGGCAGGCGAGGAGTGCAGTCGCCGAAAGTCGAGGTCGTCGAGAAGCCGAGCGTGCTCGGTACCCTCGGCGAGCTACTCGCCCCGCTCGTCGGTCCCCTCGGCACGGCAGGTCTCGTTGCGGTGCTGGCGCTCTTCATGCTGCTCGAGCGCGAGGAACTCCGCGATCGGATGATCTGGCTGACGGGCGCGCGCGATCTGAGCCTCACGACTCGCGCACTCGACGACGCCGCGCAGCGCATGAGCCGCTACCTCGCGATGCAATCGCTGGTCTGCGCCATCCAGGGCATCGCGGTCGCGCTTGGATTGTTCGCGATCGGCGTACCCGGTGCCGCGCTGTGGGGTGCCCTCGCGGCGGTCCTGCGCTTCGTGCCCTACTTCGGCCCGTGGATCGCCGCAGCGCTGCCGATCACGTTGTCGCTCGTGGCGTTCCATGGCTGGACGCAGCCGCTGCTCACGATCTCCCTCTTCGTGGTGCTCGAACTCGCGACCAGCAACGTGCTCGAACCGTGGCTCTACGGCGCGAGCGCCGGACTGTCTCCCTTCGGTGTGATTTTCTCCGCAGTCTTCTGGGCGTGGCTCTGGGGAATCCCGGGATTGCTGCTCGCGACGCCGCTCACGGTCTGCCTGGTCGTCGCGGGTGGCTACGTGCGCGGACTGCAGATCTTCCCGGTGCTGCTGGGCAATCAGCCAGCGCTGCCCGCGGACGTGCGGCTCTACCAGCGGCTGGTCGCGCTCGATCTGGACGAGGCCGCGACCGTTCTCGACGACGCGAGCGCGGAAGCCAGCCTCGAGGAACTCTCCGATCGCGTCGTGCTGCCGGCGCTGCGCCGGCTTGCGGACGACGACCAACGCGACGCGCTGCCGGATGAGAAGACGGCCGAAGTGCGCGAGCGGCTCGAAGTGCTGTTGACGGATGTCGCGGACGCCGCCGGCGCTTCCGAGACGGTCGCCGCCGACGTTCGCGTGCTCTTCGTGCCGGCTCTCGACGACAACGATGCGCTGGCCGGACGATGGCTGGCGCGCGTTTGTGAAGCGAGCGGCGCGCAGGCCTCGTTCGCGTCGCCGGACTCACTCGCGAGCGAAGTCGTCGAGCGGGTCCAGGCCGATGCGCCCGATGCGATCTGCATCAGCGCGCTCACGCCGCGCGCCGCCGCGCACGCGCGCCTTCTGTACAAGCGCCTCGAGGCGGCGCTCGCCGACCGCGATGTGTTGGTCGGACTCTGGGCCGCTCCCCTGCACGAACTCGGCGATCGCGCGCCCAACGCGACCGAGCGCAGCGTGCGCATCGCCAGCGCCCAAGAACTGATCGCCGCGCTGCGGAGTCTGCGGGTGCGAATGGGCGGCCGCGCCGCGTCGCGCTAGCGGCTGAACGAACTCGGCGACGCAGCGAGTCAGCGGACTTCGACGGCGCGGCAGGCACCAACGACCATCGGGCGACGCGATACGGCGTCGAGAGTGTCATCCCGGTCTCGTGGGAACGAGGCTTGCGTCGTTGTGGCGCTACGCCGGTGGCGACCGCGGGAGCGCGGCCCGTTCGGTCACGAGACCGACCAGGAACACGACGAGGAACACGAGGAACAGCACCTTCGCGACTGCGGCCGCCGTCGCCGACACGGCGCCGAAGCCGAGCACGCTCGCGACGAGCGCGACGATCAGGAACAGCAGCGACCAGGCCGCCGCCGTTGCCGACAAGGCACCAAAGCCGAACAGGCCCGCGACGAGCGCGACGAGCAGGAGCAGGAGCGGCCAGTACAGCATCTTGGGCCTCTCTTGGTAGCAATTTGCAGGGCGCGCGCCGGTGAAGCGAGCGCGCCAGAAGGTGCGAGCGACCGATGCGGCTGTGCGAAGTTCCGGGTTGGCGGTTGCGTTTGTAGAATCCGAAGCGAGCTCTGTGCCTTCGACGTGTCCTTCGGTCCGGCGGTCCACCTTGCCCCAAACAGGCTTCCGGTAAGCGGTGCGCGAACACGATGCTCCGTTCGGCGACTCCGGCAGCACGTGCGAGCGTCAGGACCCGAAGAGGCCCGTCTCGGGCAAGACCCGGCCGAGAAGCGAAGTAGGCCCGAGTTCCGCGGCCTGCCGATGACAAGTAGGGAAGCTAGTGCGGACCGGATTGCACCTCGATGACGCCCAGAACGTCCCACCACTG
>Ga0316604_10001695_pt1 | contig 18609 bp, 17 predicted proteins | sample OWC_soil_day20_C_FD_207650 | JGI IMG/M metagenome (GOLD analysis project Ga0316604, IMG submission 207650) | Wetland soil microbial communities from Old Woman Creek delta, Ohio, United States - OWC_soil_day20_CT | ecosystem: Environmental > Terrestrial > Soil > Wetlands | place: USA: Ohio... | reverse complement strand
CGGCGAGCAGGCATGGCGGGCTTCGACCCAATCCACCTCGTCCTGGCTCTGGGCGAGATGGGTGCCGATCTTCAAACCGTTGCGACGTGCCAGCAGGGCAATCCGGGTCAGGAAGTCCGGCGAGCAGGTGTCGGGTGCATGCGCCGTCAGATGCACATTGACCCGCCCCTCTGAACTGCCGTGCCAGTGGTCGATGAAGGCCTCGGCGCCCGCAAGCATGCGGGTAGCCAGTTCGGGATCGAAGCGTCGTTCGCCGGCCAGCACCGAAGCGAAATCCACATCGTTCAGGCGCGGGCTCACGAAGAGCCGCCCGCCCAGGCTGGCCATGCCGGCCACGATGGCATCCGCCTGCACGAAACTGTCGACCAGGGTTGTGCAGCCGGCCTTGAGCGCTTCGAGCGCCCCCAGTTTCGACAAGGCCGCAGTCTCGTCGGGCGTGAGTTGCGAGGCTTGCGGCAAGCCGGGCGTGTAGGAAGGCGCAAAGCCAAGATCCGGCGCCACGCCGCGCACGAAATTGAGCCCGGCGTGGTAGTGCATGTTGATGAAGCCGGGGCAGACGATGCGTCGCGAAAGCTCCATCACACGGTCTGCCGTGGCGCCTTCCGGCACATGCTCGCCGACCCAGGCGATGCGCTCGCCGCAGATGCCGATCACGCCACGGGCGAGATTCTCCCGGGCGGGGCCGACACCGACCAGCGCCGCGCCGGTGAGCAGAAGGTCGAAATGTTCAGGCTGCATCGTGAAATCCTCAGGCCGTTGCCATGTCGGCTTTGGCCAGGGCGGATTCCTCCCGGATCAGGGCGAGGATATGCCGTTTGTATTCATTGAACTCGGGCGAGGTTGAGTCGCGCGGGCGCGGCAGATCGAGCTTGATGAGTTCGCGGATGCGGCCCGGGCGGTGGGTCATGACGGCCACCTGGGTGCCGAGTACCAGCGCCTCGTCGACGCTGTGGGTCACGAAGACCACTGTTCCCTGATGACGCTGCCAGATCGCGACCAGCTCCTCCTGCATCTCGATCTTGGTCTGCGCATCGAGTGCCGCGAAAGGTTCATCCATCAGGATGACGGCGGGATTGAGCAGCAGCGCACGGGCGATACCCACGCGTTGCGCCATGCCGCCGGAGAGCTCGGCCGGATAGTGGTTCTCGAAGCCGGTGAGCTTGACCATATCGATGAAGGGCTGGGCCGCCGCACGACGCTCGTCGGCATTCTTGCCGGAGAGCTTGAGCGAGAAGGCCACGTTGTCCCACACCGGCAGCCAGGGCATCAGTGTCGCTTGCTGGAACACCATGCCGCGATCCGCTCCCGGGCGGGTTACCGGTTTGCCCGCCACCAGCACTTCACCTTCAGTGGCCGTCTCGAAACCGGCAATCATGTTCAGCAGGGTGGATTTGCCGCAGCCGCTCGGGCCAAGCAGGCAGAGGAATTCATTGCTCTCGACAGACAGGTCGACATGGTCGATGGTGAGTAGCTCGCGGCCGCGCTTGCGGTCGGCGTAGATCTTGACGATGTTCTTCAGTTCGATGGAAGCCATGAAGCTCTCCTTCAGTGATTGCGGCCCTGCACGGTCTGCCCGTGCTGCCAGTGCAGGATGCGGCCCATGACGATCTTGATCGCCCCATCGGTCAGGAAGCCCAGCAGACCGATGCTGATCATCGCGGCGATGACCAGATCAAAGCGCATGAAGTAATAGGAATCCCAGAGCACGTAACCCAGCCCGCTCTTCACCGCGACCATCTCGGCGGTGACGGTGAGCATCCAGGCCGAACCGATGGCGATCCGCAGTCCGGAGAAGATGCTCGGCAGTGCGGCAGGCAGGACTACGTAGCGCAGGATCTGCCCTTCACCCGCACCCATCATCGAAGCGGCGCGGATCAGGTTGCGGTCCACCGTCTTCACGCCATGGATCGCGTTCATCAGCACCGGAAAGAAAGCCCCGAGAAAGACCAGGAAGATGGCCGGCTTGTTGGCAATGCCGAACCAGATGATCGCCAGCGGAATCCACGACACCGGTGGCACCGGGCGCAGCATCTGGATGGTGGGCTCGATGGTGCGTTCCACCCAGCGCCACCAGCCGATGGCCACGCCCAGGGCGATCCCGGTGACGGCGGCGATCGAGTAGCCGGCAAACACCCGCAGGCTGCTCGACAAGGCATCGAAGATCCAGCGACCTGAATTGGCTTGCGACGATTCGTCGATGCCGAAGACCCAGTCGGCCCAGGTTACGCACACCGTGGAAGGCGCGGGCAGCAGCGAGGCCGGAAGCAGCCCGGAACGCGACAGGCATTCCCAGGCAAGGATCAGTACCACCGGAACGATGAAACGGTCCCGATGATCCCGGATTGAAGCAAGCCAGTTCATGGTCATGATCTCCTGTTACTCAGTAGCCCAGTTCGGTCTTGGGCTTGCCAGTCACTGCTGACAGGAAGCTGTAGTCCATATGCTTGTCGACATCGGCCGAGACATCCTTGGACACATACTTCAGGTCTTTCATCATCACGGCGATGGCCTGGGCCTGCTTGCGATGCATGGCGTAATCCGGGAAGGCGTTCTTGAGCGCTTCGTTGGCAATCGTGGCGTCCATCGCGGTGTACTTGTTGATCACGTCCACCCAGGCTTTGCGGTCGGTCTTGAGCTTGTCGACAAGCTTCACCACGGCGCCAACGGTGGCCTGCACACCCTTCGGATCATTCTTGATCACATCGGAGCGGGTCACGATCAGGTTGGTGAGATTGCCGGCGGCCTGGTTGTAAGGCAGCGCGAAACTCTTGCCGACGCCAGACAGACGGATCTGCGAAGCAAAGGGCTCGACCGAACAGATCATCTCCACCTCACCGCGTTGCAAGGCCGCCGCGTGGTCGGATGGATTCGGGATGTTGACGAACTGGATGTCCTTGTTCGGGTTGATGCCGTGGAGCATCAGTTCGCCGCGCATGTGGATGTCCTGCGCATTGCCGCGTGAGGCGGCGACACGGAAGGGCTTGTCCTTGGCCTTGTAGTCGGCGATGAGTTTCTTGAGCCCGTCCCAGTCGTTTTCCTTGAGGTCGATGCCCTTGGCGGTCAGGATTTCGGAGCCCCCATTGACCTGGCCAGAGATGGCAACCACATCGAAGCCCTTGTCGAGTGCGGTCACATAGTGAAGATAGGTGACCTGGGCCACGTCGATGCTCTTCGAGACCAGCGCGGTCAGCACGTCATTCCCCGAATTGAAGGCATTGGCCTCGATATCGGCGTCAGTGGTCAGCCCCGGTGTGAGGGACATCGGCAGACAGTGGGCGCATTTGGCGAAACCGAGTTTGATCGTCGGTTTGGCCTGCGCAAAAGCAGCACCCGGCACAGCGAGTGCAGCAGCAAGAACGAGAGGGAGGATTTTCTTGAACATGGCGACTCCGGCAAAAACAGCGAAATTCAGGGAGGGAACAATTCGTCTTCTCGCTCGCCACACATTTGCCACAAACGAATCAGAGAATTGTGACAACACACTAGCAACACGCATGCCACAACCGTCTGGTAAAGGATTGCGCCATTTTCAGGTCTGAACGGAGCCTCGTTCTGCACGCCATCGGTGCGTGATGCACCAACCTGAAACACGATAGCCACAGTGTTGTGACAATATTCTTTTAGAGCGTGACAATCATTCCCTCTCCCGCTTAGAATCCATTCCAGTTCCCGTCATATCCCGCTGGAAGACCTTGTCATGACAGAAAAAACACTTGTCCGCCCGCTCCGCCGATCTCCGCTGCCTTCAACCGAAGCCGATGTCGGTGCGAGCGCCGAGACGGTATACGAGCGCATCGTCCAGGCGATCATGGAACATCGCTTGCCGCCGGGAACAAAGCTTGTCGAGGAGAAACTGGCCAGCGTGTTCCGCATCACCCGTACCCGGGTGCGCGAAGTGCTGCTGCGCATGGCGCATGAAGGTCTGGTCAATGCCATCCCGAACCGGGGTTCGTTCATTGCCAGCCCGTCGGTCGAGGAGGCCCGCCAGATCTTCGATGCGCGCCGCATTCTCGAACCGGCACTGGTGCGCTGTCTGGTGGCACGTGCTACCCCCGAGGACATTGCACGTCTGCGCGAGCACGTGGCACTCGAACGTCAGGCCCGTGCCGAAGATGATCGCCGGGCGATCATCCGTTTGTCCGGCGAGTTCCATCTGCTGATGGCCGAGATGGTCGGCAATCCGCAGCTTACCAAGGTGCTGCGCGAACTGGCCTCGCTGACCTGCCTGATCATCCTGCTCTACGATTCACCGAACATGCCGGCTTGCCCGAATCATGAACACAGCGAACTGATCGACGTCATCGAAGCGCGCGACGAAACGGCCGCCGTGAAAGCCGTGGTTGAACACCTGCAGCATATCCAGGAAACGCTGGATCTTTCGGGCGACGATGGTCCCGAGATCGATCTTGAAGACATCTTTGCCTGAGCCGGTCATGCTTCACCAACTGTCTGCCGGCCGTATTGCCAGCGAAGTCCAGCGGGGTTCGCTGCGTGTGCGCGATGTGGCAGAGGCCGTCTGTCAGCGTGTCGGGGCATTCAATCCGTCGCTCAATGCCTTCGTCGATTTCGACCGCACGCGGGTGCTGCAGCAGGCCGATGACATCCAGCAGCGTCTGGTGGCCGGTGAACAGCTGGCCCTGGCAGGGGTGCCGGTCAGCGTGAAAGACAATCTGTGGGTGGCAGGGCGGCCGGCCACGTGTGGCTCGCGGGTCTTCGCGGAGTTCATCGCGCCGCGCGACAGCTGGAGCGTGGCCCGCCTGCGTGAAGCCGGCGCACTGATCCTGGGGCAGACCAACTGCTCTGAATTCGCCTGCAAGGGAGTGACCAGCAATCCCTTGCATGGCGCCACACGCAATCCCTGGAATCCTGCGCTCACGCCCGGTGGCTCATCCGGCGGTGCCGTCGCCGCCGTTGCTGCCGGCCTTGGCCCGCTCGCCCTGGCAACCGATTCCGGGGGCTCCACCCGGCGCCCTGCCGCGCATACCGGGCTCGTCGGCTTCAAACCGACAGCAGGGCGGGTGCCGCATCCCTGGGGCTTTCCCGATCCGACCCAGATCCTCAATGCGATCGGCCCGATCGGCCGCTCGGTGAGCGATGTCGAATTGATGTTCCGCACCCTGGCCGGCCATCACGGCGCGGACCCGCTGGCTTCACCCTGTCTGCCCGAAGCGGGCGCCCCCGCAGCACGCATCGCCTGGTCGCCGGACCTCGGACTCGGCTATCCACTCGACGAAGCGGTTCAGCAGTGTCTCGAAAACAGCATCGACCGCCTGCGCAAGGCGGGCTGGCAGATCGAAGAGGCTTCTCCGCAATGGCCTGCGTCGCTTGCCGACACCAATCTGATGGCCCTGCAGCACGCAGGTCTGGCCGAACTTTTCGGCGTACGCCATCAGCATGATCCGGACATCTTCGATCCACAGATTGCGGCCCAGATCGAAGCCGGGCGCAGCATCAGCGGCGCTGCCGTGGCGAAGCTGTTGCTGACGCGCGAGCAGATCGTGGCGCAGCTTGCCGGCTTCTTCGAACAATACGACTTGCTGTTGTGCCCCACCGTGCCTTGCGAAGCCTGGCCACTCGATCAGCTCGGCCCGGCGAAAATCGGTGGCCGCCCTGCCGGCCAGCGCGGGCATGCCGTGTTCACTCCGCTCTTCAATCATGCCGGCGTGCCTGCACTCTCGCTGCCCTGTGGCTTCGGCGCGCAAGGCCTGCCAGTGGGCCTGCAGATCGTGGGGCCGCGCTTTGCCGACCTCGGCGTACTTGCAGCAGCTGCCCGTATCGAAAGCCTGCTCGGGCTGGACTTTGCCTGCCCGATGCTGAACCTGCCCTGAACCGGAGCCTGCCATGCGCCTGCTGATCGTCAATCCCAACATTTCGCAAAGCGTCACCGATCTGATCGAGGCCGAGGCCAGGCGCACCGCCTCCGCGCAGACGCAGATCACCATGGCCACCGCCAGTGCGGGCGTGGCCTACATCGAGACCCGCTTCGAAGCCTTGCTGGGCGGGCATGCCGTGGCTTGCATCGCTGGCGAGCAGGCTGGCACTTACGATGCCTTGATCGTGGCTGCGTTTGGCGATCCCGGGTTGGCAGCGCTGAAGGAAGTGCTGGACGTACCGGTGGTCGGCATGACAGAAGCCGCATTGATGAGCGCCTGCCTGCTCGGCCAGCGTTTTTCCATCGTCGCGATCTCGGCGCGGATCACCGCCTGGTATCGCGAAACCGTTGCTGCCAACGGACTGCTCGGACGGCTCGCCAGCATCCGCCATCTGGATCGGCCGCTGCGCGACGCGGGCAGCGTGCAGGAAGATCACGGCGCACGCCTCGTCGAATTGTGTGAAGCCGCCGTACGGGAAGATGGCGCCGATGTCATCATCCTCGCTGGAGCGCCCCTGGCCGGGCTTGCCCGCACGGTGGCCGGCCAGCTGCCGGTGCCGGTGGTCGACGGCGTATCGAGTGCGGTACGCCATGCCGAAACGCTGGTCGCGCTCGGTCCCCGCAAAGCCAGCCAGGGCAGCTTTGCTGCGCCGCCGATCAAACCCTACGCCAATCTTCCGGCAGGGATCGAAGCGCTGCTGCGCCGGGGCGCCTGAAGGGCTTGCCGCTTGTGCTGGTTTAGTCTGAAGAATCGGCCATGATCAGCGCCTGGATGCGGGCACCGTTTTCCTGTCGCCAGGGCAGCACGATGTCGCCAGGCATCGGTTTTGCCAGCAGAAAACCCTGGACTTGCTGGCATCCCAGACTTTGCAGCAAGCGCAATTCAAGTTCAGTTTCCACCCCTTCGGCCAGCGTGTTCAGACCCAGATCGCATCCCATGCGGATGACTGAACCGAGGATGGTGCGCAGGCTGTTCCTGTCCGGTGCGCCGCTGACGAAGGAACGGTCGATCTTGAGTTCGGTCAGCGGCAGCCGGGCGAGCTGTTGGGTTGTGGAGAAGCCGGTGCCGTAGTCGTCCATCGACAAGCCGAAGCCCTTCAAACGCAGGCGGCCAAGTGCTCCAAGGCCGGCCCCCATGTCGGAAATGAGTGCCGACTCGGTGATCTCGATGATGATTTGTGATGGAGCAACCCCTGCATTGAGGGTGCGTTTGATGACTTCGTTCACAAAGTTGTTTTCAGTCAGCGAAAGGGCCGAGAGGTTCACGGCAATGCTCGGCGTGAAGCCCTCGCGCTGCCAAACCTGACTCTGCAGCAAGACAGCATCCAGCATCACCATGGTGAGCTGGGTGATCATGCCATTGTCTTCAGCGACGGGAATGAAGGCTGCAGGAGAGACCATGCCACGAGTGGGGCTGGACCAGCGCGCCAGGGCTTCGAGCCCGAGGATCTGTCCACTCTTGAGGCAGAACTTGGGTTGATAGTGGGGCTGGATCTGGCCCTTGATCAGCGCTTCGCTGACCTCTTCAGGACTGACTTCGGTTTCGGCGCGCCGATGGGATTGGCGAACTTCCAGGATGTGGTCGAAGTATCTGAGTGCTGTTTTCAGGATCTCGGCTGTGAAAGGCTTTTCGAAAGCGCCCAGGATGGGCAGGCCCAACTCACGGCACATGGTTTCGACCGAGCTGACCAGGGATGCATGCGTGGCGCTGGCGATCAGAACGGGAGGGCGGTAGTTTTCATTGGCCAGGGCCTGGAGCATCTCGATGCCGTCCATTTTCGGCATTTCAAGATCCACGACCAGCAATGCAGGGGGCGGAAACAGGTTGCGGATGGCTTCCAGCCCCGCCAGACCATCTCCTGCTTCGTAGACCCGCTGGATGCCTGCCTGTCGCAATATCTCGACCGCATTCAGGCGTTGTACCGGGCTGTCGTCAATGACCAATGCGCCATGCAACAGGAGAAGGGGGTGCAGTTTGATGCCAGGCATGTTCATTGTCTTGATCCGTTGCGTCCCAACAAACGTGCCGGGATTTCATCCAGCCCCATGATTTCGTGTACTCCTCCGTGCTTGATGGCTTCCTTGGGCATGCCAAAGACCACGCAGCTGGCTTCATCCTGTGCCACGGTGCGGGCGCCCGCATCAAACATTTCCTTCATGCCACGCGCTCCGTCATCGCCCATGCCGGTCAGGATGATGCCCAGGGCATTGGCCCCGGCAGACTTTGCAACCGAACGGAACAGGACGTCGACTGAGGGCCGGTGACGGGATACCAGCGGGCCGTCTACGATTTCAACATCGTACTGCGCGCCATTGCGCCGAACCAGCATGTGCTTGCCACCTGGCGCGATCAGGGCATGTCCGGGCAGGATGCGGTCTCCCGTTTCGGCTTCCTTGATGCTGAGCTTGGAGAGCTGGTTGAGGCGGTTGGCAAAGCTTTTGGTGTACATCGGCGGCATATGCTGGACGACGACAATGCCGGGGGCCGTGGCCGGCAGGTTGGTAAACAGGTATTCGAGCGCCTGGGTGCCGCCGGTGGAGGTGCCGATGGCGACGAACTGATCGGTCGTCCGCACCATGGCGGTCCGCCCCGTGGCGGGAGGCAGGATGGCGTCGGCGCTGAGTTTCTCGGCAACCTTGGGGCTGGCAGGGAGGGGGGCTTTGCGTGCGGCGGGGCGGATGTTGCCCAGCTTTGCAAGCGAGGCTTCACGCACTGCACTGATGAATTCATCCTCGTAATCGCGCAGGAATTCGGTCAGACCCGTGCTGGGTTTGGTGATGATGCTGACCGCGCCGGCTTCGAGCGCCTGCAGCGTGGTCTCCGCCCCGGCCTCGGTCAGCGAAGAGCAGATGACGGTGGGCGTCGGATGTTCGGCCATGATCTTGCGCAGGAAGGTAATGCCATCCATGCGGGGCATTTCGACGTCCAGCACGATCACGTCAGGCCAGGATCGTTCCATTTTCTGCAAGGCAAAGATGGGGTCGGGCGCTGTGCCCATGACTTCAATGCCATGGTGTTTCTGCAGGATTTCCTGCAAGACCGAACGAACGACTGCCGAATCATCAATCACCATTACCCTGATCATTGTTGAATCCTTGTCATGCGCCTGCCTGTTTGCGCAGGTAGGCTGAATTGCCGATGAGTTCCATGTCAGCAAGCGATTCGCTCAGAGACTCTGTATTGCCGATGTAAAGATAGCCTCCGGGCCTGAGCCTGGCGGTCACGTTGCGCAGGATCTGAAGTCGTCGTGGCGGATCGAAATAGATCAGGACATTGCGCAGGAAGATGACGTCGAAAGTGCCAAGATTGGCCGTGGCATCGAGCAGGTTGTGCCGGAAGAAGCGGGTGCGGTTGCGCAGATCGGCATTCACGAGAAGGTGCCCGGCATACTCGCCCAGACCGCGCCGGCAATACTTCTTCATGTATTCTGAAGGCATGTTGTCGAGCCGGTACTGCGGATACAGTCCGCGGGCGGCATGCTCGATGACGCGTTCCGAAATGTCCGAACCGAGCAGTTCCCAACCGGCAAGACCGAAGGTCTCTGCCAGGGTCATGGCCAGGCTGTAGGCTTCTTCTCCGGTCGATGCGGCCGCACTCCAGATCCGTACCGGGCGCTGTGGCAGCGTTGGCAGGGCTTGCGAAGCCAGATGCTGGAACTGGCGCGGATCGCGGAAGAAGAAGGTTTCGTGAGTGGTCAGGGCATCGACGAAGCACTGCCGCTCTGCGGCTTCTGCCGGTGATTTCAGCAGCGCGCAGTAATCCTCGAAGGACTTCGCTCTGCGCTGGATCAGTCGATGTTGCAGGCGGCTGACGACCAGGGGCTTCTTGTCCGAAGGCAGACGGATGCCGCTCTCATGCTCGAAGAGATCCCGCAGGACCTGAAAGCACTGCTCGCTTAAATCTTGCGCGGCGATCTCGAGAGACATGTTCACGTGCGGCTCCGTCAGGCTTCCGTCATCGCCAGCAGATCCTGCCCGGCCAGTGCTTCGCGGGCTTCGATCAGGCGTTTGAGTTCCTGTGCGTCCAGGACCTTGTCGATATCCAGCACGATGATGAATTTTCCATTCCGGTTGATCATGCCATCGACAAATTCGGTGCGCATGACGGTGCCGAACTCGGGACGTGGTTCAACCTGTGAGGCCGGTACGTCCATGACTTCGTGCACGGTGTCGACCAAGATGCCCAGCATCTGGTGCAGGGCATCTTCCTGCGAGGTCTCGAAGATGATCACGCAGGTCCGCCAGGTGATCTCCGACGCGCCACGCCCGAAGCGGGCGGCGATGTCGATCAGGGGAACAACCGATCCGCGCAGGTTGATCACCCCGCGCAGGAAGTCCGGCGCCAGGGGAATTTCCGTCACGCCCGGATACTCGATGATTTCGCGTATCGGGGTCACCGGTACCGCAAACACCTCCTTGTGCAGGCTGAAGGTGAGATAGCGGCGCGAAGCAAGTTCGTCTGCTGCCATGGCACACCTCAGAAGTTGGTAAAGGAGGATTCGTCGATACCACTGGACGAAACACTCTTGGGTGCGACACTTGTTTCAGCGGCGTGGCTGGGCGCGGATTTGCCGGTTTCGAAGACGGGCATGCCGGTATCGGCCACATTGCGCAGACGGAAGAATTTCACTGCTTGCTGCAGTTGCAGCGCCTGGGTGCTCATTTCCTCTGCGGTGGCACTCAGTTCTTCCGAGGCGGCAGCATTCGACTGGGTGGTTTGTGCCAGCTGGCTCATGGCCTGATTGACCTGCGTGACACCGTTCTGCTGTTCGCCCGATGCGGCAGAGATTTCGCGGACCAGATCCGAGGTGCGGCTGATTGAAGGCACCATCTGATCGAGCAAGTTCCCGGCCCGTTCGGCCAGATTCACGCTCTTGCCGGCCAGGGCGCTGATCTCTTCTGCAGCAGCCTGGCTGCGGTCGGCCAGCTTGCCGACTTCCGAAGCCACCACAGCAAAGCCCTTGCCATGCTCTCCGGCACGGCCGGCTTCGATGGCTGCGTTCAACGCCAGCAGATTGGTCTTGTAGGCGATGCTGTTGACGACCCCGATCTTCTCGGCGATCTGGCGCATGGCGACGACCGTGTCGGCCACGGCAGAGCCACCCTGGCGGGCTTCTTCGGCGGACTTGGTGGCGATGCCATCGGTGACCTTGGCGTTTTCTGCGTTCTGCATCACGGTGGCCGAGATTTCCTCCATCGAGGCACTGGTCTCTTCCACGCTGGCCGCCTGATGGCCGGAGTTCTGTGCGAGCGAGGTCGATGAGGAGGCCAGTTGCTCGGAGGCAGAGGCCAGCGCATCGGCCGAAGAGCGCACCTGCATCATCACGGCGGACAGGCGTTCAACCATGGCTTTCATGGCCGCCAGGGCGCTGCCCTTGTGCTTGGCCTGAACATCCAGAGCCAGATTGCCCTGCGCCACCTGACGCGCGATCTCGGCGACATAACCGGGTTCGCCGCCGAGCTGGCGCAAGACGCTGACGATCACGTAGGTGCCGACGCCCAATACCGCCAACAGGCAGATCCCGGCTACGAGCAGGGAAACGCTGCCTGCGCGGGCCCGTGTGGCTTGTGCTTCGGTGGCCATGTTGGTGCCCAGTTCGGCGTTGTAGTTCTGCAAGTCATCAAAGGCCTTGGAAAGCTTGGCGGTATAGACCGAATGCTCCCTCATCATTACGACCAGTTTTTCGGTCTTGTCGAGACGGTCAGCCTTGGTCTGGTTCACCTGTTCGGTAACTTTGTTCCTGAAGGCAAAGTAATCGGTGAATGCCAGCTTGAGCGCGTTGTAGTTCTCTGCATCCTTCTTGTCGGTGATCTGCTTTTCATAGGCGGCCAGCGCGGTGTTGACCTTCTTCTCGTTGGCGAGAATGTCTTTCCCTAGTGTTTCACGATCCTTGGGATCGGTGGAAATGGCGAGGCGCCACAACAGGACGCGGTTTTTGGCATACGGATCGACGGCGTCATTGATGGCCTGTAGTGCGGGGACAGAATATGCGTTGGCATAGTTGGCCGAATCGTAGATTTTGGCCATCTCATTGGAGGCAAACCAGGTCAGGAAGGCGATCCCTGCAACGGCTGAAAGGATCAGGAGCAACATCTTGTGTAGCAATTTCATGGTTTTCTCCAACTACTGAATTGAGGCAGAAGCGTTTTCACCGTTGCGTTCGGCCTGACGTACCTTGTCGGCCTCCTGCTGTGAAGTCAGGTCCAGCAGGGCAGGCACATCCAGGATCAGGGCCACCTTTCCATCCCCGAGAATGGTGGCGCCGCCCAGGCCTCGTACCCCTTGCAGCAGATAGCCCAGCGGTTTGATTACGGCTTGCAGTTCCCCCACCAGACGGTCGACAAGAATGCCGGCACGGCGTCGTCCGCTCTGCACGACAACCATGCAGCGGATCGTGGAAGGCAGTGGCGGGATGCTGAAGATTTCGGACAGGGTGATGTAGGGCAACGGTTCGCCACGCAGGTTGACGATGCTGTAGTCATCCAGCTCGTCTTCCAGATCGATGCATTCGACGACCAGCTCCAGCGGAATGGCAAAATTGGAGCTTCCGACGGTGACCTGGAAGCAATCGATGATTGCCAGGGTCAACGGCAGGCGAATGCGAAAGATGCTGCCCTGACCCAGGGTGGATTCGATTTCGATCTCGCCGCGGAGCTGCTCGATATTGCGACGCACGACATCCATGCCGACGCCACGTCCGGACAGATCGCTGACTTTTTCCGCTGTCGAGAAACCGGGGTGAAAGATCAGGGCGAAGACCGCTTGCTCATCGAGTGTTGCATCCGCGGCAATGAGCCCTTGCTCCACGGCCTTAGCGCGGATCCGCTCCTGGTTCAGCCCGCGTCCGTCATCGCTGACTTCGATCACGATGTTGCCGGAATCCTGCAGCGCATGCAGGCGTACTTTGCCCTCGGCCGGTTTGCCTGCTGCCAGGCGTTGTTCGATGGGTTCGATGCCGTGGTCGATGGCATTGCGCACAATGTGCAGCAAGGGGTCGGCCAGTTTCTCGATCATGGATTTGTCGAGTTCGGCATCGGCACCGCTGATCTGCAAATCGATCTTCTTGCCCAGATCCTTGGCCACATCGCGCACGATGCGTGGGAAACGCTGGAAGATGTCGCCAATCGGGGTCATGCGCAGATTCAGTGATTTGTTGCGGATCTGTTCGACCAGCTTTTCGATCTCGCTCATCACGTCATGTACGGAGTCGAACTGCTTCTTGCTCACGAACATGCGCCCGCTGGCTGCGGCAATGACCAGCTCGCCAACGGTATCGATCAGTTCATCAAGCTTGCGGGCCTCGACCTTTACCAGCGTCTGGCGGGCGCCGAGGCGACGCTCTGCCACAGGTGCGCGATCGATGTCTGCCAGATGCACCTCTCCCGCAGCGGGAATGGCCACTTCCACGCTGGGCGGCAGGGAAGGCAGGGGCTCGATACGGATGTCGCTGCCCTCCATCACGAATTCAAAGGTAGCCGCTATTTCGTCGCGGCAAGCGGCGGATTCCAGTTCGATCTCGAACCGCAGGTAACAACTTTCCGGGTCGATATCGGCCAGCGTCGGCAATTGGCTGCTGTCTGTCCGCATAGCAAGGAACTTGCCCAGGCGGCCCAGATACTGGATGAATGACAGCGGATCCATGCCATCGCGCAAGGCATTGGCATAGAACGTCAGCGTCAACAGCCAGCGGTTCATGCCATCAGCCGCCGGGGTGTCTTCTGTCTTGATGGTCGTTGCCACGGGTGCTTCGCCCAGATAGGCATGCAGACCGGCGAGGAGGGCGGTGCGCTGCACCGGGTCGGGGTCGACCAGTTCGTCGCTGTCGGCCAGGGCATCGATCAGGCTACGGATGTAGGTGCCGCAGTCGAACAACAAGGACAGCAGATCCGGATCCAGCGGGACTTCACCGTTGCGCACGCGAACCAGCAGACTTTCCATCACGTGGGTGAAGCCGACGATCAGATCCAGTCCGAACAATCCTGCAGAGCCCTTGATGGTGTGGGCAGCCCGGAACACCGCATTGATGTGCTCCGTGTTGCGCCCCTCCTGCTCCAGTTCCAGCAGGGCCGCATCCATGGCATCCAGCAATTCGCGGGATTCCTCGATCAGCGCTACGCGTGCCGTTTTCAAGTCAATCATGAATTGTCGTCCGGCCAAAAAGCATCACTGCACAAAACGGCTTTGCAAAGCATCAAGCCGCAACAAGCTGACCACTCTCTGCAGTGCGGTGGAGGGGTTCTTCAGGCTTACCGGATGGTTCTCGAGAAGCAGCGCGAGCAGGATCTGCACACCCGCAATATCGATGTTCTCCAGTGCGCCCAGATCCAGTTCGAGCGTCTCGGACGTGGTCAGCGCCAGCGCCAGGGCATTGCGTGCTTCAGCGGCTTCCGCAATGGTCAGGTCGCCGCTTACTTCAAGCCGCATCCGGGGGCCGTTGGTCAAGGTGGTGATGGTCATATGCAGACGTTCTAGGCCGTCACCAGCTTGGATACGGCATCCAGCAAGGCGGGCGGTTGGAAGGGTTTGATGACCCAGGCCCGTACTCCCGCCGCCTTGCCTTCGGCCATCTTGGTTGCATCACCTTCGGTGGTCAGCATCAGGACTGGCGTGAAGCGGTAGCCGGACATGGCCTTGGCTGCTTTCACGAAACTGATCCCGTCCATGTTCGGCATGTTCACGTCGGAAATGATCAGGTTGTATTTGCGGCCATCGAGTTTGCTTACGCCGTCCCGGCCATCCACGGCCTCCACGACGTCATAGCCGGCACTCTTGAGGGCAATTCCCAAGGTTGTACGCAGGCTCATTGAATCATCAACAATCAGGATAGTCTTTGCCATGACAGATCATTCTCCGAAAGATTAAAAAAAGGTGATGGTCGGGGCGGCGCTGGCAGCCTTGGCAGGCGTCGCGCCGCGATGTACTTGGTGTTGGTCGAGCATGGTGTAGGTGGCAGAGAGCTGGGCCTGCCAGTCTTCGGCGGTTGTCATCTCGACTTCGGTGAAGCCCCGATCTGCCACGCTTTGCGACAACTCGTCGAAGCGCGACATGTCGGCGCTGACGTGCTCGATAACCTGGTGGACGCGGTCCTGGAACTGCAGGCTGACGAGAACCTGTTCGACATTGCTCTGGACGGATTGCCGCTCCTGCTGCAGGGTCGTCATCTCCTGTTGCATGGTGCTCGTGACGGCCTGGAATTCGCCGACGATCTGTTGCGCGGTGGTTTCTGACTCGCGCACCATTTCCTGCTGTTCTTCCGCTGCGATACGGGATTGCTCCAGTGCCTGTTCCATCGAGCTTTCTATCGTTTTGACGGTCTGGCTGATGCTGTGGCCGGTATCAGCAGATTGCGACGAGAGCTTGCGTACCTCGTCAGCCACCACGGCAAAACCGCGCCCGGCTTCGCCTGCCCGCGCAGCTTCGATGGCTGCATTCAGGGCGAGCAGGTTGGTCTGCTTGGCAATGGCGCCGACCTGATCCGCCATCTGGCGCAGGCTACCCATGTGGCTGGCCACCAGGCTGATCTCGCGCACCAGGGTTTCGGTGACTTCACGGGTTTTGCCCAGAGTGGCCGAAATCTGCTGAACGCCTTGTTCCGCGCGGGTCACGGCGGCCAGGGCCGCGTTGGCGCCACCGCTGTCGTTTGCAACATTGCCGAGTTGTACCGAAAGATCAGCGAAGCGGCTGGTCAGTTCTTCAAGCGCGCTGCGGGTCTGCTCCTGTACCGATACGATGTGGCGCCGCCACAGGGGCACCACGCTGTGCACGATGGAAAAATAGCGATGCGCGGCATCAAGATGCGACATGTCGGGCTCTACCTGCACAAGTGTTGCAGGCGGCTGTGCGCGGGATGAGGATTGACGCCAGAACAGCAGGGCGCCGATCACCAGTCCCGCAATCAGGCCTTGCCACCAGATCCGTGCCAGTCCGATCGTCAGCAGCAAGTTGAGCAGTGCCAGTCCGATGTTGCGCCCGGTTGTGCCGGGAATGTCATGCATCGCCATTTGATGCTCCAAAGGCGCGATGACTCTGCGCGCCTGCCTGTAGGTGGTTTACGCCCGCTTGCGCAAGCGGGAGTGCTCACTTCGTCGGGTGAGTGTCAGGCTTAACGGCAGGCTTGAGACGCGACTTGATTCCAAAATTGCAGCCTACCCATTCGGGTAGGTATGGCTGGCGAGTCGGCTCGCCCTGGCGATGTTGCACCATGCCTGCCGGATGTGCCGGGTAAACCATTTTGGGGCGTTGGAAAAGCAAGGCCTGCTGACGTGATCAGCGGGTAGATTATGCTTTTTGGGTTTTTGATGGATGTGCTTTTTCAGGTCGTGACGCCGAACAGGGTCCCGATCCCCGCGGTGATGGCCATGGCCAGTGCACTCCACAGCGTGATCCGTGCGGCAGCCTTGCCGGCCGGTGCTCCTCCCGTGCGTGCAGCAAGAGCCCCCAGCCCGGCGAGGAACACCAGAGCGCTGCTGGCCACGCCCCACATCCGGCCGGTGGCCGGGAGCAGCAGTGTTGCCAGCAAGGGCAGGATCGCACCGACGGAAAACGAGACCGCCGAGGCCAGAGCGGCTTGCAGCGGGTTGGCGCGCATGGTTTCGATGATGCCCAGTTCGTCGCGGGCATGGGCGCCGAGGGCGTCATGGGCCATCAGCTGAGTGGCCACCTGGGCGGCCAGTGCCCGGTCCAGTCCGCGCGACATGTAGATGGCCGTCATCTCCGCGTGTTCATGATGCGGATCATCTGCCAGCTCCTGGCGTTCACGCTCCAGGTCGGCATGTTCGGTATCCGCCTGCGAGCTGACCGACACATATTCGCCTGCGGCCATCGACATCGCCCCGGCGACCAGTCCGGCAACGCCGGCGATCAGGATGCTCCGGGTGCTTGCGCCAGACGCGGTGACGCCGAGAACAAGGCTGGCCGTTGACACGATGCCGTCATTGGCTCCGAGGACGGAGGCGCGCAGCCAGCCGATCCGGTCATTCCTGTGGCGTTCGATGTGGCGCATGGCGTGAAGATCCGGTTGGGTTCAAGGCTGCAGGCGATCCCGCTTGGCCAGTTGCGGGAAAAGTTTCATCCATAGTCCGACAACAGCCAGCGTGCCCAGCCCACCGATGACGACGGAGGCGACCGCACCAAAGGCGGCCGCAGTGGCGCCGGATTCGAATTCACCCAGCTGATTGGAGGCGCCGATGAAGATCGAGCTGACCGCGCTGACCCGGCCACGCATTTCATCAGGCGTCTCCAGCTGGACCAATGACTGGCGCACCACCACGCTGACCATGTCACCCGCGCCGGAGAGCGTCAGCATCGCCAGTGACAGCAGAAAATTGGTGGAAAGCCCGAAGATCAGTGTCGTCACGCCGTAGAGGGCGACCGCTGCGAACATCATCTTGCCGGCATGGTGCTCGATGGGGCGCTGGGTCAGCATGATCGACATGCAGAAAGCGCCGACTGCCGGTGCCGCACGGAGAAAGCCCAGGCCCCAGGGACCGGTATGCAGAATGTCGCGGGCATAGATCGGGAGGAGCGCGGTAGCGCCTCCCAGCAGCACCGCGAACAGATCCAGCGAGATCGCGCCCAGCACCGGTTTGCGTTGCCAGATGAAACGGACGCCCGCAAACAGGCTTTCCCAGCTCACCGGTTGGCGCGCAATGGTTGGAGCATGGTCGCAGCGTATCCGGGCCAGAAAGAACAAGGCCGCCAGGAAGAGCAGGCCGCACAGTCCATACACGGCGTGTGCCCCGGCTACATACACGAAGCCGCCAGCGGCCGGCCCGGCGATGATGGCGAATTGTGCGCCTGCGGAGTTGAAGGCCAGCGCGCGTGGCAGCAGATCCATCGGAACCAGCAGGGGCGCCAGGGCTTGCTGGGCCGGCATCTGGAAGGCTTTGGTGGCACCCAGCGCGAGAGAGGCGAGAAGAATGTGCTCACGGCTGATCGCGCCGCTGAGTGTTCCCCACACCAGACTGGCCACCACGATGAACTGACCGAACAAACACAGACTCAGAACCCGACGCCGGTCATAGCGATCCGCCACATGACCGACCACCAGTGTCAGTGCCAGTGCCGGCAGGAACTGGAAGAGACCGACCAGGCCCAGATCCCAGGCGCTGTGTGTCAGGTCATACATTTGCCAACCAACGGCGACCATCATCATCTGATTGGCCATCGTGGTGAATATCCGCGCCGTCCAGAAAGCCAGGAAGCTGCGTTTTTGAAAGAGGGGGTTGCCAGCGAACATGGCGCAATTATGAGGCATCCACAGGCCTGGCAGACGGATTCCGATGAAGCGGTCCGTCGAAATTCTCGCTTTTACCCGCGGCGAACCGGCTGGCGCGTCAATCGACGATAAGGCGTGTCGGTGGCGGCGTCATGGGGGTGATCGTGGCGATGCGCATGCAGATGCATGTGTGCTTTGCCATCGGCATGCAGATGCCAGTGGGCGTGGGCCAGGTGGGTCTGGCGCAGCAAGGCTTCGTTGCCGAGGATCTCGGCCGGGGTGCCACAGGCAGCGATGCGGCCCTGATCCAGTACGAACACAAGATCGGCAATCTCCTCGACGATATCCAGATCGTGGGTAGCGGTCACGATGGTCTGGCCGGTGTTGCGACACTCGATCAGGAAGCGGATGACTTCGCTCTGGCTTTCCGGATCCAGCGCTGCCGTGGGTTCGTCAAGCAAGAGGACTTGCGGTGCCAGGATCAGGATGGAGGCGAGTGCCACGCGTTTTTTCTCGCCT
>Ga0316604_10001694_pt1 | contig 18622 bp, 22 predicted proteins | sample OWC_soil_day20_C_FD_207650 | JGI IMG/M metagenome (GOLD analysis project Ga0316604, IMG submission 207650) | Wetland soil microbial communities from Old Woman Creek delta, Ohio, United States - OWC_soil_day20_CT | ecosystem: Environmental > Terrestrial > Soil > Wetlands | place: USA: Ohio... | reverse complement strand
CAGCCGGGGCAGCAGCCAGAGCCTTTTCAACCAGGCCGGAAACCTTGGCGTTGGTGTCGGCAACCTGGGTTTCAACTTCCTTGGCGATCTTGTCCTTGGTTTCGGAAGCGATGGCGATCACGTTGCGCGAATATTCCATGCCCTTTTCGATGGACGGCGTAGCAAAGGTCTTTTGCAGTGCGACGAAGGACTGGACATCCTTGGCGCCGAGCAGCGTGGTGAAGTTGGACATGGCAACTTCGAAGACCGAACGGGCGGCTGCCAGATTCAGCAGGGCCAGACGTTCGACGCCGTCAAAAGCGGTGTTGGCAAAGAACAGGGCGAAGTTGAAACCGGACTTGGCGAAATCTTCAGGTTTGGTGATCATGGTAAATTCTCCGTTGAGGTTGGGGTAATCCTTGCGGGCCTGCTTATATTTGCTGCACCGCAACATGACTTCATTCTAGCCAACCCAAAGGACATGTCAAGCAATTTTGTGCACCGCACCAATTCTTGCCAAAAATCGACAAGCCTCCTCTTCAAGCACCACACCATGTCAGGCCCGAGCCCCTTTCCCGGCTCATGTCGCGCCCCAGGCCAGATCGCCTGCCGCGCGTGGCGGAATCCAGCGCAGCAGCACCTGGGCCAACGCTTCCGGGAAGATCGGCTTACTGACAAAGTCATTCATCCCTGACTGAAAGCAGCCCTGCCGGTCCTCGGGCATGACATTGGCCGTCATCGCCACGATCGGCAGTTTGCCGAAGTCGGGATTCTTGCGGATCTCCTGGGTGGCAGTCAGGCCATCCATCACCGGCATCTGCATGTCCATGAAGATCAGGTCATAATGCCCCGGCGCCACCGCCTGCAAACGGGCCAGCGCCAGACTGCCGTTTTCAGCGACATCGACATGCAAACCGAAGTCTTCGAGAATAAACAGGGCAACCTCCTGATTCACCGGATTGTCTTCAACCAGCAGAATCTTCGCCCCGGCAATCTCCCGCCGCACCCGCATCATTATTTCGCTCTCCACTACCGACTCTCCTGAATCAATCTGGGATGCTCACCAACACCAGCCAGGCGAATCTCGTTGAAAATTACCTGCAATACTGAAAAGGCCAGAAAGAACGGCACGCTCACCAACGCCATCCGCTACAATTCAGCCCGTTTGACATATTCCACTCCGCATGAAAACGCTCCGGATCATTCTCGCTGACGACCAGTTGCTGGTCCGTGCCGGGGTTCGCGCTCTGCTCGAATCGCTGCCCGGGCACGAAGTCATTGCCGAATGCGCCGATGGCAACCAGGCGATCGCCGAAGTTCGCCGTCAGAAGCCGGACATCACGGTGCTCGACATCGCCATGCCCGGCCCGTCCGGCATCGAAGTCACCAAAACCATCCGTCAGTTCGACCAGGCCACCCGAATCCTCATTCTGTCCAGCATCGACCGTCATGAGGTCATCGAACAGGCCATGGCGGCCGGTGCCAACGGCTACCTGCTGAAAGACTTCCTCCTCGCCGAGTTGCAACTTGCGGTACAAACAGTCTCCGACAACGGCTGCTTCCTCTCGCCCCGCGTTCAGGAAACCCTGAATCAGCCCCAGCCGGACGGCGATCATGCCGGCAGCACTGTATTGACCGTTCGCCAGACCGAAATCCTGCGCCTGGTCGCTTCTGGCAAAACCACCAAGGAAATCGCCCGCGACCTTGAGATCAGCCCGAAAACCGTCGAATTCCATCGTGCCCAATTGATGGAGAGAATCGGCGTGCATGATGTCACCGGCCTGACCCGCTACGCGATGCAGTACGGTCTGATCACCTGACACATCAGTCGGTCCCCGGCAAGTCAACGGCCAGCACCGTCCGCAATTCCTCGCCCATCGCCACCACCGCTTGCCGCAGACTGAGACAATCGGCCATCAAGTCATCGCCCAGAACGCCGCCGGACGGCACTTCTTCGGCAGCCACCTGGCGTAACCCGTCCTCAATCCGCCGCGCCAGAACCAGACAGGCATTCGCGGAAAACAGGACACAACTGCCGCGGATGTCATGCACCGCCTGTTTGATGGCGCGCAAATCAGCATTGCTGATGCCTTGATCGAGCGAGCTCAGCAGGGCCGGCTGATTGTTCAGATACATACCGACCAGCCTTTTGGCAGCCCCGGCATTCCCTCCCAAATTGGTCAGCAAATAATCCAGGTTGAACGTTTTGAAACTGGAGCCCGGCTCCATCGGATACGTCATTGCCAACGACCTCTTAGTCTGCATTCTTCTTTTGCAAACAGCTTAGGGCCTCGCTGGCAGCGGGGGAACCGGGTATTACCCTAGGTCAGGAAGGCAGGACTCGGAGCGCCCGGCATAAGCCTCGGAGAATGCGCGAGCGATGCCGAGTCGCCGGCTCAAAAAAGCAGGGGAATGTCTTCGAACGAAATAGCAAGGAAGAGGACTGTGAAAATCGAAGCCGAGGGGATGATTCGCAAGGAATCGGCTTGGGCGGCCGAGTGCAGAATCTTTCCCGCAAAAAGCAAAAAGGCCAATCAAAGATTGGCCTGAGTGCTTTTGCATCATGTAGTTGGCGCGCCCGGAGCGATTCGAACGCCCGACCCTCTGGTTCGTAGCCAGATACTCTATCCAACTGAGCTACGGGCGCGCTGTCAGAGCCGCGCATTATACGGACGAATGCGTAGAATGCAAGGGTTTCCAAGGAAAATGTGTAATGCGCGCCAATTTCATCAGAATGCCCAAGTATCCGGAGTGCTGGGAAAGCTGTGGTTCCTGTGCCAGCGGCAATGTCTTCATCCTTGAATTATTGGTCAAAATTGGTGATTTGATCGAACGCGACGACAACATCCTGACCCTGGAAACAGGCAAGATCGCCCTCGATATTCCCTCCCCCTACGCCGGCCGGGTCATCGCCATTCATGTCACAGAGGGCGATACAGTTGATGAGGGAGCGCTCCTGGTAACGCTGGAATCAACCTGACCAGGCCCGACCACAGGCCGAGCCTGCGCTCCGCAACTACTTTGGGGATTCGACCACCATGCTGTTACGGATCTCCCGCACCCCCTTGACGCCACTGGCCAGATCCAGCGCCCGCCGCAGTGCATGCTCATCCGGCACGCTACCGGCCAACGTCACGACACCGGCTTTGGTTTGCACCCGGAACTGACCGCCGGCCAGTCCGATATCGGTGCGCAGCAAGGTCTCGACACGATCATTCAGCGTCGCGTCCGGCACCTCGCCAGCCGATAGTGCGGCCGCTTGCGGATTATCGGTGGCGAAGGCGGTGAAACCCAAGCCGGCAAGCAGGCCAAAAACCAGCACCGTCGCAGCAATTCCTTTACGGTTGCTCATGTTTAGCTCCTTTTGATATTGAACACAAAAGGCATATTGCGAACTTCGTGCCAGCTATTTTTATATATACAAATCAATAACATGGGGAAATGCAGAAAATTTCAGCCTGTCATTTTCGTCGCCCACTAGCGACAGCACACTCCCCCTTTTGCCAGCAACGCCTTATTTGTCGGGGCAAACGCCTGTCACCGCTCAGCGACGCCATCGCCGTCACTACGGAACATGGCCGGCGTCAGGTCGTACTTCTGCAGCAAACGGTAGAACTCGGTACGGTTACGCTCGGCAATGCGTGCTGCGTCAGCCACATTGCCGTCGGTCAGCTTGAGCAACTGAACAAGATAACTGCGTTCAAAGCGCTGCTTCGCCTCGCCGTAAGTCAGCGCCTCCATGGTCGGCAAGCGCAAGGCACGCTGCACCAGCGACAGCGGGATCAACTGCGTTGAAGTCAATGCACAGCTTTGTTCGACCACGTTGTAGAGTTGCCGCACATTGCCAGGCCAGGCAGCCGTCGCCAGCGCCTCAAGCGCATCCGGCGCAAAACCGCTGATCGGCTTGCCGTATTTACCGGCGACCTGCTGGACAAAATGCGCCGCCAGCGGCGGAATATCCTCACGCCGCTCTTCAAGACGCGGCAAGGTCAGCGAAACCACATCCAGACGATAGTAGAGATCCTCGCGGAACTGCCCTTCGGCCATCGCTGCGTCGAGGTCGCGATGCGTCGCCGAAAGCAGACGGACATCGACCGGCTCGGCACGGGTCGCACCAACCGGCCGCACCATCCGCTCCTGCAGCACCCGCAGCAGCTTGACCTGCAGCGCCAGCGGCATGTCGCCAATTTCATCGAGAAAGAGCGTGCCGCCATTGGCCGACTGAAAGAGGCCGATGCGTGTATTGGCCGCCCCGGTAAATGCGCCTTTGACATGGCCGAACAATTCAGACTCCAGCAACTGCTCGGGAATTGCGCCACAGTTGATGGCGACAAAGGGGCCATTGGCGCGCGGACTGGCCCGATGGATGGCGCGCGCCAGCACCTCCTTGCCGGTTCCGCTTTCGCCGCGAATCAACACGCTGGCATCGGATGCGGCGACCATGCGAGCCTCGGACATCAAACCGGCCATCCGCGTACTGCGAAAGACGATACCGGCCAGCCACGCTTCCGACTGCATGCCCGAAGCCAGTGAATTGGCCGTATCACCTGACGCCCCCGGGGCGGACAGCTGCAGCGCCTGATCGATCTTTTCGAGCAGTAACTGGCTGTCGAAGGGCTTGGTCAGATAACCGAAAACGCCCCGCGATGTTGCGTCGACCGCATCCGGAATCGTGCCATGCGCAGTCAGCAGGATGACCGGCAAGGTCGGGCGGGTGCTATGGACCTCCTCGAACAAGGCAAGGCCATCGCGTCCCGGCAGGCGGACATCGCTGACGACGACGCGCGGCGTATCGACGGCGATGTGCGTCAAGGCCTCTTCGGCCGAGCCCGCCATCGAGACGCGAAAACCGCGTGCCCGCAAACGCATCGACAGCAGACGCAGGATATCCTCATCGTCGTCAACGACCAGAATGTGCGCCCCCTCATTGACAGCAGTCGTCATCGTGGCACTCCCGGCGTCACGACACGCGGCGTCCGCGGTCGTTGCGGCAAGGTCCGCTCTATATCGGCCAGACCATCGATTTTCTCCTGTAGCTCGGCGGCCTTGCGCTGACTCTCTTTCAATTGCTGCCCATGCTTTTCAAGTTGAGATTCCATTTTCTGACGCTCCAGATAATTGTCAGCCAGCAAGCGGGCCAATAGCTGCAAGGGTTGCGCAGCCGGCTCGGTGGACTTGAGGACGCCATCGAGCAAACCGAGCGCCCGTCCATAGTCCTGCTGCACGCGCGGATGGCCGAGCACCATGGCCATCCGCAACTGACCGTAAGGGGTCATCGGCAAGGCGGCGAGCACCATGCGCTCACGCCCGATCTCGGCCGCCGACATCCGGTGCAGCATCTGGTAGTAGCTCAAGGCCGGCATCACACCTGACTCGGGCATCGGCGGACTGCTCACCGGCTTCGGTTCGCTGGCGCAGCCGAACAGCGCCAGAGCCAGCAAAATCGGCAGCCAGGACGGCACGATGCCGATCTTTTTATTGTCGTTCATTCGGTATATCCACATAGAAATGCGCGCCTCGACCACTCGGCAGCAAACCAACCTGCCCGCCCATCGCCCGGACCAGTTCACGAACAATGGATAGTCCAACACCGCTCCCCCGGCGCGGCATCGGCGCCCGCCGCTGCCCCTGGACAAATGGTTCAAAAATTCGCTCGACGTCTTCCGACGCTACCCCCGGCCCCTGGTCAGCGCACTCCAGGCGCACCCCGGCCTCGTCCAGCGTCGCCCGCACAATGATTTCCCCGCCTTCGGGGCTGAAATCAATGGCGTTGGACAGCAGGTTGTCGACCACCACCGCCAGTTTCGCCGCATCAACACTGACCTCACTATCCACCGCCTCAACCCGTAAACTCAAATGCCGGGCCTGGGCTTGCAATTCGCGACGGTGCACGGCTTCGCTCAGGAAAGCTCGCAGGGAAACCGGCGAATATTCCAGCCGTCGCGCCTCGAAGGAGGCGGCATTCAGACTGAGCAGGCTTTCGATCTGTCGTTGCAGGGCCAAAACATTGTGCTGCAGGATCTCAACTACCTCGCGTTGCGACTCGCCGAGCGGCCCCGGCACCTCTTCCTGGAGCAGCGAAACACCTTCACGCAGTGCCGTAAGCGGCGTTTTCAACTCATGCGAGACATGCCGCAACATCCGTTCGCGATCAGCCTCCAGTTCAGCCAGGCGCAACCTCAGCCAATCCAGGCGCCGACCAAGCTGACGCAAGTCAGCCGGCCCACCGACCACCACCGCCTCATCGAAGCGTTTTTCGCCAAGCCGCGTAATCGCCCGTTCCAGATGCCGCATTGGCCGCATCAACCACCAGCCCATCGCCATCGCCACAACCAGTGCCCCGAGCAGTGCGGCGATCAACTGCCAGCCGAGGCGCAAGCGATTGCGCTCAAGCTCCAGCAGAACCTGTGCATTCTGGAACTCCACCCAATGCTGCCCAACCGCCTTCATGTCCTCGTTGAGCTGAACCAGACGGGCCAGCAAGGGAGCAAGCTCGGCCTTATGCATTCCGCCATCGAGACCGGCTTTCAATTGCTCGGCGGTTGCTCGCCAATCGGCAAGCAAGCCGCCCAGCGGCGAGACGGCAATCGATTCCAGTCGATCCACGGCGGCCAGTGAATGCGCAATGTTTTCATCGAAACGCTGACGGATGACCGCATCGCCGAGCACCAGAAACTGCCTGGCGCTACGTTCGACATCAACCGTACTTTCACCGAGCTCCTGGATCGAAGCCGTCAGTTGCAGCGCCAATTCGCCGCCCTGGCGGCTTTGGCTGACAAAGCGCTCGACCACCAACCAACTGCGCACGGCCATTCCACCAAGCAGCAGAATGATCAGGACAAAGCCGGCCAGCATCACCCGGCGAAAGGAAATTCGAAGCATGCAATCGGTTTTAGCAAAAATAACAGTGTAGACCGCAGCGCCCGGATTATCGACAGCAACGACTGACAAAGCCCTACTTTTTCAATTCCAATGTCAATAACAAAATGGTTTTAAATCAGCACATTAAATAGACAGTCGCTTTTTGCCGACAAGCTGATTTGAGTCGTGGCGCGGCTTTAGCCCCGCTCATCAATCTGCTGTCGCCAATTGGCGACACAAGCTGTATCAACCCCCAATAGCAAAGCTAACAAAACCTTCTATCTGACTGATATAAAACGATAAAAATTAACTGGCACGCTAATCGCAAAGGGAAGAGCCACTTGCCGCCTTATCAGACCACGGAGCTTCCCTCATGTTCAACAAACCCAGCCTGAGCAATCGCAACGATGCCATCACCAAAAAAGAGGTTCGCAATATTCTTGGCACCACCCCGACGCTCTCCCAAGCCACACCGGAGTTGAGTGACAAAGTCGCAGCACAGAGCACCACGGCCGCCGCCCAAGCCCCGCAACCGGCAACCACCACGGAGCCAGCCACCGAAAGCACGCTGGGCGCCCGCCTGATCGTTGGCCCGGATGTCAAACTGAAGGGCGCCGAAATTCTTGACTGTGACACCCTGGTCGTCGAAGGACGTGTCGAGGCAACCATGGACAGCCGGGTCATCCGGATTGCCGACCAGGGCTCCTTCGCCGGCAAGGTCAGCATCGACATCGCCGAAATTCACGGCAATTTTGAAGGCGAACTGACCGCGCGTTCGCAGTTGATCATCCACAGCACCGGCAAGGTCAGCGGCAAGATCCGCTACGGCAAACTGGTTATTGACGAAGGCGGTGAACTCTGCGGAGATATCAATGCGATCTCAGCCGAAAAGCAGCATCCAATCAAAACCCTAAGCGAAATTTCCCTCCCCATAACCGCGCTTGCCGGTTGAAAGCTTTTCCAGCACACCATAGAATCCCATGATGCATTTTTCCGCCCCCCGCGATTCGATCAGCATAAACATCCCAAGCCGCTCCGGGGCTTCCTTGACGACCTCGGCCGGCGCATTGCTGGTCAAACCGGTTGCCGACCATCATCAACGCCGCGCCGCCAGCCTGCTTGTTCGCCGCATGTATGCCTGGCGCGGCTACCTCACCGATAACATTGCAGACCACCTGGACGACCCCAACCGGGTCGCCCTGGCCGCCTGGCAGGATGACGACCTGATCGCCACCCTCGCCCTCGGCCGAGACTCCCATCACGGCCTGCTTTCCGAAGCACTCTATGCCCGCGAGGTCGAAAGCCTGCGTGGCCAAGGCCGGACGATCTGCGAATTTTCCCGCTTTGCCGTCGATCCGGAATTCAGTTCCCGCCACCTGCTGCTCACCCTGTTTGCGGCCGCCCATCATTACGCCCATGCGATTTTTGCGGCCACCGACGCCCTGATTGAAGTCAACCCGCGCCATGCACGTTTCTACGAACGTGAATTCGGCTTCCAGCAGATCGGCGAACTGCGCCTCTGCCCTCGCGTCGATGCACCGGCCGTCTTGATGCATCGCGATCTCGGCCTTCCGATCAGCGCCCTGACCTGACCCGGGCGGCTGCCAGGCGGCCTCGACGACGCCCGGGACTGTTCAAGCGACACGAAGCCTCGTAGACTTCGTGTTTTCCATTTTCGAACAAGCTTATGAGCGCGAGCTCCCGACTCACCATCCGTTTGCTGGCGCTCATCGGCACGACCCTGGTGGTCAGTCCTGTCGCCCTGGCCGACAAGGGTGGCAAGCACGGCCACGATCATGGCGAGCGACATGAAGAACACCACGACGATCGCCGCGATGACCGCTACTATCGCGATGATCGCTACCGGGGCGGCCCATCGATCGAAATTTACTTTGGCGACGCGCATCGCTCGGTCATACACGACTACTATGGCCCACAGTTCAGCAGCGGCCACTGCCCGCCCGGGCTGGCCAAGAAGCGGAATGGTTGCGTGCCGCCGGGCCAGGCGAAAAAATGGCAGAAGGGGCGCCCGTTGCCGGCCAGCGTTGTTTACTTCGACCTGCCCCGCGACCTGGCTTACCGCATGCCGCCACCACCGCGCGGCCATCGCTACGTTCGTGTCGGCTCCGACATCCTGCTGATTACCATCGGTGGCAGCCTGGTGGTCGATGCCATCGTCGATATTGGCGGCTACTGACCGTCCTCCCGCAAACTCTTTTCAAATAACTCATACAGGCAGACTCCATGGCTCAATATGTAATGTCGATGTTGCGTGTCAGCAAGATCGTCCCGCCCAAGCGGCAGATCATCAAGGATATTTCCCTCTCCTTCTTTCCCGGTGCCAAGATCGGCCTGCTCGGCCTGAACGGCGCCGGCAAATCGACAGTGCTGAAAATCATGGCCGGCGTGGACAAGGAATACGACGGTGAAGTGCAGCACCTGGCCGGCGTCTCGATCGGCTACCTGCCGCAGGAGCCGCAACTCGATCCGGAAAAGACCGTGCGCGAGGAAGTCGAATCCGCCATGGGCGAAGTCATGCAGGCACAAGCCAAGCTGGACGAGGTCTATGCCGCCTACGCCGATCCGGAAGCCGACTTCGACAAGCTGGCCGAAGAACAGGCCCGACTCGAAGCGATTATCGCCACCGCCGGCTCCGATACCGAAGCCCAGATGGAACTGGCCGCCGACGCGCTGCGCCTATCGCCGTGGGATGCCAAGATCGGCAACCTGTCCGGTGGCGAAAAACGCCGCGTCGCACTGTGCAAGCTGCTGCTTTCAAAGCCGGACATGCTGCTGCTCGACGAACCGACCAACCACCTCGACGCCGAATCGGTTGAATGGCTGGAACAGTTCCTGGTCCGCTTCCCGGGCACCGTCGTCGCCGTCACCCACGACCGCTACTTCCTCGACAACGCCGCCGAATGGATTCTCGAACTCGACCGCGGCCACGGCATTCCCTGGAAGGGCAACTACTCGTCCTGGCTGGAACAGAAGGAAGCTCGCCTGGAGACTGAAAACAAGCAGATCGACGCCCACATGAAGGCGATGAAGCAGGAACTGGAGTGGGTTCGCTCCAATCCGAAGGCACGCCAGGCCAAGTCCAAGGCCCGCCTGTCACGCTTCGAGGAAATGTCGAGCCAGGAATACCAGAAGCGCAACGAAACGCAGGAAATCTTCATTCCGGTCGGTGAGCGCCTGGGCGACAAGGTCATCGAATTCAACGGCGTCACCAAGTCCTTCGGTGACAAGCTGCTGATGGACAACCTGTCCTTCAACATCCCGGCCGGTGCCATCGTCGGCATCATCGGCCCGAACGGTGCGGGTAAATCGACGCTGTTCAAGATGATCACCGGCCAGCAGCAGCCGGACTCCGGCGATGTCGTGATCGGCCCCACGGTCAAGATGGCTTACGTCGACCAGTCGCGCGACTGCCTGGACGGCTCGAAGACGGTGTTCGACGAACTGGCCGAAGGCCGCGACATCCTGCAGATCGGCAAGTTTGAAATGCCGTCGCGCGCCTACATCGGTCGCTTCAACTTCAAGGGCGCCGACCAGGGCAAGCTGGTTGGCAACCTGTCCGGCGGCGAACGTGGTCGCCTGCACCTGGCCAAGACGCTGATGGCCGGCGGCAACGTGCTGCTGCTCGACGAACCGTCGAACGACCTCGACGTCGAAACGCTGCGCGCGCTGGAAGACGCGCTGCTTGAGTTCGCCGGCTGCGCGCTGGTCATCTCGCACGACCGCTGGTTCCTCGACCGCATCTGCACCCACATCCTGGCTGCCGAAGGCGATTCGCAGTGGAACTTCTTCGCCGGCAATTACCAGGAATACGAGGAAGACAAGCGCAAGCGCCTGGGCGAAGAAGGCGCCAAGCCGAAGCGGATTCGCTACAAGCCGATCACCCGCTGATTTTTGGCTGTTTCCAGCGGTGGACCGCTGGAAACCATGCAAAACGGGCGCCGCTTGGCGCCCGTTCTTCTTTTGCCCCCCGCCATCGCGAAGGGCAGCAAAACTATGGAATTCTTAGTGCTTCAGATTGGCCGAGAAAACAGCCTTGGTCTTTTCGGAAAACTGAAATTCGTTGAACGCACGGCTGATTTCAGCTTCGTTACGGCCTTCGGAATGGTCTTCGAAGCTGATACCGATGACCTTGCCGTTGGCAGCCAGCGTCTGGAAGGCAAAACGCCAGCGTTGAGCTTCAGCCAGCCGCTCGCGCAGTTCGGCTTCGTTGGAAATCGTAATGCCGGCTTTCTTCAGGGAATCCAGAAATTGTTCAAAGGATTCGTTGCTCAAACTGCCCATTTGTATCTCCGTATGAAGTTCGGTGTTGGATCACCATGATCCGAATAACGCCACAGACTGCGTTCGGTTGACACGAATTTGACGAACCTGAACAACACTTTGCGAAGAGTGTGCCAAAAGCAAAATAGCAATTTAAATTCAATAACTTGAAATCAACGGGACTTTCTTCAACATCAACCATCTGTCGCGCGCAGGCGACGCTCGGTAAAAAAGTTTTGATGCCGCAGCATCCTGCCCGAGCGCCGCAGCGCGGCGAACACCCCGTATCGGCTGCGCCAATGCGATAATCCATCCCCTATGAAAAAGCAAAATTCCGCTGTCGCCATTTCCGAAATCCGCCCTGGGCAATCCATCGAATTGCTCAAGGAACTGCACATTCTGACCCGCGACGGCAAACTCAATCAGGACACCCGCCGCAAGCTGAAGCAGGTTTATCACCTCTACCAGTTCATCGAACCGCTGCTGGCCGAGGCGCAAAGCCTGGCCGACCACGGCGCCGGCAAGTCCTACCTGGGCTTCATCCTCTACGACCTGTTTTTCAAGGAAAAAGAGACAGGTCATATTTACGGCATCGAAACGCGCAAGGAACTGGTCGAAAAATCGCGCCAACTGGCCGAGCGCCTCGGCTTTGCCCGGATGAGCTTTCTCGACGTGACGGTCGAAGAATCAACGCACTCCAGCGCCCTGCCCGAGCGCATCGACGTCGTCACCGCATTGCATGCCTGCAACACGGCGACCGACGATGCGATCCATTTCGCGCTGACCAAACAAGCCAGACACATCGTGTTGGTGCCCTGCTGCCAGGCCGAAGTCGCCGCCACGATGCGCGCCCGCAAGAACGAATCGCTGGGCAAGACGGCGCTCTCGGAACTGTGGCGCCACCCGATTCACACCCGCGAACTGGGTAGCCACCTGACCAATGTGCTGCGCTGCCTGCTGCTCGAAGCGCACGGCTACGACGTCACCGTCACCGAACTGGTCGGCTGGGAGCACTCGATGAAGAACGAACTGATCATCGCCAGCAAGCGCGGCAATCCGCGCAAGAATGCCCGCGAACGAGCCGAAGCCATCCTGCGCGAGTTCAATATCGAGGAACTTGCACCGCGGTTTACCTACTAAGTTCGCCATGACTCGACCCCAACACCCTCTCGAACTGCTCGCCCCGGCCAAGAATGCCGATTTCGGCATTGAAGCCATCAAGCACGGCGCCGACGCCGTCTATATCGGCGGCCCGGCCTTCGGCGCCCGCTACGGGGCCGGTAACACGATTGACGACATTGCCCGCCTGAGCGCTTTCGCACACCGCTTCAACGCCCGGGTTTTCGTCGCGCTGAACACCATCCTGCACGACAATGAACTGGAAGACGCCCGCCAGCTCGCCTGGAAGATCTACGAAGCCGGGGCCGATGCGCTGATCATCCAGGACATGGGCCTGCTCGAACTGGACCTGCCGCCGGTCCAGCTGCACGCCAGCACGCAGACCGATAACCGCAATGCGGCCAAGGTCAAATTCCTTGAAGACGCCGGTTTCTCGCAACTGGTGCTGGCCCGCGAACTGTCGATCGACGAGGTCGCCGCCATCGCCCGCCAGACGACGCTGGCCCTCGAATACTTCGTGCATGGCGCGCTGTGCGTCGCCTACTCCGGCCAGTGCTTCATCAGCCACGCCCACACCGGGCGCAGCGCCAATCGCGGTGAATGCTCGCAGGCCTGCCGCCTGCCCTACACGCTGGTCGACGACAAGGGCAAGACGATCACCGAAGACCAGCACCTGCTGTCGATGAAGGACAACAACCAGACCGAGAACATCCTGGCCCTGGCCCAGGCCGGCGTCAGCTCCTTCAAGATTGAGGGCCGGCTGAAAGACCTCAGCTACGTCAAGAACATCACCGCACACTACCGCAAGCTGCTCGACGAGGTCATCGCCCAGCATCCGGAGTTCAGCCGCGCCTCGTCCGGGCGCAGCACCTATACCTTCACGCCGCAGCCGGACAAGACCTTCAACCGCGGCTACACAGACTATTTCGCCGGCGGCCGCCAGGACGACATCGGCGCCTTCGATTCGCCGGCTTTCGTCGGCGAGATCATCGGCAACGTGCGCGAAATCGGTGACGGCTACTTTACCGTCGATGCCGAAAAGCCGTTCAACAACGGCGACGGCGTCTGCTTCTACGACGGCCACGGCGAAGTGGTCGGCATGCGCATCAACCGCGCCGAAGGCATGACGCTGTTCCCGGCCGAGATTCCCGAGGAACTGACCGAAGGCGCCACCCTGTTCCGCAATCGCGACCAGGAATTCGAGCGTTCGCTGGAAAAGGAATCGGCCGACCGCCGCATTGCGATCCGCCCGGTGCTGGCCGAAACCGCCGACGGCTTCCGGCTGACGCTGACCGACGAAGACGGCGTGAGTGCTGCGGTCGACCTGCCCCACGGCAAGGAAATCGCCAAGAACGCCGAACGGGCCCTGAGCACGCTGCAGGAAAACCTCGGCAAGTTCGGCAACACGATGTTCGTCGCCGAGCCGGCCGAACTGCAACTATCGCAGTCGTGGTTCCTGCCGGTCGGCGCCATCAACGCCCTGCGCCGTGACGCCACCGAGCGCCTCGAAGCAGCCCGTCTCGCCGCCTACCAGCGCCCGGCACGAGCCGAACCGGCCACCAACCCGGTGCCTTACCCGCAGGACGAGCTGACCTATCTCGGCAACGTCTTCAATGCCAAGGCCCGCCACTTCTACGAGAAGCACGGCGTCAAGCTGATCGCCGAGGCCTACGAGGCGAACCAGGAAAAAGGTATGGTCTCGCTGATGATCACCCGCCACTGCCTGCGCTACAGCTTCAACCTGTGCCCGAAGGAAGTGAAGCATCTGAAGCCGGATCCGATGACGCTGGTCAACGGCAGCGAAAAGCTGATCCTCAAGTTCGATTGCAAGGCCTGCGAAATGCACGTCATCGGCAAGATGAAGAAAGGCGTCAAACTCAACCTCGGCAGCATCCGTCCGGCGTGAAGCCCGCGGCCTGCCCGTCCTGCCGGCAGACCATGCAGAAGCACCGCTTCGAGCGCCTGCTGCATGGCGAGGTCGTGCTCGACCTTTGCTTCCCCTGCCAGGGCATCTGGTTCGACGATTTTGAAAGCGTGCAGATCACGCCGGGGGGCATCATCGAGCTGTTCAAGCTGATCCATGCCCATCGCGACGGCCAGCGCCAGCCCCTGAGCGACCCGCTGCGCTGCCCTCGCTGCACCGAGAAACTGCTGCACGGGCTGGACGTCGCCAAGCACGGCGGCCAGTTCAATTACCACCGCTGCCTGCAAAAGCACGGGCGGTTCACGACCTTCGCCCAGTTCATGATCGAAAAGGGTTTCGTCCGCCAGTTGAGCAGCGCCGAAATCAGCGAATTGGCGGTCAAGGTCGGCACCATCCGCTGCAACGGCTGCGGCGCGCCGGTGGACATCAGGAAAGAGCATGCCTGCGGCCATTGCCGCTCGCCGATCGCCATTCTCGACCCGACGGCCGTCGAGCAGGCGCTGACCCGCTTCCAGCAGGCAGAAGTCAAACGAACGACACGCGATGTCGAAGCCCTCGGCGACGCCATCGTCATGCGCGAACGGGAAAAATCGCGCTACCAGCGGGAAAAGCGCCAAGGCAGCATCGAGGATCTCGAGGTCGGCGACCTGCTGATCGATGGCGTCGAACTGATCTGGAAGCTGCTGCATCACTGAGTCTCGCAGATTCATAGTGGCCCTGCACCGATCAGGCCACCCTTGAATCAAGAACTTCAAGTGCCAACGCATGTCAAATCAATTCGGCCGCAATCGGCCCAACCATGCGAAGGAGGAACAGACATGCCAAATCGTTCAGTCGGCGAGGTCATTGGTCAACGCGCCTTTCCCACCGCCACACAAAACACCACCGTCCGCGATGCCGCGCTGATCATGAAGGAATGGCATTCGTCGGCCATTCTGATTGTCGAAAACGGCTATCTGGAGGGAATCTGTACCGAGCGCGACATTGTTTTCCGTGTCGTGGCCGGTGACTGCGATCCCGCTCAAACCACGGTAGCCAGCGTGATGACCCGGAATCCACGGACGGTCAGCCCGGAAAAACCCTTCGGGCACGCCTTGCACCTGATGTACGAAGGCGGCTTCCGGCACATCCCCGTCGTCAATCGGGCCGGCCATCCAGTCGGACTGCTCGCCGCCCATGACGCCCTCGACATGGACGGCTTGCAGATGCAGCAGGACCTGGTCCGGCGCGAGGAAATCACCATCATTCTTTGAGTGCACCGCAACCGCTCACAAACACCATGTGAGCGGCAAGAACGCCAACAGCAGCGGTTGCGTTCAGCGCCGCCAGCAGCCGGCAATTGCCCTAGGCGGCATCCGGCCCGAACAGGACTTTCGGCGCCAGTTCGACATGCTGATCATCGCCGCCCAGCCAGACCACGCCATCCTGAATCGTGCATTGCAGACGCATGTTGCGCGCCGCCAGGGCAGCCAGCGCCTGCGATTCGGCCGGCGGCAAGGCCAGTACCCGCAGGTTCTTCTGCCCGGCCACCTTGCCGGCCGTCTGCTGCCACCAGATTTCGGCGGCGCGGCCACCGTAGGCGAGCACGACGACTTCCTTGGCCCGGCCACAGGCACGCCGGATATTGCGCTCATCAGGCAGACCGACATCGATCCAGCGCTCGATGGCCCCGGTCAGGTCGACATCGGCCAGATCGGCCTCATCCTCGCTCGACAGGCCACGGCCAAAGGCCAGGCTTTCCGAGGCAAACAGCGCGAAGGCAAGCAGGCGAACCATCATCCGCTGATCGTTTTCGCTCGGATGGCGGGCGATGGTCAGCGCGTACTCGCCAAAGTGCGAACGATCAAGGTCGGCCAATTGCAATTCCACCTTGAAGATAGTCGATTTGAGCGCCATGCCTGCCCCTGAAAAAAGCGCGGATTATCCCATGCCGAACCACGCCGCCCCGATATTGTCCGAGCTAATAACGGAATCCTCGGGCCGCAACGAGCAAGTCGCTCAGCCGCCCCTATAATTAGCTTTTTCTGATTGACGAGGTTTGCCATGCGCCATCTGCTGCTCTCCCTCCTCCTTTGCCTCGGCACCCTGCAAGCCCGCGCCGAGGTCATCAACATCGACAATGCCGAACTCGAGACGCTGGTCAAAAGCGGTGTCCCGGTCATCGATATCCGCCTGCAATCGGAATGGGAAGAAACCGGCATCGTCAGCGGCAGCAAGCTGCTCACCTTCTTCGACGAGCGCGGCCGGCACGATGCGGCAGCCTGGCTGGAAAAGGTCAAACCGATCGCCAAGCCGGACGAGCCGGTCATCGTCATCTGCCGCACCGGCAACCGAACCAAGCCGGTCAGCCAGTTTCTCTCGCAACAGGCAGGCTACAGCCGGGTCTATAACGTCAAGAGCGGCATCAAGGACTGGATCGCCAATGGCGGCCCGGTCGTCCCGGCCACCCAGAGCATTGCCGCTTGCCGCGCGGCGAAAACTTGCTGAACCAGGCCGTCGACCGCAAGCGTTGCGCCAGTTGCGAGCGCTGGCGCGGCCAGCGGCAGCCGGGCAGCGAAGCGGCGACCGTGGCGATCGCCAGCGAGACCAGCACCGGCCTCTGCGAAGGCGGCGGCTGGGATGGCTCCGAGCGACGGGCTCGTTCGGCCTGCGGCCACTGGCGCCTGTGGCCGGCCCTTAATCCCCCGGGCGCCGAGCCAGTCCGGTAAAATACGTCGCCTCGGCTTTCCGGCGGTCTTTCCCGCGGCGATCGCTGCCACCTTACCGGAAACTCCATGCCCACCACGCAACTCACCGCGCACCTGCAAGCCGCCTTCACCGCCCGCCAGGCACTGATCGAGCGCCTGCATGCCGAAGACACCAACGCTTATCGCCTGTTCAACGGTAGCACCGAAAACGAACCCGGCCTGACCGTCGACCGCTACGGCGACCTGCTGCTGATCCAGACTTTCCACGAACCGATCGACGGTCACGACCGCGCCGCCATCGAAGCCTTCTATAGTGAAGCAATGCCCGGCCTGGTTGCCGTCTACAACGACCGCAGCCGGGCCAATTCGCGAATCTGCAACCCGCTGCCGCCCGAAGTCCTGGCCGAAGCCAACAAGCCGCGCGAATTCAATGAAATGGGTGTCCGCTACGCCGTCCAGGGTCGCCACAGCGGTCAGGACCCTTGGCTCTTTCTCGACATGCGGGCCGGCCGCCGCCGCGTCATGCAGGAAGCGGTCGGCAAATCGCTGCTCAATCTCTTCGCCTACACCTGCGGCGTCGGTGTCGCCGCCGCCAAAGCCGGGGCGGCGTATGTCGTCAATGTCGATTTCGCCGAATCGAACCTGCGTGTCGGCAAGGAAAATGCGCGCCTGAACGAGTTGCCGATCCGCCTGCGTTTCGTCCAGAGCGATGCCTTTGCCGCCATGCGCCAGCTGGCCGGCCTCGGTCAGGCCGCCATGGTCCGCGGCAAGCGCATGCCGGCCTTCCCGAAGCTCGATCAACGGGCCTTCGATGTCGTCTTTCTCGATCCGCCGCGCCACGCCAAGAGTGCCTTCGGCGTCGTCGATATCGTCAACGACTACGCGGCGCTGATGAAGCTGGCGCTGGCCTGCACCATCGAAGGCGGAACGCTGATCTGCTGCAACAACGCCGCGCAGATTTCACGCGACACCTGGGGCGAGCAACTGCAGCGCTGTGCCAAGAAAGCCGGCCGCACGGTTCGTGAAATCGAATGGATCGCCCCGGAAGAAGATTTCCCCAGCCATGACGGCCAGCCGCCGCTGAAGATTGCGCTGCTGCGCGTCTAAGGCTTACCTCGTCACGCCGCGGCGCGATTGAGCAACGCGACCAGCCGGGGGTAAAACTTCTCCCGGCTGATTTCCAGGCGCTGGGCAATCTGCACGGCTTCCGCCAGCTCGCGGGCGGCGGCCGATTGTTTCAGGAGGCGCGGGAAGGCATTGGTCGCATCGACCAGCGAGAAAATATTCATCAACAGATCACCACAGGCCCGGTAGTAAGCGGGGTCGAGCGGCCCGTCCTGCTTACCGGCATCACAGACATCGAGATACATGGCAGCGGCGTTGGCCGAGACGGCAAGCGCTTTCAGGGTGGTCTGATTCAAAGCTGACATGGCAGCGCTCCTTTCAGCGGTTGGAATGCACCATGTGCCCACCTTAAACAGGCACTGCCGAGCTGTCAGCGAACTATTTCACGAAGCAGGAAAGAAGGCCTCAAGGCATCCCGTCGCGCCGAGCAAGCAGAGAAAGTTTTCTAGCAATTGAGGGATTGATGGGAGAGAAACTCTCCTGCCACTCCGGCAAGGCGCCTTGACCAACATGACGCTTGCGGAAAATGGTGTGGTGCCCATGGGCAGGATCGAACTGCCGACCTCTCCCTTACCAAGGGAGTGCTCTACCACTGAGCCACATGGGCACAACTAAGACAGCCGATTCAGAAGGTTGTGACCTGAAA
>Ga0316604_10001693_pt1 | contig 18624 bp, 4 predicted proteins | sample OWC_soil_day20_C_FD_207650 | JGI IMG/M metagenome (GOLD analysis project Ga0316604, IMG submission 207650) | Wetland soil microbial communities from Old Woman Creek delta, Ohio, United States - OWC_soil_day20_CT | ecosystem: Environmental > Terrestrial > Soil > Wetlands | place: USA: Ohio... | reverse complement strand
TTATATGGTATAATTATTATGGTAGTCAATCTGCCGGGTGGTTTCCATCTCCGAAAGGAGGTGGTAATTGTGAACACTTACGAGGAGTTTATGGTAATCATAAATGCTGCAGCGTTGATCGTTGCAACACTTACATAAGTGAAGCACAATAACAAAGGTACAAAAAAATAACCACCCCGCCTACCAAGTGAGTGTGGTTATTTTTTAAAATAAACAACTAATTTGGAAGCCACTCTGTGGAGGTGGCTACCTTTTGTATCTTTAGAATAGCACGAATTTGCAGCGATGTCAAATATGAGGTTTAAGGGGAATGAGTATGGATATCACAGCAGATAAAATATGGAAGCTGATCATTGGCTTTTGACAAAAGGCGAAGGTAGAACGGATGAGTTTAAATACACTATTAAATGAATTTATTGATTCTTTGGAAAAAGAAATATTAAAGAAAAAGAAAAGGGCAAGAAATAAGCCTATAATACTGAAAGACGGTCATAGGGAGTCGTATATTGAACATGGTGTAATATATACTTTTGAAGATTTCAATAGAAATGTTATGCCGGATTTACCTGTTGTATTAGAAATTTTAGATACAGAAAGTAACGATGGTTTTAAATATGACGCTATGGTAATTGGTGTGGAAGATGAAACCTTAACTTTGTATATAGCAGATAAAAACCTTCCTGATCCAATTAAAAAATCAAAATTATTAATTGATGATACAAAACTTCTTGAGAACACAAAAGAAACTATTATCAAGATCAGGGATTCTCAGGAAAATCCTCCAAGAATTCTTGCAGATAAAGCTTTTGGATTATGTGAAACTGTTTCCGCTAAAGGAAAAGCTTTTGGATTTCCTGAGAATTTTAATGAAAGCCAAAAAGAAGCCGTACAAGTGTCAACCGGTTCTGATGTAACCTTTATCTGGGGACCACCTGGAACAGGAAAATCTCAAACACTGGGTAGTTTAGCTGAAACGTTATTAAAGGACAATAATACTTTGTTGATAACGGCACATACTAATGAAGCTGTTGATGGTTTGATGGAAAAGATAATTAAATTATTTGATGAAGAACAAATAAAAGAAGGTCAGATAATTCGCTGGAAGATAACACAGTCTAAAAAACTGATGAAAATCACTCCATCAGCGATTATTTCAAGTCAAAGTCAAGAACTTATAGAACAGGAAGACAATTTAGATCAGAGGAGGAGGATAGCGGAAGAAAATCTAAGAAATATCGAGAATAGTTGTAATGATTATAAGGATAAACTTAATATATTATCATCCACAAAGCTAAAGATGCAGGCGTGTGAAAAGGATTATAACGAATCCAGAAATATATTAGAAACCCAGCAACGGGAGTTGCTGCAGGTAAGCTTAAATGTAAAGAGTAAAGAAACTGATATTGAAAGACTTAATAGAAAAAACATAATAATTAAATTTTTCACTAAAATTGAAGCGAAGAAAGAGAAAATGCTTTCTGAACTTTTAGATTTAAAAGAAAAAGAGGTTCTTCAAAGAAGTCAAGTAGATGATCAAGCTATGGACAGTGCTATAAAAAGGAATAAATTTAATCTTATAAAAGAAGAATATGAAAGCCTTTATGCAGAGTTAAGTTTCTGTGGGATCACTGAAGAAGAACTTAATCGGTTACTGCACAACTTTAGTTCGGAAAAAGAACAGTTAAGGCAGATTGATAAAGAAATAGCTCATGTGCAGAAAGATTTGTCAAAAATAAAAGATCGTGGGCCAGAACTTTTAAAAAACGCAAGAGTAGTTGGAACCACATTGACTTCTTGTACGTTAAATCCTCAATTAAGAGAAAGAACTTTCAATGTTGTTATTGTGGATGAGGTAAGTATGGCACCATGTCCCAATTTATATGCATCTTGCGCACTGGCAACTGATAAAGCTATTCTATGCGGAGATTTTTATCAGCTCTCTCCAATAGCAGAAGATCCGGAAGCCATCTGGCTAAAAAATAGTATATTCGATCAATGTGGAATTACAGAAAAGGTTACAAATGATGAGAAACTTGAGGAGTTAGTAATTCTTGATACTCAGTATAGATGCCACCCTGATATTGCAAATTCCATAATAGATATTGTTTATAAAGGGAAATTGAAGAATGGTCTTGATAAAAATCATAATAATTTCTATGCCCAATATTTAGATCCTTATCCAAATGAAGCATGTATTCTCATTGATACTTCAAAGGTATCCACAATATCAAATCCCTGGTGTGTAAAGAAAGAATCTAGTTGGATAAGCCCCAATTCTGCTGATTTGGCTCTTGAATTAACTGAGCGCGGTTTGAAATCTGGGATAGAATCTGTTGGCATTATAACGCCTTACAATGCGCAAGCAAAATATATCAAACGCATGTTTGAATCGCTCCATAAAGAATATCCTGATAAAAAAATAGAGGCAGCAACAGTACATAAATATCAGGGGAGAGAAATGGATATGATTATTTTTGATTTAATAGATGCTCCGGGAAAAAATGATTTAGCTCCATTTCTTAAAGGAATTCATGGTAGTGAAGCCATGCGTCTTATAAATGTTGCAACAACTCGTGCAAGAGGTAAATTAATTGTAATTGCTAACGTTAACTTTATTGAGCGAACATTATATAAAGAGCAAAATTATATATTATATCAGTGGATTCAGCATTTAAAGACTAAAGATTGCTACATCTGTTTGTAAATAGTATAATTCTAATTTAACAAATGAATCAGTTGGGAATCTGAAATGAAAAGGGAGGACTTAAGTATGAAAAAGAAAATAATCGGGGCAATACTATCCACGTTGCTTACTTTGACAATGGCAACACCGGCATTTGCGGAAATTATCTGGACAGCCGATAAGCTTCCGGAAGGGTATACGACAAATGAAGTTGAAAATAAAGCGTTTGACCTAAATTCTGGTGGGATCACTCAGAAATCAACATATACCTGTTATATTAAAGACATGTATGGTAATTTTATGAAAAATGCTACGTATGCTGGCGGAATGACTACCAATTCTGATGGAGTTGTAGTGCTTCCAAATGGTGAAGTGGTTTCTTACGGAAGTGAAGAAAAATTCTGGGAACAATTAAATTCAACAATAGGGCAGGTAAAAGAACAACCAGCTTGGCATCAGGATTCGGCTAAATCTTTAAATGAGAATGGAATTAGTAATTATTGGTATGGGACGAGTGATAAAGGGTGTTATTATACAAGTCATTGGGCCTGGTTAATGGTATCGCCCGACGGAAATCAAGACGGTCTAAAATATGCTTATTGCTTTAATGAGTATGGCTATCTTTATACAAATACTATTACTCCAGATGGCTACCAAGTCAATGAGCATGGACAGTTGATGATTGATGGAAAAGTTATGACAAGGGAACCTAATGATATTACCACATGGCATGGTTTTGTAAGTTTTTCGATAGGATATCTTGTTTATGATGTGGAATCAAGTGAACAGCATAAATATGATACACCTAATCCGTTTTTCTAAATTTAATAATAGAGTAGCATTTTTATAAAGACTATCGGTTAACTCATAATCGGTGGTCTTTTTTTGTTGTAAATAGAGGAAGAAAAAATGAAAAAGCAGTTACAAAGGTTTGATATAAAAAGAAAAACAGCCGGCCTTATGGCTTTAATCCTTACAGTAATGGCATTTCTGCCATATTTTCCTGAAAGCATGGTATCTTTTGCAAACTACGCACAGACCATAGAGCCATCCGCCTGGGTATCTTGGGATTCCAGCGCATTTGGGTCAGAAGCAAGTAGCAAGGGTTATACTCCAACCGGTTTAATGTATGAAACGAAGGATTTTCACTTAGGAGCAGCAGTAACGGAAGGTAATTTCCCGGCTGGTGCAAAGCAGTATCTGGTGAAAAATAATCAATCGAGTGAAAGTGATTACGATGAGTTTGATAAAACCTTTATCTACTGCGTTGCTGGACATACCGCAAACTCTAGAATATATCTTGGAAGCCAGGCATTTTTAGATAATTATTGGACTGTAGATAATAGACCTAAGCTATTTCCTAAAAGAATTGGGAATGAAGATTTAGAAAAATTCAATTTCCTTATAAATATTTATGCAACCTATCTGGGGCGTAACGATAGTGTTGCTGCCTGTAACGATGCAAATACCGGCACAGCCAAATATATTGTGGCAGCGGTTATTAACTGGATAGCAGCAAATGAATGTGAATTTACCGGAGAATGGGAAACGGATTTAGGGCTATTTCGTGACAGTGCGGATTATAAGTCTGTTCTAAAGCAAATGAATCCAAACTCCGTAGGAGACCGCTCCGTGTACAACCAGTTGGCAAGTACTCAGATAGATTCTAAGTATGCAGCCAGAGGGTGTAAAAACTGGGCAGAGTGGATGTTTGGCAATGTATGGGATGCAGCAACGATTACAAAGCAGTTTAATGTTGATTCAGAAAATACCGTCTATTTTGCTAAGATGGATCACACTTCTGATACTTATACAATTACCATTCCATACTCCAATGATGCAGTGAAGGATTACTATCAGCATCTAGCAGCGAGGGACCTTTATGGAGACTGGACATTCAGCGGACCCACCGATGCAGGACTTGTATTTACTTCACAGTCTGGTGAAGTTCCAGACGATGAAAAAGGAATTGCAACTCTTTACTGGCCTAATCCAACTCAAATTGGAGCAGACTTGGCAAAGGATCTGGGATCAGCGCAATTGGCAACATTTAAGTTCTATACACTTGTAGATCCTAGAACGCAAGAATATGCCTTTGATACCTCTCAAACCTACTTTGCTGCCAAGATGGATAAAGATTTAGAAGTTCATGTTCGTGTTGGTTCTGCCGGTAAAGCAGAGGTTCAGCGTTTTAAACATACGGAAGGGTTTGGTGCCAGCTATAACGTAGGGCTTAATGCCTTTGATTCAGAAACCGGAAAGCCCCTTGCAGATACCCACTGGGACATTTTAGAAAAGTTTGATGATTCCCAGCTTGATGATACAGATTTAGATTTAAGAAGAGCAGGAGATTATTCCTCCAACTTAGGCTCCCTTACCGATGCGTCCTGGGAGGAGGATACAGGTAGTGATGATGATAGGATCTCTTTAAATTACAGTGGGGTTACAGGGCTGAATGATTCGGAAGCTAACCGTTATAATCAGGGCAATTCCGCTGGTTCCCAGTTTGAAACCTGGGACGATCCGGAAAAAGATCCCTGTAATGCAGATGAGCATATTACGGATTCAGACGGTACGCTTCACTACGTAGATTCCAATGGCAACATTCACAGCAAAACTGCTCACTCCGATTCCAGAAGCTATACCTATCTAAAAGGCTATTGCAGCGGACACCCGGCTCCTGTGGTTGAGTATGAGGAGATTCCTGAACCGGAGTACGATGAGTTAACCGGAGAACAGACCAATGAGTCTGAAATTGAAGCCGCAGAAGAGTATAATCAACAGCTCCATGACAGCGCATGGGCCAACTGGTTGGAGGGCATAAAGGAGTGTGAAGAACTTGTAGAGGAGGGGGGATTCTTCCATGCGATTGATCCCACAGGTCAAACCCAGCGGGAAGCTTTGGAAGCGGACCGGGATGAGTTTTATAAAGAGTTTATTTCTCTAAAGTATCAGTATTCTGCAAAAGAACTTCTTCCGGCTCCCGGCTACTCTCTCCACGGAAGCCACCCGGATGATATACCTGTAGAATGGAGAACGGTTACGTCCAGTGAATACAAAGATTATAGATCTTCCGGGCTTGATCATGATGATTCAGACTTTGAAAGTGACAGCCTAACGATCAGCTCTTCCAGCTTAAACACAGAAAAGTCCCTTGGATCTAATCTTTTTACGGCTTTCGGTTCCATAGACCAGGTTCTTACCATATCTGATTCAGAAGACCAGACCCAAAACAGCGAGATATTCGAACAGGAGGGAGAAAGCAATGCGGAGACAGAAGCAGGTCAGACGGAGGAGACAGCGGAAGCGGAGGAGATGCAGCCGGAAGTTATAGAGGAACCGGAAGCAGAGACAGACGCAATAGAAGAGACACAAATAGAAAGTACGGGAGAACAGGAAGAGGTGTCAGAAACGTCTGCCGCATCCTCTGAGACCGTTGAGGATTCCACAGAAGTATCAGATAAAACAGTAGTACCAGTAGAAACAGAAACACAAACAGAAACGGAAGCACCGACAGAAACAAAGGCAGCTGTATTAGAAACAACCCCAGTAAAGGTTAAGACTGCCACCCCATCTGAAGCGGATATTGTAAATGGAGAAGTATCGTTGACCGGACTTTTGGAAACTGTGGTCACAAGCATGAAAAACGTTGCTCGTATGGCAGTGTCCTTACTTTCCTTAACCGTCTCCTCTGATGATGATGATGATGATGATGATTCAGGAAGCAGCAGCTCCCTTTATTCCTTACCAGAATCAACGGAAACAGACCGCCTTTCCCTCTTATCTTCCTCCATGAAGGATTGGACTTTTATCGTCTATGATCACCGGACGGAAGGTGATATTCATTTTAATAAGAAAGATATGGCGTTAAAGGAAGGCGAATCCGCCACTTATAATGCCTATGGGGATTCCCAGGGAGACGGGACCTTAGAGGGAGCCGTTTACGGACTGTTTGCTGCAGCCGACATTTCCCATCCAGATGGTCATTCCGGTGTGGTATTTCAAAAGGATGATTTTGTATCGGTAGCAACAACGGACCGAAATGGGGATGCCAGTTTTCTTTCCATTACCCAGGCACCGGGGTATGCATTTAATTATCAGACCGGAGCCATAGAAAAGACCTCCGGAGGCTTTGCAGACCAGGCACCCAAAAACCTGTATAGCGGAATGGCAGCTGCGATAGGAAAAGAATCTGATGCAGAGAGCTTTACCGGTCATACCGCAAAAGGAACTGGTATTTCCCTAACTGACAGCCGAAATGAGACTTCTACCAGATATGAGAAACTTTCTTCCAATCAGGGAAAAGACAGTACCGGCGAGAGCAGTCATTCCTATCCGATTGAGAACAATGAAAACTTAAACGGAAACTGCTGGATCGGCAGACCCTTAATCGTCAATGCCGATGGAACCCAGTATTATATCAAGGAACTGACCCGGTCAGAGGGATATGAGCTTTCGGTTTATGGGAAAGATTCTTCTATTTCCAACCGGGAAGCGTTTGAAGCAGGAGGAAGCCCATCCGCAGAGGGAACCGTGTCCGCCAGTACATTAGACATTAACCGGGCAAAAAAAGCAAACACGTTTACCATAAAGAGCAGCGGCACCACAAACGGCTATCAGATTTATGCAAAAAACATTCCAGAAGGAGCGTCCTTTTACCAGACAGAAAGCAAGGTGGTGGAAGATCCAGACGGAACCCATACGGAGTATGTGTATACCAGTGAAAATGCAGTAGCAGAAGAGGAGGGAGCAAAGGTAGTAATTGATGGCTCCTATGTGGAAGCAAAAGCCGGTGATACCATTATCCTTCCAAACGGTGAAACGGGAGCGGTAACCATGGTATCTGATCCGGAGTATGACTATACCGTGGTCCGCTCTTCCAATGCCCTGCGTTATACCATTCCTGCCTTTGCAGACCAGGAAAACACCGGGGATTTAACCGAGGATGTCAATACCGTTTTACAGAAAGCTTCCTTTAAGGAGCCGGATGAGGGAGCGCCTTGGATGCTCATTCCCTTAGAGGGAGAAACCTTTGCAGAACAAGCAGAAAGTCTGTATGACGGAATGGAGACGGCAGGACTTTCGGTATTCAACTGCTTACGGGTAGAGGAGATTATAGACGGAGTGGCAGTGGTCCGCTACTCCTACCGGGTGGGAAGTACCATTGCTTCCAGTTTATACGATGAAGCATTAAGGCTTGTCTATATTAAAATGGATATCCAGTATGACATCAATGGAACAACGGTTTCTGGTTATCTCTATGTTTCCTACACGCCGGATCAGCTGGAGGACTATACGGAAAATTCCAATGGTTTTATCACCTATGCAAAGGTGAAAAGCGGAGAACTGTCTCAGACAACAGCGGTATATCCGGAGGACTTATCCGGGATTACGGTAACAAAAAATCCAGCCCGTACCTACTGGGTTTACGCAAAAGGGGAGCCGATCCGAAACAGTGACGGCAGCATTAAGACAGTAATGGTAGAAAAGGAAGTCCAGGTAAGTCCAGGATATGAATTAAAGGACGTGGACACAAAAGTAGAAGCAGTCTATGACGGGAAGGGCTATACCATCAATGTAGAGGCGAGTGAAGGGACGGAAACCACGGACTATAAGATTACTTATAGCTATGATCTGATTTCCGGAACCTACACTACGCCCCAGGAATACGCCCTCTATTACGGAAACATATCTGTTTCCCCTAACCTTTCCGGAGCCGGGACCTATATGGAAGCGGTCACTCTCCGGTACGATAAGAATCAGCTGTATGCAGACGGAGGAACCCGTGAGGACAGCATTTCCGTTGTAGAACGACCAATCATGCAGAAGGTAAAGATCACCAAAGATATTTACGTAAATGCGGACGGGACCTATGAAAATAACACCTATGCGGCAACTGGCCATGAGGATCATTTTACGGAAAGTAGTGGTGGAACCGGAGAGAATGCAGCCTACTTGAAAAACTTCCGCTTTAAGATTTACTTAAAATCAAACTTGGAACGGCTTTACCGGGCGGAGGATGGAACCGTCATCTGGCAGGACAGTAATGGAAACACCGTGGATATCAGCGCCTACCGGGACCAGTTTCCGGAAAAGGTCCAGAAGCTTTATACCAAAGCTAATTATCAGACAAACCCATTAAAAAAGGATTCTAACGATGCAGTCATAGCCAATACAGAACTTTATAGCTACACCAATGATCTCATTAATACGGATCAGAACACTGGTTACACTTCCATACTGGAAAAAACCTCTCCGAAGGTGACGGACAGCTCCGGGGCAGAACGGGAGGTCAACCGGTACAATTATGAAAAGTTTTATGACGCTATTAACGTGGCCAATGTGGACCAGTGGGATCAGGCGGATAAAGAAACCACTTCCTTTAAGCCGTTTGCTTTTATCAAAAAACTCCTTTTTGGAACAGCCGGAAAAGAAAAAGAGTACCCGGCCGTACATAACAATCCAGACATTAAAAATGATAGCAACACCTCTGATCTGGCAAGGGACAATGCCCTCCGGTCCGATGAAGTCCGCCAGTTTGCGATTACCTGGTATTTAGACGATGAGGTGGCAAAACTTGTAAAGGAAAATCAGGCAGGAGAAACAGAAAGTGCTTCAGGAAGTGAAAGCTATCCGGATCAGATTTATGATCAGGCCCTTAACAGTGCCATAAAAAAAGCAGAAAACTACTTAAAGCCGTTTTTTACCTATGACCTTGATGAGATTTATTCCATTGCCTGGGACAGTGAGACAGACGGAGGAAGTGACAAGGATCTTACAACGCTCAGTGCCGATACAGAAGATTCTGCCTCCGGGTACACTTACGGAATTTCAGAATACCTTCCTTATGGTACCTATGTGGCAGTGGAACAGCAGCCTTTTAATAAAGATTTAGGGGATCTTTTTAATAAACATTATAAAACCGATGCACCAAAGGAAATCGAACTTCCAGCAGTCTATGAAGGCGGAAAGTCCGGATCGGATCAGACCCCGGAGAAGTTAAGCAGCTATTATAACTACAGTGCAGCGGACAGTGTTTCTTCCCTTTCAGCCAAATATCACATTCGATTTAACGAGGAGTGGCTGGGGGAATCAGAGGATTTAAGAAAGTATGTGATCCGGGGACACAATTACTTAGGGAATTATGAAGTTTATCCCTACGGTCTGGATCTTGATAAGCTTTCCGGAACGTCTGTCGGTGATCCTTCCGGGAATGGACACTTTACCATTACCCAAGGCGGAACTGATCCGGTAAAGGATTACTACAACACCCTGGTGGATTCGGCAGAAGGGGGAGGAAGTGCAGCCAGTCATTACTTAGCGGATGATAAAAATGGCACGACGGCAACCGCCAACGGTTCCACCTATGAAACAAACGGGATCGAAAAAATCTATCACTATGGTTCCCTATCGGAAGACAAACAGACCTATGACAACGTTTCTTTCCCAGCAGAGGACGGAGAGGTTTACCGGGATCAAATAACCGCCATGGAGGGGATGCAGACCGCCTATGACGGGAAATATGCTTCCATGCTGGTGCCCTGGTCCGTAACGGAGCCAGCGGATGAATCTGCTGATATGACACCAGACAGTGACAAGAGTGCAAGCTATAAGGGATACGGATACCGGAAGTTTAAAAACACGTTCTATACCAGCCGGTTACGAATTGAAAAGCTGGATTCAGAAACCGGAGAAAACATCCTCCATGACGGAGCGTTCTTTGCACTTTATGCCGCTTCCAGAGAGGAGGGAGAAAATACGGACGGAAAGGTAAAGTTTTATGAAACAGATACCAGGATCGGAGGCACGAAAGAATTTTTAGAAGCCATGGGAGCCAGCGATATCATTCAGTCAGGCGATACTTACAGCGGTCTGGTTCCAGCCGGAACCCCGGTCTGTGAGGAAGGGGAACAGGTAATCCTTATTGATCAGGAGGGAAGACGGACCGGACAGTTTGAAGCCCTTACCACCACCAGGGATGGAAAAATGGCACAGGAAAGTGATTTATCCACTGCCACCTATCAGGACCAGAATACGGGATATCTTATCACTCCTCAGCCGTTGGGTGCCGGGACCTATGTCCTCTGCGAGATCAAGCCACCAGCAGGCTATGTAAGAACCAAGCCGGTTGCCATTGAGATTTATTCCGATCAGACCACGTATTACTTGGACGGGGACCGGGACATCCGGGTGGCTGCAGCTGTCTTTTATGAGGAAACAGGAGAGGGACCACAAGGCGAAACAGATACCGCCAGAATCTTTGTAGGTAACACTCCCATCCGGTTAGAAGTATCAAAGATCAAGGATTCTGACCAGACCGTGACCTATAAGACAGACACCAGGCTGGAAGGAACGGAGCTGGAACTAAAGCAGGAGTATGGAACAGAGAACTTAGAGTTCGCCTATAAAAACGGCACTTACCTAGGCTATGCCTGGTATAAGGGAACCATGGAATATCTTCAGTCCAGAAAGGATGCCGGGGAGGATGTGACTCTGGTTTATATGGACGGAGTCTTTGCCGGTTACGGTCTGATTGAGAGGACGCTTAATACCGCCGATGATACAAACCGTTACGTGGCAGGTGCAAAGATGGCACTTTATGATGCCATACCCATTACAGAGAGTGGGGATAGCGGAGATTATGGATACACCGGCGTGGAAGTGATGAGGGACCGGAATAATAATGTCCAATCCATGAAGGTAATCACTGGTTACGCCGGAACAACTGTGGAGTTTTTAAGAAGGGAGGATGAAGAAGGGAGCCTTGCAGGAGAAACCGGAGACGGAACCTGGACCTATGAAACCATAGAACGGGAAGATACGGATATCCTTTATTACTCCCTTGGGAACTTAACGGTAACAGAAACAGGAACGGACGGGAAGCTCTATGGCTATGACCGGAATGGTAATAAGGTATTAGTAAAAAACCAGGAGTCTATTTTTATCCTGAAAGCCGGACAGCCAGCCTTTGAACTGACCGGAGGGGATTTACTGGCGGTGAAATATAATTCCACAGATAAAGTCTTTACCTTAAGCTCCGGTACGGCCATGTATCACCTTGACAGTGATGGGAACCGGGATGCTTACGTGAACCCGACTACCGGCATGGCATACACAAAGGAAGGGAACAGGATTCTGGTATGGCCCGTGAAGATCTCCCGGACAGAGAGCGGCGCTGTGATTGCCAGGGAAAAGATTAAGACATTCCGGATTGCTGCTATCAATGCTGATACGGATCAGGAATATATCACTGGAACCTACGATGGAACGAGCTTAAGAAAAAGCATGAATCCCGTAATTGACAGTCATGGACTGCCAAAGTATTACCAGAAATCTGATCAGACCTATAAAAAGGGAGATCCGATCTATGACATTGACGGGGACTATGTCCGCTACAAATATGATGATCTTCTTTCCGCTTATAATGATGTTTCCTACAGCATTGACAGTCAGACCGGTATGGAGGACATCGGAGAGGAAGAAAACACCACAGATGATAAGAAACTTTATCACCGGCAGGGCGAAGCCTGGGTAATGGAAAACACCTGGGTTACTGGAGAGAAATATCCCAATGATCCCTTTCAAAGTGATTTGACTGTTGGACAAGCAGATATGTTAAAGAGAGTGATTCCAGGGACGTACATTTTAGAGGAGGTAACAGCTCCCTCTGGCTATACCAAAGGGTTTCCGGAAGGGGTCACCGTGGCGGAAACCGAAAATGTCCAGAAAACTGGAATGGAAGATGAAAAGATTAAGGTAGAGATTGCCAAAACCGACGCAGCTGACCAACAGACATTGAACGTAATCAGTGATTACCAGTCTGGATTAACAGTCACTGAACCGAAAGGCGCATACAGTTACAGCCAGGTATCCAGTGTCCGTCTGGTTCTTTATCAAGCAAAACGGATCTATACCACGGACAGTGACACCTACCCGAACGGATATTATCTGGTGAAGGCGGAAACGACACCAGCCAAATGGACCGTAGAACGTTCCTCCGATAATGAACCGATCACGGTGTTAGCCGACTGGATCACGGATGGCAGTCCCCAATATTTCGAGGGAATACCAGCCGGTGATTATCTCTTAGAAGAGATGGAGGCCGCAGACGGATATGTTCGTTCCTCCATGGAGTTAACCATTAAAGCAACGGGAGAAGTGCAGACCGTTAACTTAAAAAATGACCATACCAAGCTGGAAATTTATAAGTACTACACGGACAGCAAAGGAAATAAGGTTTCTCTCTCAAATGATCATGCAGCCGGGCTAGCTCTTTATGAAGCAAAAACAAACATCAATGGAAACATTTTGATGGAAAATGGAAAGCCGGTGTATGACCAGACAAAACAGGTAGAAGAGTGGACCACCGATGATCTAACAGAGTATACGAAAGAAACCGAAATCAGTTCCAGCGTCATAGAACGATTAAAAGCGCTTTTGGGACTATCGGATAACCAGTCCAGCTTTATTACGGATTTTGAGGTTGCCTACCAAGAAAAAGGACAGGAATTAACCTCCTTTACCTGGTACACCGAGGAGGGGGAGCGAACCGCAACCCTAACCGATATCATTCAGGCAGGAAATGGGGAGGGAATCGTAGAAACCTGGACCACGGATACAGGAAAAACCATTCGGATCACCATTTACCGGAACGTGACAACGGGGTCCCTTGATACAGATGGTCAGTTGCCTCTCATCTTTGAATACCAGTTTAACTATAAAATAAACGGAGGAATCAAAAGCTATGACACCTTAGAGGGAATGCACCGGATTGATTATCTGCCTCTCAGTACAGAATCAGGATGTGAAAAGACCGGGAATTACGTTCTGGTAGAAGAAACGGTCCCGGCTGGGTATGAAGCAGCCGATCCGAAAGCAATCGTCCTTCATGAAACAGGAGATGTACAGAGATTCAGCCTTGAAAATGAGGAAAAGTACATCAACGTGTTAAAGGTAATAAATGACGGTACGAACGAATATGCAGTCACCGGCGCAAAGCTTGCTCTTTACCGTTCGGATGCAGACGGCAATCTTTTAGAGGATCAAGATCACCTCATTGAGACCTGGACTTCCGGATCGGACGGAACCTATACGGAGGATGATCAGTTTAACGGAGAAATCCCGGAAGGGCTTTCTGTAGGAGATTTAAAACCTCACCGGATTGATAAGACCGCTTACGGAACGTACTACATAATAGAAACCGAGGCTCCCGCCTATATGCAGAAAGCAGATCCGGTAAAGATCACGGTAACTGCGGAAAAGATACCATTTTATAAAGTGGTCAATACCCCTACTGTTGGGAAGCTGGAGATAAAAAAGAATGCCTCTGATACGGGGGTAGAGCTGGAACATGCGAGGTTTGAAGTAACAAACAAAGAGACCGGAGAAACCTGGTACGTGACTACTGGATCAGATGGATCGGCAGAACTTACCGGACTTTTAGTAGGTGAAGTTCAAACGGATGGAACTGTGAAAGCCTATACCTATACAGTAGAAGAAATTTCCCCACCGGATTTTTACCAGATTTCCGAGGGAATCAAAACATTCCAATTTGACGGAAAAGGAAACGGAAATGAAATACTTTATTCCTGTGAAATTGAGAATGATCCGACCAATATTCATTTTAAGAAAACAAACTTTGACACAGGTATGGCCGTGGAGGGTGCAGAGATTGCCATTTATCAGGCAGTAGCGGTAAACGGAGAATATGAAAAGAACGGAGAAGCCCTAGCAATAGCCGTTTCCGGATCAAACGGTTTCACCCTGACAAAGAAACTATCAGCAGGACAGGTTTATATTATGGAGGAGTTAAAAGCTCCAGCCGGATACGTTCTTTCAGCGCCGGTGATTTTTACCGTAAATAAGTCAGGAACAGGAATCTTAAACGTATCCAATGATTTCAGTGTTTTAAAACTGGCAAGTGAGAACGGAACCATAGAAGCCATTACCATAACCGGGAGAGTTCCGGTAAAAACCTATCTCATCTTAAAGGATTTAGACACCGGGATAGAGTTACCAGCCTTCATGGGAACAGGAAGCAGCATTACTTTGACCGCTAATGACGGGATCATAGAGGGGCATTTATATGAGATCACTGAATACACCAAATATTCAGACGGTCAGACAGAAAAATCCAGGAAAGAAACCAGACGGATCTATCTTAATGAGCAGGGAACTTACTCGCTGCCTTCCAGAACTTATTTAGAAACCAGGCAGGAACTGACTGATTCTGAGGGAAATGTACTGGCAGACTGGATCGTTAGTGATGATACTCACGATTACACCATAACCAATCCGGTCACAAAGGAAAGTTCTATTGCAGAAGTGACAAGCAGCGTTGGAGCAGATCACAGTGCAGTAAAAACGGGAAATGTCATGAAATACACAATTTCCTACACCAATCCATACAGTTACCCGGCAGATATAAAGGTAAAAGCGGTTCTTTCTGAAGAACTTGATTATCTACGCTCCACATCATATGGGGTGGAATTAAACGGAATCGTAACCTGGAATCTTTTCGATGTAGCCGCCCATGAAAGCGGAACTGTGGATGTGGTGGTCGTGGTTAGTGGTGAGACAGGAACGGAAGCGAAGGCAACCTTTTTAACGATAGCCGGAGCAGTCAAAAAAACCACCAGTCTCTGGAACCCGGTTGTACCTGATGGATCAGTCAGTATCATCAATAAGCTGACTGGAACGGGAAAGAATCAGGCAGATACGTTTACGTATCATGTGAAATTCACAGATCAGGCAGGAACGGTATTAGTTGGTTACCAGGCATTCACCGGATCTGAAACAGGGAGAATCAAGGGTGAGGGAGACATCACCCTTACAGGGGACGGATTTATTACCTTTTCCGGTCTGCCCTATGGGACCAGATATGAAATCACGAAAAACGAAGCCGACGACTATGAACCGGGAGAGGAAAGTATTACCGGAGAAATCCAGAAAAGTCTTCAAAGCGCCGTATTTAAAAGTAATCGTAATGATGAATCGATTCGGGAGATTTTAACAGCTGGAGGAAGCTATCAACTGACAGAAACCACTTCTTATAGTGATGGAAGTATCCTTACAAGCGGTGCATACCGATTTGAAGTAAACGCCTCCGGAATGATTGATAACGTTGACATGGAAGACCGGGCAGTACAGGTGTTTTTCTCCAAAATTGACCGGGATACAGATATGGAACTACCAGGAGGAAACTATCAACTGATTGATGCAGAAACAAATGAGATAATTTATGAATTTACCAAGGAGGGAAAGGAGGTAGAAATCCCGGCAGAGCTTGTAACACCAGGAAAAGAATATATCTTTAAAGAGATCAGTTCTCCGTATGGCTATGCTTATGAAAAAGATATCAGCTTTATTGCAGAGAATAGTGGAATCCCAGAAACCATCATCATGGAGGATCAGAAAACAGAAGTGGAGATATTAAAAACGGATGAAGAGACCGGAGAACTTTTAAGCGGTGGACGATTTTTCATCAGAGAAAAGGAAACTGGCACGTTGATTAAGGAATTTACTCCTTCAGGAAGATCGGAGGTTCTGATCGGTCTCTTAATTGCCGGCAAAACCTATGTGCTTTCCGAAGAGGAGCCACCTGACGGATACGCTTACAGTGATAGTGTAACATTTACTGTGCCAGAAGAAGCAGAAATCACCACCATTACCATGAAGGATAAAAAAACAGAAGTTGAGATTCAAAAACTGGCAAAGTCTCTGACGGAAAGCACTCCCTCTGAAGCAGTACGTTCGCTATCCGGAAGCACGCTCCAAATCTTAAATGAGGATAAAACAGCTGCAAAGGCGCTTTGTGATGGAAATGGCATATCAGCTGGCGAGGATTTAATCTTTACAACAGAAAGTCAGTTTGAAGTGTTAAAGGGCCAGCTGATTGCTGGAAAAAACTACTGGCTCCATGAAGTGAAACCGGCAGATGGCTATGCCTATGCGGAAGATATCGCCTTTACAGTCAGCCTGAATGGGGAAATGGATTCGGTGATTATGATTGATGATCCGACCCATGTAATCCTCTCTAAAAAGGCAATCACCGGCAGTGAAGAGCTTCCTGGGAATCAAATGGCTGTAATGGATAAAGACAGAAATGTAGTAGAAGAGTGGATATCTGGAGAGCTGCCTCATGAGATCATTGGAAAACTGATAGCTGGCGAGACCTATTATTTCCACGAAGTAAAGCCTGAAAGAGGGTATTCCTATGCAGAAGATATCACCTTTACTGTGGGAAAGTATGGGAAGGTAGACCAGGTAGAAATGAGGAATGAAGTTACAAAGATAAAAATCAATAAGGTAAACGCGGCTGGTAATCAGCTATCGGGAGCCATATTACAGATCCTTGATAACAATAAGACCGTTGTAAAAGAAATTGAAACAACAGAAAATTCCACAGAAATAAATGGATTACTGGTAGCCGGTGGAACTTATTATCTCCACGAAGTAAAGGCACCGACAGGATATCTGCTTTCTTCTGATATACCATTTACGGTCCCTGATGAGGATAGACTGCTGGAAGTAACCATGACAGATCCAAAGAAGATAGATCCAGGTTCGGATAAAATGTCCATCCAGAAAATTGATGTACAAACTGGGCAGGGCATTGAAGGCGTGGAATTTTCTGTTTATAAAACTAATGGAAGCACCTGCCTAGTTGTAAAAACAGGTGAAGATGGATATGCAACATTTGATATACCTGCTAATGGAACCTATACATACAAAGAAACAAAGGCAGCTCCTGGTTATCTTGCAACAGATCATACTTATTCCTTTACTATTCAAAATGGTGAGGTGTCAGAAAATAGCATCGTATCGGTTGTTAATTACCTTTCTCCGGAAGTGATAATTCAAAAGGCAGATGCTGAAACAATGAAAAAGTTAGCTGGAGCTGAGTTGGAGATTAGAAATGAAGCAGGAGAGCCGGTATTCAAAGGGATGACAGATAAAGATGGCATTATTTCATTCCATCCGATCAATTCTGGACAATACACTGTTCATGAAATAAAAGCCCCGGAAGGATATAGAAAAATTGATTCCTATCTGACTATTTACGTAACGGACGATGGAACCGTAACAGGAGAACTCACAATGTTTAATAGTCCGGAGCGTGGAAAGAAAAAAGGCATTATAACTGCAAAATATCAATCTAACTTATACGGTCTTGGAATTACCAGCCATAAAGGAACAGGCTTTTGGAACTGGCTGAGCAAACTACCTAAAACAGGAGATGCAGGTCTTAGTGGAGGATTAATCTTGAGTCTGGGTTTGGCGGCTATTGTATCTGGCATTGCTATCCTAAAGAGAAGAAGAAAATAGAAAGTTGAAGAACAAGTATAAGAATCTATTTATTGCCATTATTCCTTGCACACCCCTATCTTGGGGTGTGCAGGAAAGGCATATGCAGGAGAAAATATGACAGGAAAGGAATTGATACGTTGGTATGAAAAAAGATAGGTACAATTTCAATCATAAAACTATTGTTTTAGATGCGATAGCTAAACATTACATAGAATCAGATCTATATGAAGTAGAGATCATTTATTTTAATAAATGTCCAGAAAGCAAGAAAAATTATAAGGGAAAAGCTGTAAATATTTATAAGTATCTAGGTGGTAGGATTTTGGGACGATTTGATATATGCAACTATGAATATATATGCGATACAGAAATGGAAAGGAAGAACGCAAAATATAATTTCTTTATTATGACATGCATTGGTGCTGATACTGTTGGAGAAGTCTTACCTAAAAAGTTGATGAGAGACGATAAGGGGCTGTTGGTAGATAGAAAAGGTTTAAATACATTTGAAGAGATAATAAGAGAGTGCGATCTGTTCTTAAATGCATTAAAGCCTACTGAATAGAAAGAGCATATTGTTAATATATAATAGAATTTTTCAAGCTTCTTAAATAAATCAAGGAGAAGAAGAG
>Ga0316604_10001692_pt1 | contig 18629 bp, 14 predicted proteins | sample OWC_soil_day20_C_FD_207650 | JGI IMG/M metagenome (GOLD analysis project Ga0316604, IMG submission 207650) | Wetland soil microbial communities from Old Woman Creek delta, Ohio, United States - OWC_soil_day20_CT | ecosystem: Environmental > Terrestrial > Soil > Wetlands | place: USA: Ohio... | reverse complement strand
AGCATCGAATCCAGTTCCCTTTTTGATTACGGCGTGAATGAGGTTGATTGCATCAAACAGGGCAAGCGGATCATTGAGAATCCCCAGCACCTCTGCCGAGAGTTGCTGATACTTTTCCATTATTTTACGTTCAGTGATATCCACATGGGTTCCAACTATTCTCACGGCCCGGCCGGTCTCATCAACAGCTACGCACTTGCCGCGCCCCAATATCCATCGCCATTCCCCATTTTTAGCCTTCATGCGGGATTCGATTTCGAAAGCGTTGCAAGCTCTCTCCACACAGTCCAAACTCGCCTTCAATGCACTTTCGCGATCCTCCGGATGAAGCAGACTAATCCATGATTCTTGTTCCATTGGAAACTCACCGCTCTGATAGCCTAACATGTGATAGTATCCGGGACTAAAATAGCACTTGTCAGTAACGACATCCCAATCCCAGAGCCCATCTCGGGTCGCCTCCATGCCCAGCTGAAAACGCTCCTCACTTGCCCGCATTGCCGCTTCCGCTTTTTTACGTTGCCCCATACCTAACGCCAGCAGTGTGACAAACAGAATAATTACGATGCTCATGGCTCCAGCTATCCGATAGTATCCTCCCACCCGCTGATTCAGATCCTCAAAAATATGATCTTCAGATTCTCCTACTGCCACGAGCAGTGGATATCCTGGAAGTGCGCGATAGCTATAGACTCTGTTAATACCGTCTGTGCTGCCTTGGGCCAAATAACTTCCCGCAGGGCTTGCGGACATTTTCTCAGTCATTCGCCGATTGAGATCCGTACCTAGCTGAATATCATTTTCTACCTGCCGCACCCGCACAATGCCATCGCTGCCCAGTAGTGTGATTGATGAATTTGTCCCCAAATTAACCTGTTTATAAAACTCGACAAAATAATTCGGGTCGACAGCAACTACCACAACGCCGCCGAAGGACCCATCAGACTTGTTAAGTCGCCGGGACAGATGTATGGCCATTTGACCGGAGGCCCGTCCTGCCAGCGGTTTGCCGATGAACAGCTTCCCGCTGTCCCCCTCCCTATGTGCCTGAAAGTATTCGAGATCGCTATTGTTCAGACTCACGAAAGGAACATGGCTGCTGGCCTCCAAGTCGCCATTTTCATTAAGCATCCCCATGACCAGGAAGGGCTGCCCTTCAAAACGCCGCTCTTTGATGAGTCGAGGTAGGTCAATGCTCCCCTGTCCACCATTTTCAGCCTGGTATTTCAAAAACAGCGTTATCTCATCCAGACCCCTGAGCGTGCGAATGGTATGTTCTTCGAACATACGGGCGTAGGTTGCAGTTTCCTTGATTGCATTATCAATTTCCAACTGCCGTTCACTTTGCACTTTACAATAAAGCCCCACCCAAATGACACCAAGCAGCACAATACCGAATATAACAGTCACTGTGCTGATATTTCGAATCTTCGACGTCCAGTTTTTCATTGTTCCCCCTTGAGAAATTCACCGAGGTTCTCACACACTTTATTCTGCAATTCTCGCATTATAACCTCTAATATGCAATCGTATTGCAACTGGAAATCAACGCCAATCAACGCCGATTCAATCTGCCGGTCGATTTCGGAATCGCAATAATATATACGTTTCGGCTGATTTTCCCCGGGCTCAGATATTGAACGTCGAACCACATATCCCTGAAACGCCAGGCGTTAAAGGATGAAATTCCATCTGGATTGTTTGGATTTGCCCAGTGGGAAGAAGGGTCGGCAAAAAAAATGGTATCCGGCCCTTTCGCCGGAGATTCATAGGCCGCATGATATCCTGTCGCCACTACCCAGTGTCCGCCCCAATCGATCCATTCGACCAACACCGGGATCCCTTTGTTCAAGTAGCATCGCACTAACTCAAGGGAGCCATCGTTCCCACTCGATACCTCGAATCCGTTCCGCTCCAGCCAACTTACCATCTGTTCTGTCGTTGTTCCCGGTCGGGGCGATTTCATATCTCCGGTTCCCATTTCGCGGGCTATACGCAGTTCCGTTTCCGCAGTCAGTTCTTTATCGCTGAGCAATTTGTACCAGTGTAGCAACGACATAACCGCAGCTGGGCCACAAGTGTAATCAGTCGTTTGCTGAAAACCCTTTACTCCAAGGGAAACAAACCATGGGTTCGGCTTCATTTCATAATAATTGGCGGCAGAAACCGAACTTGGCGGCGGAGCCGCCGAGGCTCCCCCTGCAATCAAAATGGCCAGGGCCAGGCTGCAACAAACAAAGAACTTCGCCAAATCCACAAAAACTATTTTTCTCATTATTCCAACTCCTCAAGCACAACGGTTGCCCCATCTAGGCGCCCAAAATAACAAAGCCACTTTTTCTGTCATTGTAGCATTGATGATTTCTGTTTGTCAGCCAGGACCCCATCCACCAATTTTTCAGCCTGTTCCGCCAGCCCCTTCGCAGAGGAATATCAGGTGTGTGTCTATCTACCTATAGAAGTGTCGTTAAAAAGACAGCCCGGATATGGTGTTAAACCAATCCGAGCTTCATGATCCTTATCCCAACATTTTCTTCGCCTAAGTTATTTTGTTTTACCTTATCAGTAACCCTTGCTCCTGTTGCCAGTTTTGCCAGATTGGCCCGTTCTCAACAGATCAGCGACCGGCTGATTATACTTTGTATCGGATTCACCTCTTTGACAATTAGAAGTCTTTCCCCGCTGGTTTTTTGGTCTTTTCAATTGTGGAGGGATGCCCATAATAAGCTATTATTAACCTTTAGCTTTCTCTTCAAAAATCCATATTCCTGCCTTGCCGTTTTTGCAATGGCGATATTCTAAAATGCGGAGCAACGCTGACACCGAACAATCCCGTAACAGTGCTGACTGTGAAAACGCCGATCACCTTGTTCTTGGTGTCCAATACCAGCATCATCGCCATTTCGAACACTTCATTCTCATACTCTGGAGACATGATAGCGGATACATCTTCAGGCGTGCGGATTGGATTATGTTCTGAAACGTAGCTGCCCTCACGAACGAGGGTGCCTTTATAGCGTGGCAATCTGGATTGGAGTCTTGACAAACAATGGCCCGCCAAATAGAATACATGCATATACATATATATCGGAGGCAAATCATGTCTCGTTCTGATCTCGCCAGAGCGCGCCGCTGTGCTTGCGGCAATTTACGAAGAACCACCCGAACTATTACGCAATTCTACGATCAATTTCTGCAGAAGGGCGGATTACGGAGTCCTCAATTTTCCTTACTCTTAAACATTTCACTGAATGAAAGTGTTTCGGTCGGCGAACTTGGGGCAATATTACTTATGGATCAAACTACAGTGACGCGGAACATCGAAATGTTGAGAAAGAATGGCTACGTTACTATCACAAAAGATGCTGCCGATTCTAGGAGAAAGACCATTTTGATAACCGAGAGCGGAGCAAATAAACTTGCAGAAGTTATGCCGTTTTGGGAACAAGCTCAATCGCAAATCGAAAAGGGACTCGGTGCCCAGAGATACCGCGATTTTTTGAAGACTTTAAAGGACATCGCACAATTAGTTCCATAACTTTTTCAAAATAATACATGTAGATACATGAAATCAAAGAAGGTTCCATGCACTGTTACTTTGCTTTCCTACCATTTCCAATAGTGCTGAACAAACAGATGAGGAGGAACGGCTTTGACTAAGGAAAGGATCAGAAAGTTTATCTTGGATTTGGGTGTCGATGATGCGGGTTTTGCTAAAGTGACAGACTATCATAGCCCGAAATCCTATGCGATCGAAACCTTCCTGCCGGGAGCCAGGACGATTATTTCCCTGGTATTCCGGGAACTAGGCACTTGCGAAAGTCCCAGCGTCACCATTGCCATGAATGGGCGCCTGGACATGAATTACTTTCAGCGTTCCTGCAACTACCAGATCAATCGCTTCCTAGCACGAGAATTTCAGGCGAAAGTAGTGAATATGCCCTACTCTTCCCCCATGGAACTGCATAAGGACAGAATGGCACTTGCAGATTTCTCCCAGCGTCACGCAGCGGTAGCGGCAGGCCTCGGAACGTTTGGGCGGCATAATCTTGTTATCCATCCACGCTTCGGAACGCGAATTGGCTTAACGGCCCTCATTACCGACCTTGAGTTGGACCCGGACGCGAAAATAGAACAGGACCTCTGCACCCATTGCGATCTGTGTGTCAAAAATTGTCCTGGCGGAGCTCTTGATGAAAATGGTAAGACAGACGTTGTGAAATGCATAAAACATTCACAACCCTATGGCTTGCGTACAGACATCGGCTTTTGGCAGCAGTTTGCCAACAGTCCAGCTGAAGAACAGCAGAAGATGTTCACCGATGAAAAATACTGGCGCTTGCAACAGGCCCATTCGATTGGAATGCAGTACTACTGCTTTAATTGTTTGAAATCCTGCCCGCTTGGAGTGCATTGAAATCCCTTAAATACTCGTATAGAAGGTGGCGTTTTTATTGGGAGATCTTTTGAAGCAAAAGTCGGCTTGGGTAGTAATGTTGAGCGCAGCCGCTATTTTGATGATCACGATGGGACTACTTACAATCACGATTGCAACGCAGAATATGGCAACCATGGAACTCCAATGAAATCAAATAAACTCAAACACATAACCTCGCACCCCCTACCCAAAAGAAAAAGACCTGTAGCATTGCTACAAGCCTTACATTGCCTATTGGTGCGGCCGAGTGGATTTGAACCACCACGAGGTTGCCCCCGCCAGCCCCTCAAGCTGGTGCGTCTGCCGTTCCGCCACGACCGCATCGGACAAAAAACATGTCAGATTAAAATTGGTGCGGTCGAGTGGATTTGAACCACCACGAGGTTGCCCCCACTAGCTCCTGAGGCTAGCGCGTCTGCCGTTCCGCCACGACCGCACATTTTTACTGACAAGTGATATATTACCACACCGGTTTCACCACGTCAAGAAGGTATTTCGCACTTCGGAGGCATTTTCTTACCGCAGTCCCCATTCCCACACATTCCAGAAGTTCCCTGAAAAAGGATTCGGTTTGTAATTGGCAATATTTCTTTTAGCTGCGGCGATATCCGCCCGATAATATAACGGAATCACCGGCGCCTCTGCAAGCAGCATTTCCTGAATACGCAGCAACGACTCCCGCCGCGTTCCTATTTCGGCGGTGCGGCGAAGGTTCTCCAATAAGAAGTCAACTTCAGTCGACCTCCAGCCAGCATAATTTTTGCCGGTCCCCCTGTTCGCAGGGCTGGGAATTCGACGAGAATGCCAAAGATCATAGTTGTCGGGTTCAGTATTGTTTACCCAGGCAAAAAGCGCTGTATCAAAACGACGATTGGGTAATATATCACCGAAAAAAGTTTTGGCGTCAACACGTTGAACCCGCATTTGAACCCCGATCTCGCTCAGTTGCCGCGAAATAAATTCAGCAACCTCTTCACGCGATTTATCCCCGGACGGTACTGCCAACGTGAAACTGAGCCGACGCCCTTCCCGGGTCATGATGCCGTCAGCGCCGGTTTTCCAGCCCGCTGCCGTCAACAGTTCCATGGCCTGAGCTGGATTTCTGGCTGGTGGTTCCGGTAGTGAAAGAAACGCCCACGAGAGTGGATGAATATCTGTGTAGGCTGGGAACGCTGCATTTTTTAAGACTTTTTCGATGAGCGCCGGCCGATCGATTGCCAGAGCAATGGCCCGTCTTACACGCAGGTCCAGGAACAGCGGGTTATCCAGATTGAAATCAAGATGTTCCCAAATAGTACCGCGAGAAATGAAAGAATTCACGCCGGTGATGGAACGAACCTGATCCAGCTGGTCGAAGCCAATATTGTTGACAATGTCCACTTCGCCAATTTTCAGCTGGCTAAGAACGATCTGACGATCCGTCACAATCTTATAGGTAATGGCCTCGATCAACGGCCGCCCACGATGATAAAGTGGATTTGCATCGAAAACCAACGCGTCGCCCCGCCGCCACTCTTTCAGAATATAAGGCCCCGAACCCACAGGCAGACGGTTAAAGTTTTGAGTTTTGTTGTCAGAGAGTGCCGCAGCCTGATGACTCGGCAACACAAAAGGGAATAAATTCAGAGCATACACATAGGGTTCAGAAAAACGAATTACAAGAGTCGAACTGTCGGGAGCTCCGAACGACTGGATTTTTTCGTACCCCTCGCGCCATGCTGATTGGGCACGGTTACGCAGAATGAACTCATAAGTAAACTGAAAATCTCTGGCAGTAATAGGCTGGCCGTCCTGCCACTTCAGGCCGGGTTTCAAATGATATGTGACCGTCAGGCCGTCGCCGCTGATGCCTCCATTAGCCGTCGAGGGGACCTCTGTTGCCAGATCTGGAAGCCATTCCCCATTATCATTCTGCAACAGCAATCCGCTGAAGATCAGCCGGCCAACTTCCTGCACAGCCATCTGCTCACTGAGCAGCGGATTCCAAGTTTCCGGTTCAACAGCACTGCCCACGTTGATTTTTCCACCAGCAGCGGGTCCGCCGGGATTCGGATCAGCTTTTTCCGGCTTCTTGCCACAACCGGCAACTATTATCATCATCAGAACGAAAAGAGCCGTAATGAAGATGATTGATTTTTTTTTCAACACCGCTCTCTCCTTTCCCCTATTGCCGGATTTTTCGCAGCACCTGCGACCAGGCTGTTTCCACCTGAAGCCGTGTGCTTGCCAGACTTCCTGCATTATCAATCACCACGTCAGATCGCTCCGCTTTGTCACCGATCGGCCATTGCGAAGCAATACGGGCTTTAGCGTCCGCAATCGTGTATCCGTCCCTGAGGATCAGCCGTTGCTGCTGAATCTCGGGCGGCACGTAAACAGTCCAGATCTCATCGACCATTTCATTCCAGCCCGATTCAAAAAGCAGCGGCACATCGAACACGAGAATCCCATGTCCTGCCGCCAGCGCTGCCCGGGCCTGCTCTTCCGCTTTTTTGCGTATCAGAGGATGCAGCAGTGACTCGAGCCACTTTTTCTGTGCGGGATTGGAAAAAACAATCTTGCCCACCACATCACGCCTTAGCGAACCATCTGGGTTCAAAACTTCATGTCCAAACCGCTGGCTCATTGCCGCCAAAGCCTCCGATCCCGGACTTGTCACCTCGTGTGCGAGTTGATCCGTATCGATTACAATGGCGCCCATTTGTCGGAGCATGCCGCTGACAGTACTTTTGCCACTGGCGATCCCACCGGTCAGTCCTATCCGAAACCCTGGCCTGTTGTTCATTCTTGATGCTGGCAATGGGGGCAGTAATGGGTTCCCCTGCCGGCAACCTCCATTCTGACAATAGTCGTTCCGCATACCGGACAGGGCATGCCTTTTCGTCCGTACACGCATAGTTCTTCCTGGAAAGAGCCGCGATTGCCCTCACCATCCCTGTAATCGCGCAGAGTAGTCCCGCCGCCGCAAATTCCTTTGGAGATAACCGCGTTGATGGCTTGAAACAAGGTCGCTATTTCTGCTTCCGTAAGCAAATTGGCCTTGCGTTCCGGATGCAGGCCAGCGCGGGCCAAGCTCTCATCCACATAAATATTGCCCAGACCGCCGATGACACTCTGATCCAACAGCACTGTTTTCAGCTTCCCTTTTCTTTTCGCCAAAGTTTCCACCAAATATTCGACGGTAAATTGCGGCGACAAGGGTTCCGGCCCAAGCGAAGCCAGGCCATAAATCCGGCCCAGGTCATTTTCACGCAACAAATACAGGGTACCCAACGTTCGGGTATCCGAATACTCCAATGAATCGCCGTCAGACAGATGGAAGCTGATCTTGGCAGACATATCTGCGGGTGTTTCGCTATCCCGATAAAAAAGGCGACCGGTCATCCTCAGGTGGATGACCAAAACCCAACCGTCTGTTAAGTGAAAGAGCATGTATTTAGCCCGGCGCTCCAAAGAGTGGATTTCCCGGCCCACGAGGACCGCCCGAAAGTCTTCAGGCGATGGCCACTTGATCAGGCGCGGCAGGCGAACTTCGACTTCGCGGATGACTTTTCCTTCGACATGCTTGCGCAAGGAACGACAGATCGTTTCAACTTCCGGCATTTCAGGCATACAACATTCTCCTATTTCGTTTCGGCCCAGTTGAGGCCCTGTTTGATGTCGACCGTCAACGGCACCGATAAGTCCGCGGCATTTTCCATGGCAGAACGCAGCAAGGTTTTCACCAAATCAACTTCAGCCGAAGGCGCTTCGAGCACCAGTTCATCATGCACCTGCAGCAGCATCCGGCTTTTCAGGCCTTGTTCCCTGAGTGCATGATGCACCTGGATCATCGCTTTTTTAATAATATCGGCCGCAGTTCCCTGAACCGGCGTATTCATGGCCGTTCGTTCCGCAAAAGCCCGCAGATTGAAATTGGAGCTATTGATGTCAGGCAAATAGCGGCGACGGCCAAACAGAGTACTGACATAACCGGTCATGCGGGCTTCGAGAATGGTACTGTCGATAAATGCTTTGACAGCCGGATAACGGGAAAAATACCCCGCGATATATTCCGCAGCCTCTTTGCGGCTAACATTGATTCCCTGTGACAGACCATAGTCGCTGATCCCATAGACGATGCCGAAGTTGACCGCCTTGGCCCGAAACCGCATCTCCGAACTTACTTGCTCGATCGGCACTCCGAAAACTTCAGACGCCGTCCGGGTATGAATATCTTCGCCGGTCAGAAAAGAGTGGATCATATTCTCATCGCCCGACAAATGCGCCAGAATCCGTAACTCAATTTGTGAATAATCCGCCGCCAGCAGGCAGTCGAAGGACTCGCCAGGAACGAACAGGGTTCTGATTTGACGGCCCAGTTCCGTTCGGATCGGGATATTCTGCAGATTGGGATCTGAGCTTGACAGCCGTCCGGTAGAAGCGACCGTCTGATTGAAATGCGTGTGAATCCTGCCTGTTTCCTGTCTGATTAACGGTCGCAGGCCATCAAGATACGTTGATTTCAATTTGGTCAGCATCCGGTATTCCAACAGTTTGTCGACAACCGGGTGAGCCCCCGCCAGATTTTCCAGGACCTCAACATCCGTAGAATAGCCGGTTTTGGTCTTTTTTCCTACAGGCAGCCCCAGTTTTTCGAACAAAACCGTGCCCAGCTGCTTGGTGGAATTCACGTTAAAGGATTCGCCAGACAGGCTGTAAATATCTTTGAGCAACATTTGAATACGAGCCGCTATCCCTGTCTCCATGGCATCGAGTCCTTGGCGGTCGACCTGAATCCCATAGACTTCCATGGAGGACAACGTCTCGACGAGCGGCAGTTCGATGCTTTTCAGTAGTTCAGCGGCGCCACTCCGATCGAGGTCCTGCTGTTGGGCAAGGTGTAGTTCTGGCAGGCTCTCGACCGCCCAAGCCGCATACTCGGGGCTCCCATAGTTTTTCTTATTGAAAGGACCTGCGCCTTTACCCAGAAACTCGGTCATCAGTCGTTCGAACTGGTAATCGCTGCCCGATGGATTGATCAAATACGCCGCGACCATGGTGTCAAACAGCAGGGGCCCAAAAGGAATGCCTGCAGCTTGACAGACATTATACACCGGCTTGGCATCATGGGTGACTTTCGGCAAGAGCGGATCAGCCAGCAACGTCAAAAAGCCACTCCAGGCCGGCGAAGCCTCGGCGAGATAAAACTTCTGTTCCCCGGCAAATACGGCGGCGCCAGTAAATCGGCAATCAGGAACGCGGCCTGCCGTGTCGGCCCAAAAGTATAAGATCCCTTGTTTTTTGACCGCAACCAGCAACGGGTTGAACTCTTCCAGGGTATTGATTCGCTCTGTGTCCGCTCCATCATCAGTGGACGCCGATTCGGCGGGTTCTTGGGCGCCAGCGGCAAACCAGCTCGACAGTTTGGTTGGAAGTGCACGGAATTCGTATTTTTCTGCGACCGCCCGAACCTTTTCCAGGTTTGGAGTGATCTTGTATTGCGACATATCGGTTGGAACCGGCACATTGCAGACAATGGTGGCTAATTTTTTCGACAGGTAGGCCATCTCGCGGTTGGCAAGGATTTTTTCCTTCAGTTTCTCCCCTGGTACCTTGTCGATATTCTCATAAACACCATCAATCGATCCGAAATCTGTGATCAATTTTTTGGCCGTCTTTTCCCCGACGCCAGGAATACCCGGGATATTATCAGAAGTGTCTCCCATCAGGCCTTTCATCTCGATGACCTGCATCGGCGTCAACCCATAATTAAAGGTCATTGCGATGGGATCGACCTCTTCGAATTCAGAAATTCCTTTTTTCGTGAGCAACACATGGACATATTCATTGACCAACTGCAAAGCATCACGGTCTCCGGTGACGATCAGGACCTCCTGCTCCGCAGAGGCCTGGGCCGCTAAGGTTCCGATGATATCGTCCCCTTCGAACCCCTCTAATTCCAGCACAGTAATCCCGAGTGCATCGAGGACTTCACGGGCGGCCGGAAACTGCTCCGACAATTCCGACGGAGTCGGTTTCCGTTGCGCCTTGTATTCGCTGTATTCCTTGTTGCGGAACGTATACTTTCCTTTGTCAAAAGCAACCACGACGCCGGAAGGCTTCAGATCCGCAACCAGCTTGATGATCATGTTCGTAAATCCAAATACGGCATTGGTAAAATAACCGCTGGAGGTTGTCATCGTGGGCAGTGCATAGAAAGCCCTATGAATGAGACTGCTGCCATCGACGATAATATATTTGGGGTGCATGAACAACCTCCTGTTACTCTCCTATGTGTATGGATGAACCTATTTCAGCAGGGCAAGGGCCCGGGCGAAAACATTTTCAGGCGTGAATCCGAACTTCGCCATAACGGTCGGACCGGGTCCTGAAGCGCCGAAGTGATCGATTCCCAGAGAATCACCGTGAGTTCCCGTGTATTTTGCCCAGCCCATGGTAATGCCGGCTTCCACCGACAATACTGGCACGCCTGCCGGCAGAACGCCCTGACGATACTCTTTGGTCTGAGCATCGAACAGTTCCCATGAAGGCATGGACACGACCCGAACCCGATAACCTTTTTGTTCCAGCATGATCGCGGCCTTGATGCTGAGTTCCACTTCAGATCCGGTAGCCAAGAGGATGATCTGGGGCTTTTTGTCGTCCGCTTCCTGCACAATATAAGCTCCGTAAGGAACGCCGTCTGCTGATCCGGCCTCCGACTCTTCCATGGTCGTTAATTTCTGTCGGGTCAAAATCAGGGCAACCGGCTTTTTCATCTCGATGGCGAGTTTCCAGGCAGCTCGGGTTTCGTTGGCCTCAGCCGGCCGCAGTACCGTCAGTCCGGGAATGGCGCGCAAGCTGGCCAGTTGTTCGATCGGCTGATGGGTCGGCCCGTCTTCCCCCACACCGATGCTGTCATGGGTAAATACGAAAATCGAATGCGTCTGCATGAGTGCCGCCAGGCGCAGGGCCGGTCGCATGTAGTCAGCGAAAACGAAGAAAGTCGCGCCGTAGGGGATCAATCCGCCATGCAGGGCCATCCCGTTCACCATGGCGCCCATCGCATGTTCCCGAATCCCAAAATGCAGATTTCGGCCAGCCGGGTTGGTGGCGCTGAAATCGCCCATGCCGTCCAGCAGGGTCTTGGTAGATGGCGCCAGGTCCGCTGAGCCGCCGATAAGCGACGGCAATACAGCCGCAATCTGGTTCATCACTTTGCCCGAAGATTCGCGAGTCGCCATGCCGCCTGCGCCAAAAGGAACGAGTTTCTCCGCCCAGCCCCGCGGCAGGTTGCCTTCCAATGCGTTATGGTACGCAACCGCTTCCTCAGGATATTGCGCCTGGTAATCCGCGAACAATTTGATCCATTGATCTTCCCACAGCTTACCGCGTTCCAGTGCTTTACCGAAATGAGCGGCAGCCTCTGCCGGCACATGGAATTTTGGTTCAGGCGGCCACGCCAGCGTTTGGCGGGTAGCTGCTGCGGCGTCGGCTCCGAGCGGTTCGCCGTGTGCGGCTGCGGTACCCTGTTTGGGGCTGCCGAAACCGATCTGGGTGCGAACGGCAATCAGGGATGGTCGTTCCTTGTCTTCTTTGGCCAACCGGATGGCTTCTTCGATCAAATTGAGATCGTTGCCGTCCGGCACGGTGAGTACCTGCCAACCATAAGCCTGAAAGCGCAGCCGGACATTCTCGGTAAAGGCGATATCGGTACTTCCTTCGATGGAAATGTGATTGTCGTCATACAAATAGACCAGCTTGCCGAGGCCCATTGTCGCAGCTATGGAGGCGGCTTCCGCACAGACACCCTCCATCAGGTCGCCATCGGAAACGAGACCATACGTAAAATGGTCCACAATCGGAAAGCCGGGCTTATTAAATACAGATGCCAGATGTTTTTCGGCGACAGCCATTCCGACTCCCATCGCAAAGCCCTGTCCGAGCGGTCCGGTAGTAGCTTCTACGCCTGGAGTCATGCCATATTCGGGATGCCCAGGGGTTTTGGATTCCCATTGGCGAAATTTCTTCACTTCAGAGATCGGCAAGTCATAGCCGAAGGCATGCAAAAGAGCATATAATAGCGCTGAACCATGTCCGGCTGAAAGCACAAAACGATCCCGGTCCGCCCACTTGGGATGAACAGGATTCTGTTTCAGAAACCGGTCCCACAATACATAAGCCATCGGCGCCGATCCCAGCGGCAATCCCGGATGCCCCGATTTTGCCTGCTCTACGGCATCAACCGCCAAAAACCTCAACGTATTGACGCATGTTTGATCTGTCTGATTCATTTGTCAACCCAGCCTTTCTCAATTTCATTACGCTACTCTATCGATACGGCGTCTTGAATGATGCCGCAGGATACCGCTTCAGGAACTCAAATCCGTCTTTTGAAATGCACGGACTAGCAGGAAAAACCAACTCGCGGTGAGAACGATACTTAACAAGCGCAGAACCAGGATGGAAGGTGAAATTTTGTCAACAAAACCCAACATTGAAACCCAGACCAGCCCCGCGCCATCGTTGCCGACCTTCCCGACTGGCAAAACAATCAGTATTTATGTCACTGTCAGTATACTCTGGATTTTCTTTTTCGACCAGTTCTGGACTTATTGGTTTTCGGATTCCACGCTGCCGGTTTTTTATAAAAATGCCCAAACTCTGGCTTTTTCAGCTGGCACGACGATTTTTTTATTTTTTGTTCTCCAAAAAGCAAACTCGCTACCCCAAAAGCTAGCCGACATGGAAAACGAGAACAGAAAGTTGACCGAATCAACCCGACAGGACCTTCTGGAGCGTGAACTCGTGGAGCAGGCTCTTCGCGGAAGTCGAACCCGGTACCAACAGCTGTTCGAACACATGCTGGGCGGATTCTCCTATCAGCAGATCCTCACTGATGACTCCGGACACCCCATAGATTTCGTCATTATGGAAATCAACTCAGCCTTTGAAACGATCCTGAACTGCAACCGCGCGCAAATCATTGGACAGAGAGTTACCAAATTCTTTCCTCAAATTCGTACTTCCAACCCGGATCTCATTCAGCTTTTCGGGCATGTTGCCCTTACTGGCCAAGACAACCGTTTTGAATACTACTGGGGTCACAAGCGACGCTGGTTCTCCGTGGCAGTTTTCTCACCCCAGGAGGGATATTTCGTAACCCTGTTTGAAGACATTACCAATCACAAGGAATCCGAAAGCAAACTCCGGATTCACAGTGAATATCTGCTCTCCCTCAACGAATTGACGCTCGGCTTGCTGAACCGAGTCAATCTGGACGAGCTGCTCTCGGTCATGGTTGCCCGTGCAACCAGTCTGTTGGATCACTCCAGCGGCAGCCTCTATCTCCCATGTGAGGATGGCCTGCACGTAAAATTGGTTGCCGCCAGCGGATTTTATTCGGACTGTATCGGACTGGTTCATCGCAAGGACTGCGGACTGGTGCAGCAAGTACTGGCAACCGGCGCCCCTGTCGTATTGAAAGATTATCGGGACTGGGAAAACCGATTGGATTTCAAGGAATTTGAAACAACGAGGGCTATTGTCGGACTGCCTATTTTCGCTGACGGCAAGGTCTACGGTGTCCTGGAAGTCCAGTTTCACCAGCCTGATCGCCTATTCAACGCGGAAGAAGTCGAATTATTGGACCGATTTGCCCGGCTGGCTTCCATCGCGTTAGATAATGCCCTGCTATATAAGCGGTCCCTAACGGAAATCCAGGAACGCCAGCTGGTTGAGGAACAGCTGAAACACATGGCTCTACATGATGGACTGACCAAGCTGTATAATCGCAGTTATTTCGAAGAAGAACTGCATCGTCTCGAAATGAGGCGCTCAGGTAGTGTCGGCGTCATCGTCTGTGACGTTGACGGACTAAAACTGGTCAATGACACTCTGGGGCATGCCGTGGGCGATCAGCTGCTGATCTCTGTGGCCAATATTCTCCGCCAAGGGTTCCGCGATTCGGACATGGTGGCGCGAATTGGCGGAGATGAATTCGTGATCCTGCTCCCCGGTGCGCTGCCCGAAGTAATTGAAAAAGGAATTGACCGGATACGGACCAGTGTGATCCAAGCCAATAAAGCTTCAGAAAAAAGCCTGATCAGTCTATCCGCAGGATGGGCGGTGAGCCTGGTTCCGTCGGATTCACTGAGCCTAGCGTTCAAGGAAGCAGACACCAACATGTACCGGGAAAAGCTGCATCAGAGTCGCAGCAATAAGAACGCCATGGTGAAGACCCTCATCCAGTCTATGGAAAACAAGGATTACCTTACGGACGGCCACGCCGATCGATTACAGTTCGCCTCAGTTGAGATGGCCTCAGCGATGCAGTTGCCGGACAAGAGTATTACCAATATTCGACTCCTGGCTAAGTTCCATGATCTAGGGAAAGTTGGTATTCCCGACACGTTGCTCAACAAAGAGGGAACGCTGACGGAGGCCGATATTAACGAGCTGCGCCGCCATCCTGAAATCGGCTTCCGGATAGCCCAGGTGTCGACGGAATTGCTGCCGATCGCTGATTTTATCCTGAAGCATCATGAGTGGTGGAATGGCAAAGGATACCCGTTTGGGTTAGCTGGCGAAGCCATCCCTGTTGAATGCAGAATTTTGTCGATTGCCGATGCCTTTGACGCAATGACCAGCAAACGCCCCTACCGCGCCCCACTCAGCATCGAAGCAGCATACGCGGAATTGAAGCGTTGCGCGGGCACCCAGTTTGATCCGGCCATTGTCGAGTTGTTCCTGGCCCTGCGTTCCAAACTATAAAAGAAGATATTTTTTACCGGCGCAGACCGGTCTGTCGCAATATTTCCGCTGTCTGCCGAGGTTTGTTCATGGAATAAAGATGAATTCCAGCAACGCCATGCTCAACCAGATCGACAATTTGATTGCAGGCATATTCGATCCCAGCTTTCTCCATATCCCCCGGGTTCTCGCCATATTTATGCAATAGTTCGGATAACCGCCGTGGAATGGAAGCGCCGCACAATTCAGTCATCCGGCGAACCTGGGCGGCATTGAGAACCGGCATGATGCCAGCAGTTACAGGAGTCCGAATTGCGAGCTTGTCCAATTGCTCCATCATTGAATAAAACATCTGATTGTCAAAGAAAAGTTGCGTGATTAAAAAATCCGCGCCTGCCTCAACTTTTTGTCGCAGATGTTCCCTGTCAGTAGTAAGATCCGGACATCTTGGATGCCCCTCAGGATAGACGGCGGCTGCAACGCAAAAGTCATGATTAACTTGAATGTGGGCAATCAGGTCCTTGGCATATTCATGATATTCACCCCCGCTGGCGCAGGGAACTTCCGGCGGCAGGTCCCCGCGCAGAGCCAGAACATTGCTGATATTCTCCTGATGCAATTGCGTCAGAACTTCATCGGTCGCCTGACGGTCAGCTCCCACGCAGGTGAGGTGAGCCAGTGTTTCTACGCCAAAATCGTTTTTGATTTTGGAAGCGATCTGAACCGAACGGGTGCAGGAACTTCCGCCAGCACCATAGGTAACGCTGATATAATCCGGTTTTAGCTCACTGAGGCCCTCCAAGGTCGCAAAGATCGTCTCGATAGGATAATCATGCTTCGGTGGAAAGATCTCGCAAGACACCACCGGTTTTTTGGCATTGAAAAGTTCACAAATACGCATAGAATCCTCCTTACTACTGTCGTAAAAGGCAGCCACCGTGCTGGGTAGCAACGGCGGCTGCAAAAGCTCCCTGTCATGTAATGAATTGTAACAAATCAGGCACTAATCAGTCCATAGATTTTGATCGCACGGCTTAGTTCTAAATTGATAAATTGGCCATCGGAGGTTTTGACCAACGGCAAGCCCGCCGGAAATGCACCCGGATGAACGATTTCCGCTTGTCTGCCATCACTCAGCAACACGATGCTACCCGTCATATAATCCTTGATATGATACAAAAACTTGCTGCAAACCGAGGCATCCAGAACGTCAAACATCTGTTGGAAGATGCTCTCGATCACATGGTAGGGCGTCGTGCGACGTCTGTATATCCGGTCCGAAGTCATGGCATCATAGATATCAGCCACGGAAATAATCCGTGCGAACTCATGGATGTTCTTTCCTTGCAGTCGCAGTGGGTATCCGCTGCCATCCATCCGTTCATGATGCTGCAGAACCGACCACATTACTACCAGCGGAACTTTTGGAACCTCTTTAAGCAAGTAGTAGCCCTTGGTCGTATGCATTTTCATGATTTCCATTTCATCCGGCAATAGCTTCCCTGGTTTGTTCAAAATCGCAACAGGAACTTGGCTCTTGCCGATGTCATGCATCAAGCCTGCAAAGATCAAATCGCGCAGATTCTGTCCCTGTATGCCCATCCACTTTCCGATCACACCGGACAATACCGCTACATTGACCGAATGTTCAAAGGTATAGTCATCCGTATGACGAATCATCAGCATGTGATTCATCACGCCTGGCGCATCTACCAACGGATCAAGCTTCTCATTGGCCAGTTCTTGCATCCTGGCCACCGGCACTTCACGAAACAGACTAATGGAGTTAAAAGCAGTCTTTACCAGATCCACCGTTTCCTTATAATATGCGTTAAACGCCACCCGGTCATAAGACCAGGGAACTTCCGAATTAATTTCAATCTTAGTTTCAGGAACGAGGATAGAAACTTGACCGACCCCCCATTGACGCAGGAGGCGGATCCGGTTATCCGTTAAAACGGTTCCCTCACCCAGGATAGACTTGCCGTCATCCGAGGCCATGAGCTCTGCGACGATCATCCCTGCCTGCAGCTCGCTCACGCTGTATTTGGTTACCTGCCGTTTCAGCACTTACTTGATTCCTCCATGAAGCCGTCTTAACGCCTACGTACGCAGTACTTTACTAATTTTCAGAGTCCTGCATTTATCCAGATCAACAAAGTCACCGTCGATCGTCCTAATTGTAGGTCGGGAACTGTCAGAGACATTCAGAAAAATCACCTCGCCGAGTTGTCCATTGCTTAACTCCACAAAATCTCCCACGAAACGTGGAACCAGATGATCTACCAAAACCGAACAGGTCCGGGAATCCAGCTTTCCTAACATTTCATACTGCAAAACCGCCACTGCCTCATACGGAGTGACTTTGCGCCCATAGTTGCGCGCTGACGTAATTGCGTCAAAAACATCTGCCACGGCAATGGTTTTGGCATAGGGATGGATTTTATCCCCTGTAACAGATAGAGGGTATCCGCTGCCGTCCATTCGTTCATGATGTTGCAATGCGCACAACAATATACTGCGGGGCAACTCCCTATTCTGTTTGAGAAAATTATATCCCCTAACGGAATGGAATCGCATCAGAGCCATCTCTTCTGCGGTCAAAGCGCCCGGTTTGTTCAGCACTTTCAAGGGAATCAGAGCCTTCCCCACATCATGGAGCAAAGCCCCCAAAATGATCTCTTCAAGTTCGCGAAAAGGCCGACCGAGCCAGAGTCCCAGGCAACCGGACAGGATGCCCACATCAACTGAATGGTGGTAAAGGTAATCTTCAGGATGCGGCATCATTTGAATGTTGTCCAATACCGTTGGATCTTCAATCAACGGCAACACGCATTCCTCAACCATCTGACGCACATCTGTAATCTCAAAACCATCCTTGAGGAAGCGAGCCCGACCAAACGTTCCTTTCAGCACTTGAACAGCCGCTTCATAATATGCCAGAAACCCTGCGGGGATCTGAACCGTGGTTTCTGTCGAGGAAGTTTTCTTCTTGTCAGCATCAGCCATGTGTAACGGTTCAGTATCCTCCATTCGGTAGCCCAAGGCTCCTGTGGGAGCTTCTTCGCGGATGTCCACATAGCGTAATCCCCAAAGGTGGAGCATTTGAATCACGCGCAAGGTTAAAACGGCCCCTTCATTCAAGAAGTTCTTGCCGTCATCCGTTACGATCATTTTCCCCAAGCACATGCCTGGAACCAAATCATCGATAGCCAGCCGTTTATTAACGTAGTTCGACAAAGGAAGTCGCCTCCTTGCCTTTACCTGCCTTTTCGTTCAGGTAAAATAACCGCGTTGAAAACGAATCCGCCAAATACATTTTTGTCCATTAGCTGATCGATTTTTAGCCGCGCAGTAATCACACGACTATAGGGTGGATCGACAAACTCAAAAACAAGAGTGCCATCCAAGACTTCTCGAATAAATGCCATCTTGGTTTTTTGCGAATCAGGGTTGT
>Ga0316604_10001690_pt1 | contig 18675 bp, 15 predicted proteins | sample OWC_soil_day20_C_FD_207650 | JGI IMG/M metagenome (GOLD analysis project Ga0316604, IMG submission 207650) | Wetland soil microbial communities from Old Woman Creek delta, Ohio, United States - OWC_soil_day20_CT | ecosystem: Environmental > Terrestrial > Soil > Wetlands | place: USA: Ohio... | reverse complement strand
GCATCCTGCGCTATGACGCCAACGAGCCGCGCCACCCCGATCGCGACCGCTTCATCATGAGCAAGGGCCACTGCACCGGCGCCTTCTATTCGGTGCTGGCCCAGGCCGGCTTCTTCCCCGAAGCCGACCTCAAGACCTACATGCAGCCGCTGTCCAGGCTGAACGGCCACCCCAACCGCAACTACCTGCCGGGCATCGAGACCAACACCGGGCCGCTCGGCCACGGCCTGCCGGTCGCCGTCGGCATCGCCATCGCCGGCAAGATTGCGGCCAAGGACTACCGCACCTTCGTACTGACCGGCGACGGCGAGCTGCAGGAAGGCTCCAACTGGGAGGCCGCCATGGCGGCCGGCCATCACAAGCTCAACCGTCTCACGGTGATCGTCGACCGCAACCGCCTGCAGCAGGGCGACCGTACCGAAGCGACCAACGGCCTCGACCCGCTCGACGACAAGTGGCGGGCCTTCGGCTTCCACGTCGAGATGATCGACGGCCACGACCACGGCGCGTTGCTTGACGTGCTCGGCGCCGATCCGGCGAACCGCGACAGGCCGCTGTGCGTGATCGCCAACACCATCAAGGGCAAGGGCGTGTCCTTCATGGAGGACAACGTCTCCTGGCACCACGGCGTTCCCACGGCCGAACAGTTCGCCCAGGCGATGAAGGAGCTCATCTGATGTCGGCTGCCCCCCACTCCGGGCCCAGCGCGGGCCTTTACGACTGCCGCGACGCCTTCGCCAAGACGCTCGAAGCGCTGGCCGAAGCGGACGACCGGGTGGTCGCCGTCGTCAACGACAGCGTCGGCTCCTCCAAGCTCGGCGGCTTCAAGAAGCGCTGGCCGGACCGCCTCGTCAACGTCGGCATCGCCGAGCAGAACATGGTCGGCGTCGGCGCCGGCCTTGCCAACGGCGGCCGCATCCCCTTCGTCTCCTGCGCCTCCTGCTTCCTGACCGGACGGGCGCTCGAGCAGATCAAGGCCGACGTCGCCTACTCCAACACCAACGTCAAGCTATGCGGCCAGTCGCCCGGCATCGGCTATGGCGAACTCGGACCGACGCACCATTCGATCGAGGACCTCGCCTGGCTCAGGCCGCTCGCCAACCTCTTGACCATCGTGCCGTCCGACCCCTGGGAGACCGCTGAGGCGATGCGCTTTGCCGCCGCCCATGAGGGACCGGTGTTCATCCGCGTCAGCCGCTATCCGGTGCCGGCGCTCACCCACACGATCGACCGCATCGAGCCGGGCAAGGCCGAGGTGATGCGCGAGGGCAACGACGTCGCCATCCTCGCCAACGGCGTCATGCTGCACAAGGCGCTGCAGGCGGCCGAACTGCTGGCCGGACAGGGCGTGTCGGCGCGCGTCGTCAACATGGCCTGGATGAACCCGCTCGACATCGAGGCGATCGTCGACGCCGCCGGAACCGGCGCCGTCGTCACCGTCGAGGAGGCCAGCGTGCGCGGCGGCCTCGGCGGCGCCGTCGCCGAGACGCTGGCGCTGCACCGGCCGGTGCCGATGGAGATCCTCGGCTTCCCGGGCTTTGCCCCCACCGGAACCGTCGACTTCCTGTTCGATCATTTCGGGCTGAGTGCCGCCGGCATCGGTGCGGCTGTCAACCGAGTCCTGGCGCGCAAGACATCGGTGCGCTGACTGTTTTCGGCCGAGCAACCAATTCCAGATGACGTGAAACGGAGGTGACGTCGCCAACCAAGGGAAAAATTCTGGAGTGCTTCTCTTTCAACAAAAATGACCCATACCGGAGGAAACAAATGTACGGCAAACTTCTTCTTCAGGCGGCGCTGGGCGCTTCGCTGTGTGCTCTTGCTTCAACGGCTTATGCCGAAGGTGGCTATGATCAGGGCAACCTGATCAAGCCGATCGACAAGACGCTGGAGATCGTATTCATCCCCAAGGTCATTCATCCTTGGTATGACGTCGTCGAGCAGGGCGCCAAGGCTTCGGTGGCCGAATTCGACAAGCTCGGGATCAAGGTCAACGTCCGCTTCGACGCTCCGCCGACCGCCGACATCAACGAACACATCAAGAAGATCGAGAACAACAGCGCCGTGCATCCGGACGGTCTTGCGGTTGCCTGCCTCGACCCGGCCACCGACACCCAGGCGATCAACGACGCCATCAATGCCGGCATCAAGGTCGCGACCTTCGACACCGACTGCCCCGACAGCAAGCGCATCATGTATGTCGGCCACAACATGGACGAGCAGGACGGCTATGACCTCGGCAAGTTCCTGGCCGAGCGCGTTGGCGGCAAGGGCAAGGTCGGCATCCTCGCCGGATCGCTGTCGGCCCCGAACCACAAGGCCCGCGTCGAAGGCTTCAAGAAGGCCATCGCCGAGTATCCCGACATGAGCGTCGCCTTCGATCGGCCTGACAACGACAACCTGCAGGCCGCCGTCGACCTCACCGAGAATGCTCTGCAGAGCAATCCCGACCTCGTCGGCATGTTCGGCTCCAACGCGTCTGCCCCGGTCGGCGCCGCCCGCGCCATCGAGACCGCCGGCCTCGTCGGCAAGGTTCACGTCGTTGGCATGGACGATCTTCCCGAAGCCATCGACTACGTGAAGAAGGGCGTCATCGACGGTCAGAAGGCCCAGCGCCAGTGGGAAATCGGCTACTGGACCGTCAAGTACTTCGTGGCGATGGCCCAGGGTCATACCTTCCCGAAAGCCCACGCCACCGGTTCGCAGCTCATCACGGCGGACTCGCTCAAGTAAGGCTTCTTCATCGTCCGGCCGGTGTCCGGATGCCTTAATAGGATGGCGCGCCCTTTGGGCGCGCTGTCCGGTTGCCCTGCGGCCGAGGTCTTGCCATGCCCGATCCAACACTCCCGACGTCCGACGCGCGCCGCCCCATCCTCGAACTCCGTGGAATCCGCAAGGCGTTTCCCGGCGTTCTGGCGCTGGACGACGTCGATCTCAAGGTCTTCCCCGGCGCCATTCACAGCCTCGTCGGTGAAAACGGCGCCGGCAAAAGCACGCTGATCAATGTCATGGTCGGCCTGTTCAAGCCGGATATCGGCGAGATCCGGATTGACGACACTCCCGCCCGTTTCAACCAGCCGGCCGATGCCCGCGCCTTCGGCATCGGTCTCGTGCCGCAGGAGCTCAACCTCATTCCCCACCTGACGGTGATGGAAAACATCCTGCTGGGTACGACGCCGCTGCGCTTTGCCAACACCGCCGTCGACTGGCACGCCATGCGGGCCAAAGCGACGAAGGTTCTCGAGCTGATCGGCGAGGAGATCGACCTCGACGTCGAAGTGTCGACCCTGTCGGTCGCCTACCAGCAACTGGTGCAAATCGCCCGCGCGCTTGCCCAGGACGCCCGTATTCTGATCCTCGACGAGCCGACGGCCAGCCTGTCGATTCCCGAGGCAGACCGGCTGCTGGCCTTGATCGAGCAACTGCGCGACAAGGGCTGCGCCGTCATCTACGTCTCCCACCGCTTGCCGGAAGTGTTCCGCCTGTCCGACCAGATCACCGTCATGCGCAATGGTCGCAAGGTGGCCCTGCTCGACCGGGCGGAGGCCAACGAGGCCGTTCTGGTGCGTCACATGATCGGCCGCGACGCTCAACAGCGCGAACACAGGCAGGCGAGCGTTCGATCGGCCAGCAAGCCGATCCTCGAGGTATCCGGGCTGACGCGCGTCGGCGAGTTCGAGGACATCAGCTTTTCCCTGCACCGCGGCGAAATCCTCGGTATCGCCGGGCTGATCGGTGCCGGTCGCACCGAGCTTGCCCGCTGCATTTTCGGCGACACCCGTCGCTCGTCCGGTCGCGTCCTTCTCGAGGGCCAGCCGATCGAGTTCCGGCACCCGAGCGAGGCGATCGGCCAGGGCATCGCCTACGTTCCCGAGGAGCGCAAGCGCCTCGGCATCTTCCCCGCCCTGGGCGTCGCCGAGAACATGACGCTGCCGATCCTGTCGCGCCTGTCGCGCCTGTTCCAGATTCGCTGGAGCCGGCAGCGCAGCGTCACCGACGAGTTCGTTGGCAAGTTCGCGATCAAGATCTCGAGCCAGGACCAGTTGATCCGCAACCTGTCCGGCGGCAACCAGCAGAAGGTCATTCTCGGTCGGTGGCTCGCGACCGGTTGCCGGGTGTTGCTTCTGGATGAACCGACGCGCGGCATCGACGTCAACGCCAAGTTCGAGATCCACCGGATCCTGAGGGAGCTTGCCGCATCGGGGTTGGCGATCCTGGTCATCTCGTCGGAGTTCGAGGAGGTCATTGGCCTCGCCGACCAGATCATCGTCATGCACGAAGGCAGGCTCAAGGGCTGCGTCCCGGCGTCGGAAGCGACCCAGGAAAAGCTGCTCACCATGTCCGTCGCCTGATTCAGCCCATTTTTCGCTTCGAGGATACCATGGCAACCAATAACGACAGACCGCCGGTGAAGTCGGTCTTGAGCCGCGTCACCGGAATCAAGGAAAGCGGCATCATTCTGGCGATCATCCTGATGGGTGTGGTCATCACGATCGCCAATCCGAACTTCCTGACGCCTTACAACTTCCAGATCGTGGCGCGGCAGGTGTCGTTCATCGCCATCGTGGCGGCCGGACAGACGCTGGTGCTGCTGCTAGGCGGCATCGATCTGTCGGTCGGCGCCATCGCCGGCCTGTCGGCCGTCCTCGGCGCCATGATGATGACCAGCGGCGGCGTTGATCCGTTCGTGTCGACGGGGCTCGCCGTGCTGTTCGGCCTGTTCTGCGGCTCCATCAACGGCCTGCTGATCGCCAAGCTGAAGCTCAACGCCTTCATCGTCACGCTGGCGACGGGCGAGGTGTTTGCCGGTGCCATCCTGGTCCTGACGAAAGGCTATGCCATCAACGGCATCCCCGAGATCTTCCAGGTGCTGGGCCAGGGCACCATCGGCCCGGTGCCGGTTCCGGTCGCCATCATGCTGCTGATCTTCGCGATCTTGGCCTGGGTCACCACCAACACGCCGTTCGGCCGCAGCGTGTTCGCCGTCGGCGGCAATCGCGAAGCCTCGCGCTTTGCGGGCCTGCATTCGGAGCGGATCGAGGTGATGGTCTACGCCATCGCCGGCGGCTCGGCGGCGCTGGCCGGCATGATGTTCGTCAGCCGCATGAACGCCGGTCAGCCGACCATTGGCGCCAGCTGGCTGATGCCGTCGATCACCGCCGCCATCATCGGCGGCACATCGCTGAGCGGCGGCGTTGGCACCATATTCGGCACGTTGCTGGGCGCCCTTTTCATGGCGTTGCTCGGCAACGGTATCGTCCTGATGAACGTGTCGTCCTATTGGGAGCGCGTCATCATCGGCCTCTTCGTGTTGATCGCCGTCATCGTCGATCTCATCCGTCGGCGGGGGAGCGGGATGTCGATGCTGCCGCGCTGGCTGAATTTCCGCAAGCGAAGCTGAAGACAGCCTGGAAACAACGAAAAACTGCCGGGACAGTCATGTCCCGGCAGTTTCCGTTCAGATCCCGGGCCATGTCCTCGTCGCGATAGCCGAGCATCATCTGCCGGCAACACGTCCGAAAAAAGGGGCGCCGACTTTCCGGCGCCCCGTCAGCCCATCAGATGCCCGACTTGCCGTCGGCGCCGATGCTGGCGATGCGCAGCAGATTGGTCACGCCGGCCGTTCCGAACGGCACACCGGCGGTGATGATGATGCGATCGCCGGGCTTGGTGAAGCCTTCCTCGGCCGAGATGCGGCTGGCGCGCTGCACGAGATCGTTGAGCGAGCGGGCGTCGTCGGTCACCACCGAGTGGATGCCCCAGACCAGCGCCAGGCGGCGGGCCATCGAGCGGTTGGGCGACAGCGCGAGAATCGGCGTCGATGGCCGTTCGCGGGCGGCGCGCAGGCCGGTGGCGCCGGAGGCGGTGAAGCAGACGAGGGCGGCGATGCCGAGCGTCTCGGCGATCTGGCGGGCCGAGGCGGAAATGGCGTCGGCCGGGGTCGCGTCCGGTTCGCCTCGCTGGCCGGCCAGGATCGAGTGGAAGTGCTCGGAGCTCTCCACTTCCTCGGCGACGTGGCTCATGGTCTGAACCGCCTCGACCGGATAGGCGCCGGCCGCCGATTCGGCCGACAGCATGACCGCGTCGGCGCCTTCGAAGACGGCGTTGGCGATGTCGGACACTTCGGCGCGCGTCGGCACCGGCGACTGGATCATCGATTCCAGCATCTGCGTGGCGACGACCACCGGCTTGCCGGCCTTGCGCGTGGTGCGGGTGATGCTCTTCTGCACGCTCGGCACCTGCTCGAGCGGCAGCTCGACGCCGAGGTCGCCGCGCGCCACCATGATGGCGTCGGACAGTTCGAGAATCTCGTTGAAGCGCTTGACGGCCTGCGGCTTCTCGATCTTGGCCATGACGCCGCACTTGCCGTCGACGATCTCATGGACCTCCAACAGGTCTTCCGGCCCTTGCACGAAGGACAGGGCGATCCAGTCGACATCGGCTTCGAGTGCGGCGGTGAGATCGGCGCGGTCCTTCTCGGTCAGGGCGCCCGAGGTGAGAACGGTGTCGGGCAGGCTGACGCCCTTGCGGTCGGAAATCTTGCCGCCGACTTCCACCTGGGCGATGGCCAGCTTGCGGTCGTTCTCGATGATGCGCAGCCGCAAGCGGCCGTCGTCGATCAACAGGCGATGGCCCGGCTCGAGCGCGTCGATGATTTCCGGATGCGGCAGCGTGACGCCGGTGACGTCGCCGTCGAATTTCTCGCGGTGGAAGGCGAATTTGGCGCCGATCTCCAGGAAGACGGGGCCATTGGCAAAGGTGCCGACGCGCAGCTTGGGGCCTTGCAGGTCGGCGAGGATGCCGATGGGCCGGCCGGCCTCGGCTTCGACTTCGCGGATGGTCGACACGTAGAAGCGCAGCTTCTCATGATTGGTGTGGCTCATGTTGATGCGGAAGCAGTCCGCACCCGCTTGATGGAGCCGGGCAATCATGTCCTTGTCGGAGGAGGAGGGGCCCAAAGTTGCAAGAATCTTGACCTTGCGGTTTCGTCTCATTTCGCCCCGTTTCCTTTTTGGGTCGGCTGGTAGAGGTGTACGGTCCAGCTGCGTTGTTCGGCAGTGTCGACCTCGAAGAAGCCCGTCCGCTCATAGCCGCGAGCGACACAGTTCTCGATGCCGCCAATGGTAAACATCTTGCGTCTCGTGCACATGAACGCCTTGCCGCCCCACTCGCCGCCATGTTGGCTGTCGACGGCGTAGAGGTAGTAAAAGCGCGAGCTGAGAGCGCCGGTCAGCAGCGTTCCGCATTTCGATCCGCCGATGTTCCACCAGCCTTCGGAGCGCCAGCCGTCGGCGGCCTTGTAGCCGATCGCCACGGAAATGGTGCCGTCGGTCTTGTTGCAGAGCCTGAGGTCGGCTTTCGCGGGCGTCGCGGCGACGAGTGCGAGGAGCGACAATGCTACGGCGGCAAGCGCCGGCCGTGTCCGTCGTACCGGTCCCTCGAGTGCCGCCATCGGTATTCCGCCCGCCAACGATCCTTGTCCGGTGCTCATCGGAGAATGCCCCGCCTTATCGCGTGACCTACGGCAAAATGTCAACGTATAATTACGCAAGGCGTTACGCCGATCCGCCCTGTCCTGTCTCCTGTCAACATTAACACGCATCCTCAAAGGCTTACGCTCCAGTCTTTGGTCGCGTCCAAAGGACGCCGGTCACGATCGCGGCCGGGCGATCCAGATGCCGCCGAGGATCATCAGGCCGCCGATCGCCTGGCTCCAGCCGATCGCCTCGTTGAACACCAGGAAGGCGAGCAGGGCGGCGGCGATCACCTCCATGAAGATGACCAGCGACGAGAAGGCGGCGGACAGATAGCCGAGGGCGAAGGCAAGCAAACCCTGCCCGCCGATGTGGCTGATATAGGCGAGGGCGGCCAGCGTTGCCGCCCCGGCCAGCGAGGCGGGCAACATCTTCGGTTCCAGCGTGAAGGCGACGATGCCGAGGCAAAGCGCCGTCACCGTGGTGGCGCCGAAGGTGACGGTTCCGGTGCTGTGCTGGCGGCGGGCGGCGCGGACGGCCAGGAAATAGGTGCCGAAGCCGAAGGAGGTGCCGATGCCGTAGATGTCGCCGATCAGCTTGTCGGAATCGAGCGTGTAGGAACCGCCGAGCAGCACGGCGCCGCCGAGGATGCAGACGATGACGCCGCCGGCCTCGCGGCGGCCGACCTTCTCGCCGATGAACAGGCCGGAGAACAGCAGCACCCAGATCGGCGCCATCGACGACAGGAAGGTAGCGTTGGCGATCGAGGTGTTGAGAATGGACAGATGCCAGAAGAACAGGTCGATCGAGAAGAAGACGCCGGCGAGCCAGATGGCTTTCGAGCGGAAGGCGGTGACCAGCGCCGCGGCTCCGCCCTCGCTCACCGCCCAGATGGCCAGCACCGGCACCGCCAGCGCGACGCGCCAGAAGGCGCTGGCGAACGGCCCGACGTCGGCGAGACGGACGAAGATCGGCGATATGCCCATGGCGACCGCGCCAAGGCAGAGGGCAAGGAAGGCCACGACCTCACCGGGGCGGGCGGACAGCGGCAACGATCTGGCAAACGGCATGAACGGACCTGGAGGGGCGGCCTCCGGGTGGACCGCGGCGGAAGTGCAACGGTCGGCCGGCCGGTGACGCCAGTGGACGGATCTTAACTTTATCCGATCGATAGCAGCATTTAAGATCATCCGCCATGCAGGACCCGATGGACGACGACGCCCCCTTCACCTTTCTGCCCGGCGACGAGACGGGCGGCCTGCTCATCCTGGCCGACCATGCGTCCAATCGGGTGCCGCCTCCCTATGGCGATCTCGGCCTGCCGGCCGCCGAGTTCGAGCGGCACATCGCCTATGACATCGGCACGGCATGGCTCGTCCATCGCCTCGCCGCGGTCACCGGCGCGCCGGCCCTTCTAACGCGCTTCTCGCGCCTTCTGATCGACGCCAATCGCGGCGAGGACGACCCGACGCTGGTGATGCGGCTGTCCGACGGGGCGATCGTGCCGGGCAATGCCGGCGTTGATGCCGCCGAGCGGCGGCGGCGCATCGAGCGGTTCCACCGCCCCTATCATCGGGCGATCACCGAGCTGATCGACCGGATGATCGGTGCCGGCGCGCCGCCGGTGATCCTGTCCATCCATTCCTTCACGCCGGCCTGGCGCGGCGTTCCCCGCCCCTGGGACATGGCGATTCTCTGGGACAGCGACGATCGCATGGTGACCCCGGCGCTCGACGCCTTCCGGGCGCGTGGCCTGATGGTCGGCGACAATGAGCCCTATGACGGGGCGCTCCGCAACGATACGCTCTATCATCACGGCACGGCGCGCGGCCTTGCTCATCTCCTCATCGAGGTGCGGCAGGACCACATCGCCGATGAGGCTGGCGCAAACCGTTGGGCGCAGACGATTTTTGAGGTGGTGACGCCGCTTTCGGCGCGGCCGGCGATGCGGCAGAGCGTCTTTTACAGATCGCGCGCCGACGGACCGGGCATGTGAATGACCGCTCGAAAACGGTTGACGGCCCCATGAAGTTCGGACTTCATGCCGGCCTCACGGGCGGCGGCTTCGCCCGAACCCAATGACAAGATCGGCAGGACAGAAATCCCATGAGCATGGAATCGGCAGAATCGCAGGGCGGCGTCGCGGCGGGTGAACTCCGGCAGTTCATCGAGCGCATCGAGCGGCTTGAGGAAGAAAAGTCTGCTCTCCAGGATGACATCAAGGACGTGATGGCCGAGCTGAAGGGCCGCGGCTACGACGTCAAGGCGGTCAGGGCCATCCTGCGGCTGCGCAAGCAGGACCCGGATGAGCGCCAGGAGGCGGAAGCCATCCTCGAACTCTATATGAACGCGCTCGGCATGGCGTGAAGACGGGTGGCGTCGCGATGGCCGCAACGGCGGGCCATCGTGCGCCGGGTTGTGACGGCCACCCTGACATGCTTTGGGCCTGATCATTCAGACCCCGACCCTGTATCGGCCACGCCTGTTCCATGAACCGGTAGGCGACCGCCGATTTCATAGGCGATCGCCTGTGTCGCCCCTCTCCGTGCTTGACAGCATTGTGGGGCGGACCTAGCTTTCTGTATCGTTTCAAAGGGGCGTCGTGCCGACTGCCGGTGGACCGGTGGAGGAGGGCGCCTTCTTCATGTGGATCCCATGACCATCGCTTCCCGCACTCCGCCCGCCCCGACGGCCATCCGGCGCGATCGGCTGACTTGGGCCGCCTATCTGGCGCTCGCCCAGTTCACCTTCTTTCTGAACATCCAGGGCAACATCATCCCGTTCCTGAAGGACGAGTTTGATCTCAGCTACCGCGTGGTGACGCTGCATCCGGCGGCGGTGGCGGCCGGGCTGATCGTCTCGGGGTTGTTCGGCGAACGGCTGACGCGGCGGTATGGCCGGCTCTGGTCGGTGATGGTCGGGCTGGCCGGCATGGCGGTGGGGGCGCTGGCCATCATCGCCGCGCCCAATCCGGTGGTCAGCATTCTCGGCTGCTTCCTGATGGGCACGGTTGGCTGCTTGGTACTGATCGTCGTGCCGACGCTGCTCGCCGACTGGCACGGCGCCAACCGCTCGGTGGCGATCGGCGAAGCCAATGGCATCTCCTACGTCGCCTCGCTGACGGCGGCGATGGCGGTGGGCCTGTTTGTCGCCATCGGCTTGAGCTGGCGGGCGGCGCTCCTGCTCGGGGTGGTGCTGGCCGGCCTGCTCCTCCTTTTCCTGCGAGGCGTGCCGATGCCGGACGCGGCGGCGACGCCCGTCGCTGTCCCCGGTGAGGCCGGGCGTGGCGGCCGCCTGCCCACCGCCTACTGGTTTTACTGGCTGGCGATCATGGCCTTTGTCGGCGTCGAGCAGTCGGTGCTGGTGTGGGCGACGGAATTCCTCGCTCGAGTCAAAGGGGTGCCGGTGGCCTCGGCGGCGGTGACCGCCGGTGCCTTCTCGCTCGGCATGCTGGTGGGGCGCCTGTCGTCGGCGGTTGTTCTGACGCGGATCACCTCGGCGCGGGCGCTCTACCTGTCGGCGATCATCACGGTGCCGGCCTTCTTCGTGTTCTGGGGCTCGCCGAGCCTGCCGATCGCGGTGATCGGCCTGTTCGCCGTCGGCCTCGGCTGCGCGCTGCAATATCCGCTGACGCTGACCAAGGCGATCGTCATCGCCGGCCCGTTCGGCGAGTTGGCGACGGCGCGCGCCTCGCTGGCCAGTGGCCTGTCCATTCTGATCGTCCCCTGGGCGATCGGCGCGCTGGCCGACCATATGGGGCTTTCGGCGGCCATATCGATGCTGCCGCTGTTCACCGTGGCCGCCGTCGTGTTCCTGTTCGTCGGCGAGCGGGCCGTCCGCCGCTAGTGCATCGACCCAATCGAATGATACGGCCCGCAAGGGCCCGTTCGATTGGATAAGTTGATGCATATACAGCGGAATCGAGTGCATTCGCGCTTAACGCGCCGTGAATCTTTCCTGTGCACCAATGCACAAGCACATCTGGCGAACTCAGGTTTGCCGACGTGCTCTATCCTTTTGTTTCCACGCAACTCCGGACGCAAAGCCGGTTCCCACTTTTGCTGGAGTTGCTTGAGTCTATTTCCTGGCCAGACCCAGCGCCGCCTTCACCTTCGGCTCGAGGGCGAGGGTGGCGCCGTTGCCGATCACCGCGAAGCCCGCTTTGGGCTGGGTGAGGCCGGCGGTGAACACCGCCCAGGCAAACCCCTGCCGATCGGCGGCAGCGCGCGTCGCGCCGATGATGGCGATCCGGGCGGCCGGATCGGCACCCTCCTGATAGACGCCGAACTCGCCGAGCAGGACGCGCCCAGCCGGGATGGCGTTGCGGGCCGCCCAGTCACCCACCCGAGCGAAATCGGCGGCGATGGTGGCCGGGCCGGCCACCGTGGCGCGATAGTCGTCGAGCGCCTCGCCGACCGCCGCGTCGAGCTCCTGCCGGCGCTGCGGATCAGCAACGCCCTTGGCGATCCGGGCCCTGGCTTCGCGCAGCAGCCGCTTGCCGGCGGCGTCATCGACGAGGGCGGCCGGATACGGCAGGTGGATGAGATAGCGACCGGGATCGTCAAGCCATGGTCGGCCGGCGTGGCTGACGGCCATCGGCTCGTAATAATGGAAGGTCCAGACGATGTCGGGGTCATCGGCAAACGGCGCCGGGTCGAGCCGCAGCAACCCGTCGATGCCGCCCGACCGGCCGCCGGTCAGCACCAGCGTCAGCTTCGGCGCCACCGCCCGGGCGGCGGCCCGCAAGGCGGCGAGCTGGTCCGGCCAGCGGTCGGTCAGGGTGAGATGGGAAGTCCAGTCCTGGTCGGGTTCGTTGATCGGCTCCAGGAGCGTGAGGTCGGGTGGCAGGGCGGCAAGGCGGCCGGCAACGCGCGTGACGAGGCCGAGATAGCGGTCCCAGAGCCGCGGCGCATGGTCCCTGGTGCCGATCACGTCTTCCAGGCCATCAGGGCGCATCTCGTCGGCGGGCAGCAGATGCAGGTCGACGATCACCGCAAGGCCCAGCGCCTGCAGGCGCTCCGTCGCCGCCACGATGCGGTCGATCAGCGGGCCGGCGCCATCGTCGCCCGCCCATAGGAGGGCGGCGGAATCGATGTTGAGGCGAACGAAATCGAACCCCTCGGCCTTGAGGCGGGACAGTTGCCGGTCATCGACGCGGGCCATCCAGTCGGGGAAATTTCCCCGGTCGAAGTCGGGGGCGAGGAAAGCGTCCCGGTCGGTCCAGGTCTGCCAGACCTCGACGTTGATGCCGCGCCTGAGCGCCGGTGCCGCGCTGGCGGCCGCCGCGCCAGCGAGAAGGCAGAGCATCGCGAGGACAAGGGCGCGATGGGGACGGGGCATGGGCGATCTCCTGCGGATCGGCCGGGCAGCGGCCGGCGGTGGCCGATCATGCCGGGTGCGTGTCGCGGGTGCAATGGATCGGTACGGACGACGGTCTTCCGTTCGGCGCGTCAACGTGAGAGAAGGCGGCCAGATCTCTTTTGAATCCCGGCGCGGGCCTTCGCTCGCCCGGCAAGACCGGCAGACCCATCATGTTCCTCACCCTGGTCGACTTCGTCGGCTGCTTCGCCTTCGCCCTCAGTGGCGGCACCCGCGCCGTGGAGCGGCGGCTCGATCCGTTCGGCATCGTCTTTCTGGCCTTCGTCGCCGCCACCTTCGGCGGCATCATGCGCGACGTGGTGATCGGCGCCGTGCCGCCGGTGGCTTTCGTCACCTGGCACTACTTCGCCATTTCCTGCGCCGCCGGCTTCTGCTGCATCTTCGCCCACAACCTGATTGCCCGTCTTGCCGCGCCGGTGGCGGTGTTCGACGCGCTGGGGCTCGGGCTCTACGTGGTGGTTGGCACGCGCAAGGCGATGGAAGCCGGCCTGTCGCCGCTGATGGCGGCGGTGGTGGGCATGATCACCGCCATCGGCGGCGGCATCGGCCGCGACATCCTGGCGGCGCAGACGCCGATGGTGCTGCACAAGGAGATCTATGCGCTGGCGGCGCTGGTCGGCGCGCTGATGGTCTCCGTCGGCGACTATTATCACCTGCCGAGCGTGCCGGTCGCCGTGGCCGGCGGCGGCGTCTCCATTCTGTTCCGTCTGGCGGCCATGCGCTGGGACTGGAACCTGCCGCCACCGGCCGGCCGCTCGTAAGCGGCCGCCGTGGCGGGGCGATGCCTCAACCGGCGCGGATGCCCGAGAGGAAGGTGCCGACCTCGCGCCGCAGCGTGTCGGACTGCCGTGCCAGATCGTTGGCGGCGGCCAGCACCTGCGTCGCCGACCCCGACGATTCGGTCGCCGCTTGCGTGATGCCGACGATGTTCTGCGACACCTGATGCGTGCCGATCGACGCCTGGCTGACGTTGCGGGCGATCTCGCCGGTCGCCGCGCCCTGCTGGTCGACGGCGGTGGCGATCGACGTGGCGATGCGGTTCAGATGCTCGATCACTCCGGTGATGACGACGATCGCCTCGGCCGACGATTGGGTCGACGCCTGGATCTCGCCGATCTGGCTGGAGATCTGCGAGGTCGCTCGCGAGGTCTGGTCGGCGAGCTGCTTGACCTCGGCGGCGACGACGGCAAAGCCCTTGCCCGCTTCGCCGGCACGGGCGGCTTCAATGGTGGCATTCAGTGCCAACAGGTTGGTCTGCGAAGCGATGCTGTCGATCAGGTTGACCACTTCGCCGATGCGGTTGGCGCTTTCGGCCAGTTCGCGCACCCGCGCCGCCGTCAGTTGGGCGTCCTTGCTGGCCTTCGAGGCGACCGTGGTGCTCTCGTCGGCCTGGCGCTTGATCTCGGCGATCGAGGTGGCAAGCTCTTCGGCGGCGGCCGCGACGGTCTCGACGTTGGTGGAGGCCTCCTCGGCGGCGCTTGCCACGGTGACGGACTGGTTGGAGACCTCCTCGGTGGCCGCCGACATCGACTGGGCGGCCGATTGCAACTGCGTCGAGGCGCCGACCACCATTTCGACCACGCCGCCGACCGCCGTCTCGAAGGCGTCGGCCATTCCCTGCATCTCGGCGCGACGGCGCGTCTCGGCCTCGGCCTTGGCGCGCTCCTGCTCGGCGCGCATGCGCAGGTTCTCCTCAAGGCTCTGCTTGAACACGTTCAGCGTCGCCGCCATCGTGCCGACTTCGTCGCCCCGCCCGAGGCCGGGGACGGCGACGGACAGGTCGCCCTCGGAAATCCCCTGCATGGCGCGGGTGATCGACACGATGGGGCGTGACAGGCTGCGGCCGATCAGCACGGCGAGCGCCAGGCCAAGCAGCAAGCCGCCGCCGGCAAAGCTCCACAGGGTCGTCACCGTCGAGGCCTGTGCCGCTTCGGTGCCCGTCTTGAGGGTCGCCTGGGACTGACGGATGGCCGACTGGAAGCCGGAGAACTCGTCGGCGAGTTTGGCGACGTAGACGCGCATCTTGGTCGCCTGGTCTTCGATGCCGTTGGTCAGCGAGAAGATCTTGGCGAAGCTGTCGACATACTGCTTGGCGTGATCGCGGACCGTTCCAAGCCGGCTGCCGAGGGGAGGAGTGGCGGCCGCCACAGCGGTCTGGAGGGCCGCGTCGGCATCCTTGAAGGCTTCGAGGGCGTTCTTGTCGGCGTCGGCCTCGGTTCCGGCCGTCGCTTTGGTGGCGAAGATGCGGCCGGTCAGAATGAAGCGCAGGGCCTTTTCGGAGCCTGTTGCCACGGCCGATCCCTGGCCGGCCTCGTCGATGATCGCCTCAAGATCGGTGCGCAGCGACACGCCGAGCGGTGTGAGTTGCTCGTCGGTCAGACGCTTGGCCTCGCCACGGGTCTTGATGAGGTCGGCGAGCAGGCCGTCGTAGGTCTCGAAGTTGGCCTGCATGGCGCGGAGATGGTCGAGCTGTACGCCGTCCGTGGTCGCCTTCAGGGAGTCGTCGAGCGCGGCCCGCATGGCGGTGGCCCTCTCGGAGACGGCGGCTTCGGTGTCCGCCAGCGTCGTGTAGATCACTTCGCGCGCGGCGCGCCGGTATTCGAGGAAGCTCGCCTGAACGGCGTTGGCTTTGTCGGTGACGTCGATCACAGCGAACAGGGTGCCGATATCGCCGCCGATGCTTGAAAGGCTTCTGAGCGACATGCCGGCGGTGACCGCCAGGATCACCAAGATGGCGGCAAAGCCGAGGCCAATGCGGGTGGAGATGTTAACGGACCGCCGAACTCCAGCGGCCTGGGACTGCGTCTGCATGTTCGTCGCCTTCTCCTGTTAGCTACATCCGTTCCCAACCGCAGGTAGAATTAATGAACTCAATCGATTCGCTGCCATTGGGCCGCTTACAACTTTGATCATTGATGGTTAACAGGAGGATAATTCGAAATAACATTCTATGTTTGTAATGTATTTTCGATAATTGTGGAGAATTTACATTTCAATTAATCGGAATTTCCGGACGGTAGTTTTTGTTTTTACTCTAATTAATTCAGATATTTTTGCAGATATCATGCAATATACCGAGGTCATATTTGGATATTTTTACAGTTAAGCATTAGTCTGACGGCTCGCCAATGCTATCGCTCATTTGCCTGGCAAGTTTGCCAAGGCAAGAAGTGCTGATGCTCTCGCCGTTTTTGTATGTAAACCCATCGCTCGCACGCCGGTATCGGCGGGCTGTCGAGGGCCGGCGCGTGACGATGGCAGACAGGATGGACGGAAAAGGCTCGGCAACGGCGACCTTTTGGGCTGAGGGTGGTCGCGCGGCCCGTCTCGTCAAAGCAACCGACGTGGTCGGGCAGACCATGGCTCGCCCATAGCTCCATGGATCCTAGTCAAGGCGCAATTCCGGACGCAAAACCGGGATCTATTTATTCGGGAATCGCTTAAGCGCATCGTCTCGGCGCCACGGCCTTCGCCCAGAAGGGTGCTGACCAGCTTCCTTCGAAGGCGCTCCAGATTGCTGCGTCCAATGGCCGGTTCGATCCCGAGCCTCTCAGGCCGGGTCACTCACCACTCGGCGAACGATCCGTCGGCATGCCGCCAGACCGGGTTACGCCAGCGGTGGCCGACGGCGGCCCGCTCCTTGACGTAGTCCTCGTTCACCTCGATGCCGAGACCGGGGCCGGTGGGCATGGTGACGAAGCCTTCGGCATAGTCGAACACCGAGCGGTCCTTGACGTAATCGAGCAGGTCGTTGCCCTTGTTGTAGTGGATGCCGAGGCTCTGCTCCTGAATGAAGGCGTTGTAGCAGACCGCGTCGAGCTGCAGGTTGGCGGCCAGGGCGATCGGTCCCAGCGGGCAATGAAGGGCCAGCGCCACGTCATAGGCTTCGGCCATGGCGGCGATCTTGCGCGTCTCGGTGATGCCGCCGGCATGCGACGGATCGGGCTGGATGATGTCGCACAGGCCTTCGGACAGGATGTGCTTGAAGTCCCAGCGGCTGAACAGGCGCTCACCGAGCGCGATCGGCGTCGCGGTCTGTCCGGCGATGTCTTTCAGCGCTTCGGCGTGCTCGGACAGCACCGGCTCCTCGATGAACATCAGGTGGAACGGATCGAGTTCCTTGGCGAGGACCTTGGCCATCGGCCGGTGGACGCGACCGTGGAAATCGACGCCAATGCCGAAATCCGGGCCCATCGCCTCGCGGATCGCCTGCACCCGAGCCAGCACCGCGTCGATCTTGGCGTGGCTGTCGACATACTGAAGCTCTTCGGTGCCGTTCATCTTGACGGCCGTGAAACCGCGCGAAGCCACGTCGCGGGCGGCCGCGGCCGTGTCGGCCGGCCGGTCGCCGCCGATCCAGGAATAGACGCGGATGCGATCCCTGAGCTTGCCGCCGAGCAACTGATACACCGGCACGCCGAATGCCTTGCCCTTGATGTCCCACAACGCCTGATCGATGCCGGCGAGTGCGCTCATGTGCAGGCCGCCGCCGCGATAGAAGCCGGAGCGATAGAGCACCGTCCAGTGATCCTCGATCAGGAACGGGTCCTTGCCGATCAGGTAATCGGACAGTTCGTCGACCACGGCGGCCACCGACTGCGCCCGTCCCTCGAGAACCGGCTCGCCCCAGCCGGATATGCCCTCGTCGGTCTCGATCTTCAAAAAGCACCAGCGCGGCGGGACGATGTAGGTGGTGAGCTTGGTGATCTTCATCATGCGTCTCTTTGACAATTTGGAGAAATCACAGGCGGCCGGCGGCCCGCAGCGCCGTCACGAAGGCCTTGGCCTTGCCGGCCACGGCCGCCGGGCTGTCGCCGGCCGTGTAGAGCGAGCCGCCGATGCCGAAGCCGGCGACCGGCGAACCGGTCCAGCGGTCGATGCTGTCGGCGGCGACGCCGCCGACGATCAGCATCGGCACGGATTTGGGCACCACTGCCGACAGCGCCTTGACGATGGCCGGTGTTGCCGCTTCACCAGGGAAATATTTCAAGACATCGGCGCCGGCGGCGATCGCCGCGAAGGCCTCGGTCGGCGTCTGAAAACCGGGCGAGGAGACCAGTCCTTTCGCCTTGCTCTCGGTGATGACGGCCGTGTCTGTATTGGGCGATACGATGAGCTGACCACCAGCCGCCGCCACCGCCGCCACGTCCTCGGTCCGGAGCACGGTGCCGGCGCCGATGACGGCGCGCCCGGCGAAGGCCTTGGCCAGCTGTTCGATCGAGCGCAGCGGCTCGGGGGAGTTGAGCGGCACCTCGATGATGCGGATGCCTTCGGCGACCAGGGCCTCGGTGACCGCGATCGCCTCGTCCGGCCGCACGCCGCGCAGGATGGCGACGATCGGGCAGGCAGCGAAGGCCTCTTGGAATTCAGCGAGCGCGGACATCGGCGGTCTCCTTGTTGTGGCGGGCGATCCTGAGCAGGCCATCGACGAAGGTTCGCTCGGGGTCGACGGTCCTGACGGTGCCGCCCAGGGCTTCGATCGCCTCGCGGTAGTGGCCGGCAATCACCCCGCCGGCCACCAGCACCAGCGGCAGGTCTGGTGGAACGAGCTGCTTTGCCTTGGCGATTTCCTCGCCGATCAGCAGACCGGACAGATAGGGCTCGACATCCTGCGGCTTGAGGCGGCCGGCCAGCACGCCGGTGCGGGCGTGAAAGGCCAGATTGAGCAGGCCGCCCTCACCGGCGGCCGCCTCGACCCCCAGCCGGGACGCCGCCCTCGCCGCCAGGTCGTCGGTGGCCGGTTCGGCAAGAAGTCGCAACACCGAGTGATGCGTCAGCAAGGCGTAGAACTCGCCGGTCATGTAGGTACGGAAGGTTTCGA
>Ga0316604_10001689_pt1 | contig 18701 bp, 17 predicted proteins | sample OWC_soil_day20_C_FD_207650 | JGI IMG/M metagenome (GOLD analysis project Ga0316604, IMG submission 207650) | Wetland soil microbial communities from Old Woman Creek delta, Ohio, United States - OWC_soil_day20_CT | ecosystem: Environmental > Terrestrial > Soil > Wetlands | place: USA: Ohio... | reverse complement strand
AATGATAATGACAGCATCTGTTCTATAAATAATTGGCGCTGCGAATTTCGGGAACACCAGTGGAATTGGCCGCAAACGTCAAAAAATAACTGACTTAAATGAATTTTGGGTCAGTAAGGCTGAAAAAAAATACTCTGGGCAGTATTTAAAAACGGCCAGTAAAAAAGTGGCCCAGAACGGTATTTTTGCTATATACCCCTGAATATTTTCATAAAGAGCTTGACCTTACTCACGACAAATCATCCAATTCTGAAAATTATTGGCCATGCGTATGGTTCTTCAGTTTGCTGAGATGTTGCTACGACGAAGTTTGCATCGTGTCACGACTGCAGCGCGCCGGCAAGCAATTCAGCCAGATGCACCACATTGCCGGTATGACTGACGCTGTCGGTGCTCCAGATGTTGTTTGCGCCAGCTGCGCATAGTGCCGCATCCGCGCCTTCGACGAACAGCGCATGGCTGACGAATACATCCACCGTGTTGGCGCCTGCCGTCAGGCACTGCCGCGTCGCTTCAATCAGCGTATGCCCGGTGCTGGCGACATCATCGACCAGCACCAGATGGCGGCCGCGCAAATCGGCTGGCGGCAAATGAACCTGCACGCTGCGATCATCCAGCCGCCGTTTGTCGCACACTGCGAAATCGAAGCCGCCTGGTAACGCGACCGCGCGCACCCATTGCAGCGACTCTTCGTCTGGCCCGAGGATGAATGCGCCGGGCGTATTCCGTTGCAGAAAACGGCCGATCGCATCTGCCGCCGTCAGCGCAACCGCTGTTTTGGCCGGCACAGCAGCTGCCAGCGTTGGGGTGCGGTGCAAGTGAGGGTCGAGCGTGACGATGCCGTCGAACAGTTCCGCCAGCCATCTGCCGATGATGTGCTGACTGACTGCTTCGCCATCATGAAACGCCTTGTCCTGCCGCATGTAACACAGATAGGGCGCGATCAGCTTGAGTACCTGCGCGCCAAGATCGCGAGCAGTTTTCGCTGCCAGCAGCAGTTCGATCAGCTTTTCATTCGGCTCGTTCAAGCTGCGGCAGAAAATGACATTAGCCGGCAATTCTGCCGGCAACGTCACCCGGCTTTCCCCATCCGGAAAACGGTGCGTCTGCACACAGGCGTAAGCAGCCCCTACCCGCTGCGCCAGACGCTGTGCCTGCGCTTCGTATTCGGCAAAGCCGAGAATCATCACATCCGGATTCATGCATCCACTCATGGCTCGACGAATGCTGCAGGGATGTCGGCCGCCGCGCCAATCGAATAGCCATTGTTGCGTCGGCATAAATCCTGCGCGAAGTGAAACTCGGCCGGAAATTCAGCATGTACGCGGTACAGCGGCTCGCCCTTTTTCACCGCATCGCCCATCTTCTTGAACAAATCGACCCCCGCCCCTTCGGCAATCGGTGCGCCGGCATAGCGTGCGATATGCGCCATTTGCAGGTTGTCGATCGCTGCCACGACGCCATCGGCATTGCTTAACACCTCGAAACTCAGTTTCCCCGGTACAAATTCTGCCACGCGTCTGCCCTGCGCATCGATAATCGCGTTCATCTTCGCCAGTGCGCGGCCGGATTCGAGAATGTCACGCGCAATCGCGAACCCATGCCCGCCACGCACATCCGGGTCGAATTCCAGTATCCGCCCGGCAAGACGCAGCGCTTTCTGACGAAGATCGACCGGTGCCAGCGGACTATTTTGCAGCACGCGCATCACATCGCGCGCTTCAAGCATCGGGCCGATGCCGGAACCAATCGGCTGACGGCCATCGGTAATCACCACTTCCAGATGGATGCCGAGATGGTCGCCGACGAATTCGAACAGGCGGCGCAACTGCTGCGCCTCATGCATGTGGCGCACCTTGGCGCTTGGCCCGACAGGAATGTCGATCAGCAAATGCGTCGAACCGGCAGCTAGTTTTTTCGACAGGATCGACGCCACCATCTGGCCGTTGGAATCGATGCCGAGCGGACGTTCGACCGAAATCATGATATCGTCCGCCGGAGACAGGTCGGCCGTGCCGCCCCAGGCAAGGCAGCCGCGATGCTTGCGTACAATCTGCTGCAAATCGGGAATCGCCAACTCGACATTCGCCAGCATTTCCATCGTATCGGCTGTGCCTGCCGGCGATGTGATTGCTCGGCTCGACGTTTTCGGGATCAGCATCCCGTGCGCGGCAACAATCGGCACCACCAGCATTGACGTGCGGTTGCCGGGAATGCCGCCGATGCAGTGCTTGTCCGCCACCAGCGGTTCCTGCCAGTCGAGCTTTTCACCGGATTCAATCATCGCCCGTGTGAGGTACAGCACTTCGTCGCGATCCAGTTCGTTCTGGCCGCAGGCGACAATGAAGGCCGAAATTTCCATCTTGGTGTAATGGCTTTCGGTGATGTCGTTGATAATGGCGCGAAAATCGTCCTGCGACAGCCGCCTGCCGCGAATCTTGCGCCGCACCGCATCCATCGACGCCGGCGGTTCGGCATGGCGTACGCAGACCAGACTGCCTTCTGGCTGTCCCAACTGTGCGAACGCCTGTTCCGATAGGCCGAGTTCATCCTGGCGAACTATGCCGACGTCGTCGATAACATTCAGCACCGCCATGATGTGGCCTTCATCACCACAGCTTGCACCCACCTCGATTTTCGACAGCGCCTGAAAGCCCTCGATCCGATACACCTCGCATTCGCGGTGCAGGTAGGCAACATTCTCACGGTAAGTGTCGATGCCGATGCGGCGCAATTTCAGGTTGCCGCTGCCATTGCCATTCAGGGTATAGTTTTCCATGCGGTCGTCCTTTCCCTTGCTGGTTGCTCTCGCGCAAATTTTGCTTCCATTCTAGCGCGCAGGAAACTGAAAAAGATGTTCCAGCCGGGAAAGTTCCTTTTTTTGCAGCAAAGCATGATGTTGGTCATGAAAACGACGATGGCATCGCATTTGCGCCATACGCATTCAGGCCAATTTCAAGGCAAATGGGTAAACTATGAGGATTGCATGGAGTACATAGAATCAGCTGAAAGCAACGCATCATGCGCTTATGGTCACTGCATCCCCAATACCTTGATGCCCAAGGGCTGACCGCGCTTTGGCGTGAGGCTTTGCTGGCGCAAGCTGTACTTCATGGCGAAACGCGTGGTTACCGCCACCATCCGCAACTGGAACGCTTCCGCCGACATCCAACGCCGCTCTCCGCCATCGCGCAATATCTTTTCGCCGTTCACGCTGAGGCCGAGTCGCGCGGCTATGCGTTCGACCAGAGCAAGATTCGAGCAGCAAATGGAGCCGTTTGTGTTCTGCCCGTAACAACGGGCCAACTCGACTATGAATGGCAGCACCTGATGGAAAAGCTGAGCGTGCGTTCCCCGGCAATGCGCGAAAAATGGTACGGCATACGGGTACCGACGCCCCATCCGCTTTTTCAGGTGCAGGATGGGGGCATCGAACCGTGGGAACGTCAGTAGCCGCCTGGCAATTGACCGATTTACTGATTACCCTGATTTTTCTTTAGCTGTCCCGGTGCATACTGTTTTGCGCTCTGGCCTGTTTGTGTGCCGCTTTTTTTCCGCTGTCCTGGCGCATATTCCTTGGCGCTTTTGCTCGTTCCGGCCGCAGCTTTCTTTTGTTGGCCTGGCGCATACTGTTTGGCGCTGTTTTTCGACTGTACGCCGGCCTGTGTCTGGCCAGATTTGCCGCTCTGCTTCGCGTGCGCACCGGCCATCGGCAATAACATCAATGCAGCGCAAAGCGGTGCCAGTATCGATTTGATTCGAATTTTCATCATGGTTCTCCTGTCGTCAGATAGTTGTGGTAGATGTATAGGCTACGTGTCGCATGAGGTGCGAAAGAGCATCGTACTGCGTGCAAACAGGCCGCCATTGATCGGCATCAAGTGAGATTCCGGTAGAAGTGAAACCACAATCTCGCTGGCATAACTGCTGGGGTATATGCATAAACACAGTATTCAGACCAAGCATTCTGTGGCATCGCATATATACTGCATGGAGTATATTTAATGCCCAAACCGATGGCTGAAGTTGCTACAACTGTTGAAATTACAGTATCCTCGACAGCGCTCTCCTCTTTCCCTTACTGCCATGTCCGAACTAATTCAGGTCCAGCGCGATGGTTTCATCGCCACCGTCACCCTCAACCGGCACGAAAATCTGAACGCGATCACGCTGGCGATGTGGCGCCAGCTGACAAACGAAATAGAGGCGCTATCGTTCGATGACACCCTGCGCTGCATCATCATCCGCGGCGCGGGCGAAAAGGCATTTTCATCCGGTTGCGACATCGCCGAATTTTCGCAGCTGCGCGCCAACCGGCAACAGGGCATCGAATACGGCATCGCGATGCATACCGCCGCCGCCACATTGGCTGCCTGCCCGGTGCCGCTGGTGGCTCAGATTCATGGTATCTGCATCGGCGGCGGGCTGGAAATCGCATCGCTGTGCGATATCCGCATCTGCGGTGAATCCAGCCGCTTTGGCGTGCCACTCAAGCATCTTGGCGTGGCGATGGCCTATCCGGAACTGACCTCGATCATCCGCCTGACCGGAGCCGACGTTGCACTCGAAATCCTGCTTGAAGGCCGCATCTTCGACGCGCAGGAGGCGAAAGATAAACGGCTGGTGACCCGCATCGTGCCGGATGCACAGGTAGAAGCCGAAGCATTACTGGCGGCAAAACGGATTGCCGATGGCGCACCCCTGGTAGCGCGCTGGCACAAGAAATTCGTGCGCCGGCTGTCCGATCCGGGCGCCATCACCCAGGATGAATACCTGGAATGTTTCGACTGCTTCGATACCGACGATTACCGCAACGGCTATTCAAGCTTCCTGGAGAAAAAAAAGCCGGCTTTCGCCGGCAAATGAATCGTCAGCCGCGCTCTTCCTGACCGTGATCTACCCAAGGAAACAGCGCGTCATTGAATCCGAAGCGCATCAAATCGCGCATCCGCATCGGGTATAGTATGCCACCGAGATGGTCGCATTCATGCTGCACCACCCGCGCATGGAAACCATCCACCTCCTGGCTGATTTTATTGCCGTACTGATCAAAAGCCTCATAGCGCAATTTCGCCCAGCGCGGCACCATGCCTCGCATCCCGGGCACCGACAGGCAGCCTTCCCAAGCTTCCTCGACTTCGTCACCGATCGGTGTGATCAATGGGTTGATCAACACAGTTTCCGGTATCGCTTCGGCATCCGGATAGCGGCCGTTCTGGTTGAAGCCAAGAATCACCAGCTGAAGGTTGATACCAATTTGCGGCGCGGCCAGACCGGCGCCGTCAGCCGCCGCCATCGTTTCAAACATGTCGGCAATCAGTTCGTGCAGTTCTGGCGTGTCAAATTTGCGTACTTGTTCGGCTCTGCGCAACAGCCGCAGATCGCCCATTTTCAATATTGGTCGGATGCTCATATCTCAGTTGCTGGAAGAAATTTCATCAAGGTATTCTGACAGTTCCTGGCCAACCTCCGGATGTTTCAACCCCAGTGCAATGCTGGCTTTCAGGTAACCGATCTTCGAACCGCAATCATACCTTCTTCCGGAGTAACGGTATGCCATCACCCGCTCTGTCGTCAGCAAGGAAGAAATACCATCAGTCAGCTGGATTTCGCCTCCTGCACCCTTGCCCAACCCTTCCAGATAGGCAAATATGCTGCTGTTAAGTACATAACGTCCCACCACAGCCAGATTGGAAGGCGCCAGATGCGGCGCAGGTTTTTCAATGATCTGCGTAATGCGTTCCAGTTTCGGTTTGTAAGGATCGACGCTGACAATGCCGTATTTGTTGGTGCTTGCGTGCGGTACATTTTTGACCGCCACCATGCTGGTTCCTTCGCGATTGTAGATATCCACCATCTGCGCCAGCACATTCGGCGTTCCTGGCTTCGGGTCCATCAGATCGTCTGCCAGAACAACTGCAAACGGTTCATCACCAATGACCGGCCTGGCGCACAACACAGCATGTCCTAGTCCCAGCGGCGATGGCTGGCGGATATAAACGCAGGAAATGTGTTTGGGCAGGATGTTTTGCACCTGTTCGAGCAAATCGATTTTTCCCGCGGCCGACAGTTCCGTTTCCAGTTCATAGGCCTTGTCGAAATGATCCTCTATCGCCCGTTTGTTCTTGCCCGTGATAAAGATCATTTCGGTAATACCAGCCTCGATCGCTTCCTCGACTGCATATTGCACCAACGGCTTGTCAACGACGGTCAGCATTTCTTTCGGTTGTGCCTTGGTCGCCGGGAGAAAACGGGTCCCCAGACCCGCGACTGGAAAAACTGCTTTGGTTACTTTTTTCATTGTGATTTTTGCAAAAGTTCCAAGAGTGCTGCTTCATCCAGTATGGTAATGCCTAGTGCTTGCGCCTTGGCAAGTTTACTGCCAGCCTCATGACCTGAAACAACAAAATGCGTTTTCTTGGATACGGAACCGGCCACCTTGCCACCCGCGGCCTCGATCATTTCAGTTGCCTGTTCGCGTGTCAGCGCAGGCAGCGTGCCGGTCAGGACGAAAGTCTTTCCCTGCAATGGCTGCGGCTTTGCTGCCGCCGGTTCGCCCTCTGCCCAGACAACCCCGGCCGAACGCAGCTGGCTAATCATCGACAGATTCAACGGGTCGCTCAGGTATTGCCTGATTGACTGTGCGACCACCGGCCCGACATCTGGCACCGCCTGCAATTCCTCGACAGTCGCCCGCGCCAATGCATCCAGACCGCCAAAATGGCTTGCAAGCGTTTTCGCGGTCGATTCACCAACGTGTCGGATGCCGAGCGAGTACAGAAAACGCGCCAGTGTGGTCGATTTCGACTGCTCCAGCGCATTCAGCACGTTCTGTGCCGATTTATCCGCCATCCGATCCAGGCCGGCCAATGCTGGCTGTTCCAGCCGGTACAAATCCGCCGCCGTCGCGACCATGTTTTTATCCACCAACTGCTCAATCAACTGATCGCCCAGACCTTCGATGTCCATCGCCTTGCGCGAAGCAAAATGCTGCAAACCGGCCTTGCGCTGCGCCGCGCAGCGAACCCAGCCGCCAGAACACCGCGCTATTGCTTCATCTTCCTGTTTGATGATCGGCGAGCCGCAAACCGGACAAACTGACGGCATTGCAAACTCGCGCGCATCCTGCGGCCGCATTTCCGGCACATGTGCCACCACTTCGGGAATTACATCACCAGCGCGGCGCACAATCACAGTATCACCGATGCGGATATCCTTGCGGCGGATTTCATCTTCGTTATGCAGCGTTGCATTGGTCACCGTAACGCCACTGACGAACACGGGTGCCAGCCTTGCAACCGGCGTGATCGCGCCGGTGCGTCCAACTTGCACCTCAATATCCAGCACCACCGTCAGCGCCTCCTGTGCAGGGAACTTGTGAGCGATTGCAAAGCGCGGCGCCCTAGTGACAAAACCAAGCATTTGCTGTTGCGTCAGGTTATTGACCTTGTAGACCACACCGTCGATGTCATAAGGCAGGCTATCGCGCTTGGCGCCAATCTGACGGAAGAATTCCAGCAAGCCATCAACACCGGATACCACCGCCCGTTCGTTGCACACCGAAATACCTAGCGACACATACCAGTCGAGCAGGCCGGAATGGGTTTGTGGCATGTCCGCCCCGTCAAGCGCGCCAATGCCGTAGGCAAAAAAGCGCAATGGCCGCTGCGCGGTGATGCGCGGGGCGAGCTGCCTCAGGCTACCGGCTGCGGCATTGCGCGGATTCGCGAATTCCTTTTGTCCGGCCTCGCGCTGACGGGCATTCATCCGGTCAAAATCGGCCCGGTACATCAGCACCTCGCCGCGCACGTCCAGCACTTTTGGCGGAAGAAGTGTGTTCAGGCGCAACGGAATCGCGCGCACCGTGCGGATATTGGCGGTCACGTCTTCCCCGGTTTCACCATCACCGCGCGTCGCAGCCTGGGTCAGGATGCCATCCTGATAGCGCAGATTGATGGCCAGTCCGTCGAACTTGAGCTCCGCGTTGTATTCAACCCGCTCAAGCATCAGTCCCTCGCAAACGCGGCGATCGAATGAAACCGCATCTTCGTCACCGAAGGCATTGGCCAGCGACAGCATCGGCACTGAATGCATGACTTGCGTGAACTCGGCCAGCGGCGCTCCACCTACGCGTTGCGTCGGCGATTCCGGCGTCACCAGTTCAGGATGGGCCTTTTCGAGCACCAGCAATTCGCCAAAGAGCCGATCATATTCGACATCGGGAATAGTTGGCGCATCGAGAACGTAATAGGCGTAATTGTGGCGGTTGATTTCGGACGACAGCCAGGCGGCGCGCTCGCGCCAGTCAGTCCGTTCAGCCTGCTCGCTTGCATTTGCGGCAAACAAATCCTGCTGCATCGTCAGCGATGTCAGATGAACAGACGGCGCGCGCGAACCGAACCCGCAGCAATGCCCGCAAGCTCCATGTCTTCATAAAACGCATTTACCTGGTTCGCAATGTCTTGCAGCACTTCGTCTGTAAGTCGCTGATCGCTGTCATCAACGATAGTGCCATCAAGCCGCTTCACCAGTGTGCGGGCGCAAGCGATCATTGCGTCGAAACCATTCTGGTTTAGGGACACGCGGGGGACGTCGAGCAGCAAAGTCAGCCGCGGCGTGTATTCCGCCGCAACGGTTTCGTTGGTCGTCAGCGTAAACAATGGCATTCCATCCGCATCGAGCATCTCAAAACGTCCATCGGGACGCACGTCGAATCCTTGCCGTTCCAGAGCCGTCAATAGCGTGCCAATCGCCCACGGTGCCCCATTTGAACGGACATTGATGCCAAGTTTGACATCATGATCAATAACAAACTGGCGCAACGTCTTCGCATCCACCATGACCTTGGGCATATCGGGAATCGCCGGCTCTGCACCAATTTCGTCGGCAATTTGACGCAACCGCCTCACCATTTCCGAATATTCCAGTTCGTTCAGCGCACCGCTACGGTTGGCCAACTGTACGCCGGCCTGCAATTCGCTGTATATCCCGCCAGACGTGATCGGCTGCCAGCCGTCAGATTCTGCGTAGCCCATGAAATGCACCGGCTTGTTGCCAACATGATGCAATGTCTGAATCAGCGGCAGCAGTTTTTCGCCTCGAACAACCCCTTCAAGCGACAGCGGTATCACGCAATCGATCTTCGCATCAACAGGCAAAGATAGGCTGGCCGTTGCCACATCGGCAACCGGCAGGTCTGCCGGCTCATCCGGCAACACAAATTCCTGATCTGAAAAAACAGGTTCCTGTCGTTCGTCGCTGGCGGCCGCCATCGGTACCGCGTTTACCTCCGGTTCAATGGGGGACTCCGACGGCTGATAAGTTGTTGGCGTCATCAACACATCGTCCGGTTCGCTGGAAAACGCCCGTTCGACATTCTTTTTGGCGCGATGCTCATGCCATTTGTTATATCCGATGACACCAGCCACAATTACGCCGCCAATGACGATTAAACTGGTTTGTAGGTCTGTCATGCTGCTTGCACCTCGGAAGCAAATTCTGCGGCGGACTCCAGATCCACCACGACAATACGCGACACCCCTTGTTCCTGCATGGTTACACCTATCAATTGCTGAGCCATTTCCATTGCTATTTTGTTGTGCGAAATGAACAGGAACTGCGTGTTGGCCGACATTCTCCTGACCATCTTGCAGAACCGTTCCGTGTTCGCATCGTCCAGTGGCGCGTCCACCTCGTCCAGCAGGCAGAACGGCGCCGGATTGAGCTGAAACATTGCAAATACCAGCGCAATCGCTGTCAGCGCCTTTTCGCCACCAGACAACAGATGAATGGTGGCATTCTTCTTGCCCGGCGGTTGCGCCATTACCTGCACGCCCGCATCCAGAATTTCATCACCGGTCATCGTCAGTTTCGCTTGGCCGCCGCCGAACAGTACCGGAAACAATTCTGCAAAATGCCGGTTTACCTTATCGAAGGTATCTTGCAGCAGTTCGCGCGTTTCCCGATCTATCCTGCGAATTGCATCCTCCAGCGTGCCGATGGCTTCCGACAAGTCGGCATGTTGCGCATCCAGAAATCGTTTGCGTTCCGATGCTAGCACTAATTCGTCCAGTGCGGCCAGATTCACCGGCCCCAAAGCGGCAATCGCGTTGGAAAGACGCGTCACTTCACCTTGCAGCGACGAAGCTTTCATCTCCGCAGACAGTTTTTGCACCAGCGCCGACTCGTCCGTCTGCGCTTCAGCCAGTTGCTGCGCGTACTGCTCCTGATTCAGGCGGGCTGCCTGTTCCTTGAGCTGCAATTCGACAATCCGGTCACGCTGCGGTTGCAGTCCGCGCTCGGCAGCCAGGCGCGCTTCTTCCGCGGTGCGCAGTTGCTGCGACAGTTGCTCCAGTTCATTGCGTGCATCCGCCAGCACGCGTTCCTGGTCGATGCGCGTATTCAGCAACGTCTGCAACCCGGCCTGCGCAGCCTGATCATCGAGCGTTTCCAGTTCCAGTTGCCCCTGCTGCATGTCGGCCAGCAACTTTTCCGCCTGCTGTTGCGCCGTGGTGATGCTGCGCTGCAATTCCTCAATCCGGCTGAGCTGCGATTTGGCTGCAAATTCCGACTCCTGCGCTGCTCGCTCACAATCACGCAGTTTCTGTCTCGCTTCGTTCAGCGTCTGTTCTTTCGCCAGGAAATCCGTCTGGCATTCTTCGTACCGATCCTGCGCTTCGGCCAGCGCCACATCCAGCTGTTCAAGCCGCCATTCCGCTTCGGTCATGTCCTGCCGTTGCGCTGCTTCCTGTTCGCGTATTTCCGCCAGATCCGCCTCGATTTGCGTGCTTCGCTGCTCGAAACGCTGCCGCATTTCGGACAGTTTGACCACTGCAATCTGCGTTTCATGCGCAACCTTAGTCAAAGTGTCGGCATTCTGGTGCGCGTCCTTCAGCTGGCGGCCGCACTGCGCCAGCGCAGCATCTTCCTGTGCCAGACGTGATCGTGCTTCTTCGGCCAGCCGTCTTTGCACATGCTGCTGACGATCCAGATGGTCAATTTCCTGCCTGCGCGCCATCATGCCGTCCTGCTCGGAATCCGGCGCATAAAACTGCATGCTGTGCTTGCCGATAAGGTGCCCATCGCGCGTAACCAGACAGCCTCCAGTCGGCAGCTTCTCGCGCAGGGAAAAGGCTGCGGCCATATCGGCCGCAATGAACACGCGCGACAACCAGTCGCGCAACAGTGCGTCAAGACCTGCGTCGTTTAACCTGAGCAAACTCAGCAAAGGCGTCAACTCCGTCATGGGTGCCGCCATGGTTGCATCCGTGTCAGCAAGATCCCTGTTCGCCGGCGTATAAAACGCAAGCTTGGCCGGCGGCGCATCATTCAGAAATGCCTTGGCCCAATCAAGGTTTGAAATCTGCAACGCTGAAACACGCTCGCGCAAAACAGCTTCCAGTGCCGTTTCCCAGCCTGGTTCGATCTCCAGTTTTTGCCACAGACGCGGCAATGCGCCCAGTTCGTGCCGATCCAGCCAGGGTTGCACCTTGCCCTGGGATTGCACATTTTGCTGCAACTGTCTAAGGGCCGCCAGACGCGCTTCCAGTTTCGCCAGACCGGCGTTTTCCGCATCGAGTGCGTCCTGCGCCGCGCGCCGACTGATTTCAAGCGCCACACGCTGTTCGCGCAGCGTTTCAATCCGAAGCTGCTCCTCCTGCAGCATCATCCGCGTTTCTTCCTGCTGCGACGACAGTTCCGCCAATTGGTGCGCATCCGGTGCTTGTAATTCGTCCCTTTCCTTGCTTAGACGTTCGCGCCGCGCCACCAGCGACGCCAGCATGCCGGACGCATTGCGATGATGGGTTGAGGCCAATTCGATCTGCTGCTGCACCTGTAGGATGCCAGTACGCAAGCCTCCTGTTTTTTCTTGCGCCTCTCGCCATGCCTGCTCGTGCATTGGCAGGGTTTCGCTTTGCTGTTGCAGCAATTCCTGCGCCTGCTGCGCACGCTCACCTAACTCATCCAGCCGCAGACCAGCCTCTGCCAGTTCTTCCTGCTGGCGCACACCCTGCTGTCGCCACTGATCCTGCTGCTTGGCCAATGCATTGATCTGCGCCTGCATCCGGCTGCGCGACTCAAGCACGAAACGAATCTGCGCTTCCAGGCTGCCGATTTCCGAATTGGTCTGATACAGATGGCCTTGCGCCTGCTGCATCCGGTCTCCAGCAGCAAAATGCGCTTGTCGCAACTGTTCAAGTTCCGCCTCCAGCCGCCGCAGTTCTGCCGTTTGCGCCTCCAGTCCATTTTGCGCCTGTTCGACTTCTCGGAAAACTTTTTCCCGCTCTGCCTCAGCTTCATTCCTGCGGATCAGCCACAGCAATTTCTGTTTTTCGTCCTGCTCAGTCTGAAGAGCATGATATTTGCGCGCAACTTCCGCCTGACCTTCAAGTTTATCCAGATTGGTTTCCAGCTCACGCCGGATATCCTCGACCCGCAGCAGGTTTTCCCGCGTATCGTGCAGACGGTTTTCCGTTTCCCGGCGGCGCTCCTTGTAACGGGAAACGCCGGCTGCTTCTTCGAGAAATATCCGCAATTCGTCTGGGCGCGCTTCGATAATGCGCGCAATCATGCCCTGACCGATGATGGCGTAGGCGCGCGGCCCCAGGCCGGTACCCATGAAAATGTCCTGGATATCGCGCCGTCGTACCGCCTGATTGTTGATGTAGTAGCTGGAAGTGCCATCGCGCGCCAGCACACGCCTGACCGCGATTTCGGCATACTGTCCCCACTGGCCGGACACCTTGCCAAGCGAATTGTCGAAAACCAGTTCGACCGACGCCCGACCAGAGGGCTTGCGACCGGTCGAGCCGTTAAAAATCACATCCTGCATAGACTCGCCGCGCAACTCCGATGCGCGCGATTCACCCAGCACCCAGCGCACGGCATCAATGATGTTCGACTTGCCGCAACCATTCGGGCCGACAACGCCCACCAGTTGTCCTTTCACCTGAAAATTGGTGAGATCGACAAAAGATTTAAATCCGGATAATTTGATCGAGGTTAGTAGCACGTTACCGACAGTTATCAGCTTTTTCCGTTAAAGAATCGACAACGAATTCTTCCGGCGGCATGAACAAGCTGCCATCATATCATCGGCATCATTACAATCCATCTCAACCGGACAATTTTCCAGCATACCTGATTTATGTGCCTTTTTTTTGAGCAAGAAATGCACCCAATTTGAGATCATCGGCAATAACATGGTCGGTCAGCCAGTGTTTCAGAAAAGCAATCGCAGCGCGATCCAGCGGAGCAGGATCTGTTTCGAGCCGCTTGTTCAATGCGTAAATGGTTTCATACAAGCCAGTATGCGCCGCATGATGCTCTACCACCTCCGGATAGCCGCTGGCGGCCATAATCTCCTCCTCACGCTGAAAATGTGCTTCAGCGTAGGACACCAGTTGTGAAAGCAGTGACTGGATGTCACGCCGACGTACACCATGTTCCACAGCGTCACTGAAATTATTGATCAGCGCAAATAACTGCTGATGGTCATGGTCGATTTGCTCGTGACCAATTCGGTAATTGTCGCTCCAGCGCACTAATGGCATTTGAGCCCCCTCCAAATCGTTTCGTCTTGCACCACACACAGCCTTGTCCTGCTAATATGACATGTTCAGCTGCTTACATCGCAATGAAGTTTTGATATGGTATTGCGCCGGCAGCGCTCTGGCCTTGATTTTTCTGGAAATTTTGTACTGTGAACCCACTTCTCGACAAACTTCAACCTTACCCATTCGAAAAGCTGCGCCGACTGTTTGCTGACGTCCAGCCAAATCCAGCATATAAGCATGTCAGTCTGGGCTTGGGCGAACCGCGCCACCCCACGCCTGAATTCATCAAGCAAACGCTGACAGACAGCCTGAGCGGACTCTCCAATTACCCTGCCACTCTCGGTACCGAGGCGCTACGCAATGCAATCGCCAGGTGGCTTGAGCGCCGTTACCATTTGTCTCAGGTAGATCCGGCTACCCAGATTCTACCAACACTCGGTTCGCGCGAAGCCCTGTTCTCCCTGGCGCAGGCGGTAATCGACCCGAAGCCAGGTGCGCTGGTGTTATGCCCGAACCCGTTCTACCAGATTTACGAGGGTGCTGCGCTTCTGGCTGGTGCAGAACCATTCTTTGCCAATGCAGACCCCGCACGCAATTTCGCCCCTGACTATCACAGCATTCCGGCCGATGTCTGGTCGCGGGTGCAACTGCTGTATCTATGCTCACCAGGCAACCCGACCGGCGCAGTGCTGTCTTTGGACGACTGGAAAGAACTGTTCGCGCTGTCCGACCGATATGGTTTCATCATTGCATCCGATGAATGCTATTCCGAAATCTATTTCGGAGATCAGCCGCCGCTCGGCGGACTGGAGGCGGCACACAAACTTGGACGGAACGGTTTCCCGCGCCTGCTCATGCTCTCAAGCCTGTCAAAACGGTCAAACGTACCGGGTATGCGTTCTGGTTTTGTCGCCGGCAATGCCGAAATCATCAAGAAATTTCTGCTGTACCGCACCTATCATGGCAGCGCAATGAGCAATCCGGTGCAAGCGGCATCTGTTGCTGCATGGAACGATGAGGCGCACGTGATCGACAATCGCGAACGATATGCCGCCAAATTCCGACAAGTGACGCCACTGCTGCAACAGGTGCTCGATGTGCAATGGCCGGACGCAAGTTTTTACCTGTGGGCAGACGTTCACTCGCGCACAGGCCTGTCGGATATCGAATTCGCCCGACGCTTGTATGCCGAATATAATGTGACCGTATTGCCGGGCAGCTATCTGGCGCGTGATGCGCATGGTATCAATCCAGGAGCCAACCGCATCCGGATTGCGCTGGTGGCAGAAATCGAGGAATGCATGGAAGCGGCACGGCGCATTGTTGAATTCACAAATAACATCGATAAAACAGCTTAATAACTATTTACAAAAAACAAAATGACTCAACCACTTCAAAAAATCATCGACGCGGCATGGGAAAATCGTGCTGACATTTCATCCGGCAATGCATCCGCAGAAATCCGCAACGCCGTTACGCATACGCTCGACATGCTCGATCAGGGCACGCTGCGCGTGGCAGAAAAAATCAATGGCGAATGGGTTGTTCACCAGTGGGCCAAAAAAGCCGTGCTGCTCTCGTTCCGTCTGGAAGACAATGTTTCAATGCCTGTAAGTGCCGGCGGCGTGAATTCGATGCAGTTTTACGACAAAGTGCCGAGCAAATTCGCGCAATACACTGCAGACGATTTTGCCAAGGGCGGCTTCCGCGTTGTACCGCCAGCCACCGTCCGCCGCGGCAGCTTCATCGGCAAGAATGTCGTGCTGATGCCGTCGTTCGTGAACATTGGTGCCTATGTTGGCGAAGGCTCGATGGTCGATACTTGGGCAACCGTCGGCTCGTGTGCGCAAATCGGCAAGAACGTACATCTGTCTGGCGGTGTTGGTATCGGCGGTGTGCTGGAACCAATGCAGGCAAACCCGACCATCATCGAGGATAACTGCTTCATCGGCGCCCGTTCGGAAGTGGTTGAAGGCGTAATTGTCGAGGAAAACAGCGTGCTGGCGATGGGCACCTTCATCAGCCAGTCGACCCGCATTTACAACCGCATGACCGGCGAAGTCTGCTATGGCCGCGTGCCTGCTGGCTCGGTCGTGGTGCCTGGCAGCCTGCCATCGGAAGACGGCAAGTACAACCTGAATTGCGCAGTGATCGTCAAGCAGGTGGATGCGAGCACACGCGCCAAAACCAGCATCAACGACCTGTTGCGCGGCGACTGATGCCGCACATGCTGGCAACTTAACCGTATTACTTCCCGCAGGAGGAACTCATGCCGATGCAACGATTGTTCAAACTGATGCAGGAACAACGTGCATCGGACATGTTTTTTGCGGTCAATTCGCCGATTCACCTTAAGATCAACGGTGAACTGATACCCATCAACGATCAGAAGCTGGAATGGACCGGCATCCGAGCGCTGCTGTCCGAGGTAATAACCCCGGCAGACATGCAAAAGCTTGCCACCGAAAACGAACTGAATATCGGCATTCCAGCCGCAGGTGTCGGACGTTTCAGGCTGTCCGCGTTCTGTCAGCGCGGCAGCATCTCAGCGGTATTCCGTTATATCCCCAGCGACATTCCCGATCTGGATGCGCTCAATCTGCCATCCACCCTGACTGAACTGGTTACGCTGAAGCATGGCCTGATTCTGGTCGCAGGCGCCACCGGCTCAGGCAAATCAACCACCATTGCAGCCATGCTGGACCGGCGCAACGCGACCCAGACCGGCCACATCCTGACACTGGAAGACCCGATCGAATACCTGTTTCGCAGCAGGAAATCGATTGTCAACCAGCGTGAGATCGGTGCAGACACGGCTTCGCTGAATCTGGCACTGAAAAATGCGCTGCGTCAGGCGCCGGACTGCATCCTAATCGGCGAAATCCGCGACAAGGAAACAATGTCGTCAGCCATTGCCTATGCGCAATCCGGCCATCTGGTACTGGCGACGCTGCACGCGAACAACAGCTACAACGCTCTAAACCGCATCATCAGCTTCTTTCCGATCGAAACCCGCCAATCGCTGTTACAGGACTTGTCGGCCACCATCCGTGCCATCATCTGCCAGCGCCTGATTCGTTGCACATCTGGGGGCCGTGTTCCCGCAGTCGAGGTAATGCGCAACACGCAATATGTTGCCGAACTGATCGAAAAAGGTGAAATCGACGCCATTCGCGATGCGATTGAAAAGAGCCTGTCACCGGGCTCGCAAACCTTCGAACTTGCGCTGATCAAACTCATCAGAGAAGGCTTGATCACGCGTGAAGACGCACTGCTGTATGCCGATTCGGCCACCAACCTGATGTGGCACCTGAACAATGGCCAGCAACAGGATCCCAGCAAGCTATTTCAAAAACCGGAACAGCAAACAAACCCACAAATCGAGCAGGTTTCTGATTTCGCTGAATTCACAATGAAAATTTAATGGTTCTGGTGTTTCAATTTTGTTGATGCATCATTTTCAATTAATTTTTCACCAAAACGCCACACAGACGCAATATTGCCTGCAATGCAAGGTAATATACGCATGCCTGATGCAGTATTGATCGGCAGATTGCATGTTCGGTAGTTAAGTATGCTTACTGAATGCTGGCAATTCTGCGGCAACCGCCAGCGAAAACACAAACCTAAACTTTTGAGTATTGATATGAAAAAACCAACCAAACTTCTGCTTGGCCTGATGTGCGCAACTCCGCTCGTGGCATCTGCAGTCACTCACTACACGGTTGCCCACACTCGCATTCATGGCCAGGACGTGATCATTTTCCCGGTTTCCGGAAAAATGAAAGCTGTTCCCAGCTCCGACAAGGAAGCTCTCGTCAGAGGACTGACGCGATGCGCCAACAGCGCCGGACTCTCAGGCCGCGCGGTCATTGCATGGCCAAACCACAATGGCACGGTTGGTGCGTATGGCCCGAAAAAGGTCATTCCGCATTTTGAAACCATCAACATGAACTGGGTCACGCAGCGCGTCAACAAGAAACTGGCCTGCGATTGATGCCAACTCAAGCCGGGATTCATTGGCGACAGCAATCTGAACAACGGACATGAAAGCGCTCAAGCTGCTTTTGTCGTTACTGTTCGCGCTGTTTGTCGCGATTCCCGGCGCCGCCCTTCCTCAGCCATCAGGGAAAACGCGCAATACAAGCCCTGAGGAAATCAAAAAACTGAACATCTTCCTAAGCAATTTCTCCGAAGTGTTCATGCAACCATTCACCAGCCGTTCGCTCAATGATGCGCAACTGATCCAGTTTGCAGTCGCGCATAACTACCAGAATCGCGAAAAGCTGTTCGAAAAATTTCCCGATGGTGAAAAAGCGCGCCTCAAGGAAAAGCACGTGGCCGAATCTGCGCGGAAATATTTTGGGCGCAACATTACAAAACATCAGTCTGCGGGCGACTACACTTACCGGAACGGCTACTATTACCTGACACCATCTTCTGGGGAAATGCAGCAATTCTCGCAGGCGAGCAACGTGCGCCATCTCGGCGACGACCGTTATGCCGTTGACGTGAACGTCTTTGCGGCCAGTTCCGGCTGGGTTGGCAGCATTACGGGCACACCTGCCACCTGGAAACAGGGAAACGATGATGTACCTGAACTGGCGTACAAAATGAAAGCCACTGTCGCAAAAAAGATCGATGCCAACGGAAAGGCGACGTACACACTGCTTGAATACGTAAGAAATCAATCATCTGACAAGGATCGAAAATGAAAAAACTTAAATTCCCCCTGCTGTTTGCTCTGGCGTTTCTGGTGGCAGGCAGCAGCTATGCGCGCGACAACCAGAAGGAACTCCGCTTTGCCGCCGGCACCAGCTCAGCTACGGTAAGCAACAGTGTTATCCGCGGCGACCGCGACATCTACTCGGTCACGGCCAAGGCCGGCCAGACGATGACCGTTGCCGTCAGCGCGAAGGAAGACAATGCCGCATTCCAGATTTACGAACCGGGCGCGAAATTCGTGAAGGAAGACGGCATGACCGACATCAAGGGCGCGACGCTGCCCCAAGCGGGCGAAGAAGACGATGCCAAATCATTTAGCGGCACGCTGCCGAAATCCGGCAAATACCTGATCGTCGTCGGTGGCACGCGCGGCAACGCCAGCTACAAATTGAAGGTCGCGATCAAGTAAAATACCTGCTG
>Ga0316604_10001687_pt1 | contig 18709 bp, 18 predicted proteins | sample OWC_soil_day20_C_FD_207650 | JGI IMG/M metagenome (GOLD analysis project Ga0316604, IMG submission 207650) | Wetland soil microbial communities from Old Woman Creek delta, Ohio, United States - OWC_soil_day20_CT | ecosystem: Environmental > Terrestrial > Soil > Wetlands | place: USA: Ohio... | reverse complement strand
CAGGTGGCGCTGGAGCCGGCAGGCCGCAACACAGCCCCGGCCATCGCTTTGGCGGCTGCTTTTTGCCGTGACAAACTGGGGGTCGCCGATTCAGAAGTGCTATTCGTCACTCCCTGCGACCATGTGATCCGCCCGGTTGACGTATTCGCCGCCGGAGTGCTGGAAGCCGTGAAACTGGCGGAGACAGGCAGTATTGTGACGTTCGGCGTGAAGCCGTCCTCGCCTGAGACTGGCTATGGCTACATTCAGGCCGGTGATTCTTTCAACGGGGCGTTCGTGGTGAATTCCTTCCGCGAGAAACCCGACCGTGAGACAGCCGAGAAGTATGTGGCAGCAGGAAATTACTACTGGAACTCCGGCATGTTTGCCTTCACGATGGGACGGTTTTTGCAGGAGCTGGCTGCTCAACAGCCGGCCATCAGCGCATTGACGGCCCAACCGGTGGAGACGGTGCTGGAGCAGTTCGAACAGATGCCTGATGTGTCGATCGACTACGGTATCATGGAGAAGGCGGCCGATGTACTCGTCATCCCTCTGGCGGCTTACTGGAACGACATTGGATCCTGGGACGCGATCTACGATGTGCTGGGCAAGGATGAAGCCGGCAATGCGGTACAAGGCGACTGCATCAATATTGATTGCAACAATACGCTAATGCTGTCGCACCGACACCTGGTGGCCGGCATTGGGCTGGAAGACATGATTGTCATCGAGACGGCGGATGCTATCCTGGTGGCAAAAAAAGGCGAGTCGCAGAAAGTGAAGGATGTGGTGGCTCGGCTGAAAGCCAAAGGACGGCGTGAGGCGAGCGAGCATCTGACTGATTATCGGCCCTGGGGCAACTATACGATTTTGGGCGAAGGGCCTGACTACAAGATCAAGCGGATTGTCGTGAATCCAGGGCAGGTGCTGAGCCTGCAAATGCACCATCATCGCAGTGAACACTGGGTGGTGGTCAGCGGGACCGCGCTGGTGACGATCGGCGACCGTGAGCAACTGGTGTGCGATGATGAAAGTGTGTTCGTGCCGCAGACGGTGAAGCATCGGCTGGCCAATCCGGGAAAGGTGCCACTGGTCCTCATCGAGGTGCAGAGCGGCCGCTATCTGGGAGAAGACGACATCGTGCGTTTCGAGGACGTTTACGGCCGTGCAGGCCGGTGACAGGCAGCGCGATCTGTGACAGGGAATATTAGGGGGGTTGGCTCATGGCTAAGATAAAATTCGGGACTGACGGCTGGCGCGGAGTGATCAGCGAGGACTACACGTTCGCCAATGTGCGGCTGGTATCTGCGGGCATCGCGGAATGGGTGAGACGCCGCGAGGAGCAGTCTAAGGGGATCGTGGTCGGCTATGATGCGCGATTCCTGTCGGCGAAGTACGCGCAGGACTGTGCGGCGGTGTTGGCGGATGAGGGCATCAAGGTGTGGCTCTCCTCCGAGATGCTGTCGAGCCCGGCGCTGACCTGGCAGGTGAAGGATCGCAAAGCGGCAGGCGGCGTGATGATCACGGCAAGCCACAACCCGCCGGAGTATAACGGACTGAAATTCAAGGCCTCTTTCGGCGGTTCTGCGCCGCCGGAGCTGGTGGCGGAGATCGAGTCCTGCGTGAGCCGGCTGGAAGGCGAGAAGGTGGTCGTGCCGAAAATATCGCTTCCGGCATCGGTGGAAAAGTATTCGGCGCAAAAATCCTATCTCGATCATGTGCGGCAGATGCTGGACCCCGAGATTCTGATGACCTTCAAGGACAAAATCGTGTTCGACGTGATGCACGGTTCGGCGCAGGGATATGCGGCTGACTTGGCCCAGACATATGGCATGAACCTTACTGAAGTTCGCAGTAGCTATGATCCGATGTTCGGCGGCGTGAATCCGGAGCCGATCGAGAAGAATCTGGATGCACTGCGTCAGGCGGTGCTGGAGAACAAAGCCTATATCGGGCTGGCAACGGACGGGGATGGCGACCGTATCGGCGCCATCGACGCGGATGGCCGCTATATTACTCCCTATCAGATTTTGTGTTTGCTGCTGAAATATTTGGTTGAAAAACGCGGCCTCAGGGGAATCGTGGTGCAGACGCTGACGATGTCGGAGCTGGTAAAGCGACTGTGCGAAAAATACGGCTTGCAGACACGACAGACTCCGGTCGGATTTAAGTATGTGGCGGAGCTGATGCTGAAAGAGGATGTCCTGATCGGCGGCGAGGAGTCAGGCGGGCTTTCGGTCAAAGGATATATTCCGGAACGCGACGGCATTCTGCTTGGATTTTTGCTGATCGAAACAGCAGCATCCTATGGCAAGACGTTGGGACAGTTGCTTGATGAGATGTCGGCCGAACTGGGCAGTTTCTTCTATGACCGGCGGGACCTTCATCTCGACATGGCGCGCAAGGAACGCCTGATGGGCGCGCTGGAAAGTGCACCACCTACGGCAATCGGCGGCAAGCCGGTGCTCGCGGTGACGGTCGGGGACGGGACGAAGCTGGAGTTCGCCGATGGATGGGTGATTTTCCGGGGATCGGGCACAGAGCCGATCGTGCGGGTTTATTGCGAGGCGCAGAGTAGCGAGGCGGTGCAGCAGATTTTGAAGGGGGCGGTGGAACATGCAGAAAAAGCCTAGTATTCGAACGGCGGTTATTCCTGCGGCGGGACTCGGGACACGTTTTTTGCCTGCGACCAAGGCGCAGCCCAAAGAAATGCTGCCGATCGTGGACAAACCCTGTATCCAGTACATTATTGAAGAAGCGATCGATTCAGGGATCGAAGATATCCTGATCATCACCGGACGTAACAAACGCGCCATCGAAGACCATTTCGACCGCGCGATCGAGCTGGAGATGACCCTGAAGGCCCAGGGAAAATATGATTTGCTCGGGCTGGTGCAGGAACTCTCCCGGGTGACGATTCACTACGTGCGGCAGAAGGAGCCGAAGGGTTTGGGCCACGCCGTGCTGTGCGCCAAACACTTCGTCGGCGATGAGCCTTTCGCGGTGCTGCTCGGCGATGATATCATGGACGCTGAAGTGCCGGTGCTGAAGCAACTGATGGATGTATATGACAACTGCGGCGGCAGTGTTTTGGGCGTGCAGGAAGTGCCGAAAGACCGAGTGTCGAGTTATGGCGTGGTGAAGCCGACTGCTGTGAGTGAGCGTCTGTGGCGGGCCGATGATCTGGTGGAGAAGCCGACGATCGAGGAAGCGCCGTCGCGGCTCGCAGTGCTCGGACGTTATATCATTTCTCCGAAAATCTTCGGGATTCTGGAGAAGACCGAGCCGGGTCGGGGCGGCGAAATCCAGTTGACTGATGCGCTAAAGAAGCTGTCAGAGATCGAGCCGGTCTATGCCTATGAATTTGAAGGCCGCCGCTATGACGTTGGCGACAAGCAGGGATTCCTCGAGGCGACAGTGGACTTCGCCCTCAAGCGTCCTGACCTTCGCGATCCGTTCCTGCGCTATCTGCTAAAAACCGTTGGCCGGGAAACTGAACTATGAATGTGTTGGTGACGGGTGGGGCCGGTTATATCGGTTCCCACGCAGTGCATGAGTTAAAGGCGTCGGGGCATGACGTCGTAGTGCTCGACAGTCTGGTGAAGGGCCATCGCGCCGCTGTGCCGGCTGGAGTTCCTTTCGTCCATGGCGATATCCGCGATGCGGCGCTGTTGGCGGAAACGTTGGCGAAATTCCCAATCGATGCGGTGATGCACTTCGCAGCGGCGAGCGAGGTCGGCGAATCGATGGTGAACCCCGCGAAATATTACCGCGATAATGTGGCGGCAACGCTGTCGCTCCTGGAATCTCTGAACCAGGCGAATATCAAGAAAATTGTGTTCTCGTCGACGGCGGCGGTTTACGGTGAACCGGAGTCCTGTCCGATTCGCGAGGATGCAGTGCTAAAGCCGACGAACGTCTATGGACGGACCAAACTGATCATTGAAGGCATGTTGGCGGATTTTGCAATGGCGTACGGATTTTCTTATGTCGCCCTGCGCTATTTCAATGCGGCCGGTGCGCTGCCGGCGGGCGGCGTGGGCGAAGACCACACTCCAGAGAGTCACCTGATCCCGTTGATCTTGCAGACCGCCCTCGGCCAGCGCGCCGCGATCTCGATGTACGGCGCCGACTATCCGACGCCGGACGGCACCTGCATCCGGGATTACATCCACGTGACGGATCTGGCGAGCGCTCACGTGCTGGCGATCGAGCATCTGATGGCTGGTGGAGAGCCGCGAACCTATAATCTCGGCTCGCAGACCGGATTCTCGGTGCGGGAAGTGATCGAAAAAGCCAAGAAAATCACCGGAATCGATTTCCCGGTGGTGGAAGCCGAGCGCCGCGCCGGCGACCCTGCCGTGCTGGTGGCTTCCTCGGCGAAGTTCCAGCATGATTTCAACTGGCAGATGCGTTACAGCGATGTCGACACGATCCTGCGCACGGCCTGGGATTGGCACCGCAGCCATCCGGGCGGATATGGAGAGAGCTGATAGATAAGGCTGATGTAGGCAACAGTATATACGTAACTTGCTTGGACTTGATTGGGTTTTTAACCGAAAAGGTACGCACAAAACGTGTCCTTCTCCTGGAAAAGGACCGGGGCATGAGATAAGCGGAGGTTAAGCGCGAAGCATCGAAGCGTTCTCATACCCCGGCCCATTCTCCGTCATCCCTTTCCCCGTTACCCTTCTCAGTGTTTTTTATACTGATGAATATGGAGGTGTTCCCCATGTCTGATACGACGTTGCAACTGCCTTCCGGCTTCACATTTGAATATGAAAACCTGTTTGGCGAGGGGAAGGTCACAGCCGCTGAAATCGCCGCCCTGTCGGAGAAGATTGGCGCTGCACACCAGGCAATCGGCCACATGCGTTCGACCGGCGAAGTGAAGGCTCATCTGTCCAAAGACGGCACGCCGGAGAAGGTGCTGTTCACTCAGCTGCCTTACGTTGAAGACGGCCATCTCAATTCGCCCGCCTCCATCGCGCGGCTCAAAGAATTTGGCGCTTCGCTGCGCAACAAGGTGGATGCCGTCGTTTCGTTCGGCATCGGCGGTTCCTATCTCGGCAACAAAGTGTTGTTCGACATGCACTGCGGCGAGTTCTGGAATCTGCAGTCCGAGTCTGACCGCGGCGGCTGGCCCAAACTTTATTTCTCGGGAAATAATCTGGACCCTCGGCGTACCGGTGAGCTCCTGGCGCAGCTGGAACGGGAGGCGCGCCTGAAGGGCCAGCACCACCCGAGTCAGTTGTATCGAGTCTGCCTCGTCGTGATTTCCAAATCGGGTTCGACGATTGAAACAACGGCGAACTTCATGGTTCTCTATGATGCTTTGCGTCGCCTTACTCCTCCGATTGAAGTAAAGGTCGTCGCCGTGACAGACCCGGCCGAGGGCCCGCACGAGACCGTGTTGCACCGGTTGGCCCGCACGCATGGTTGGCCGACGTTCTCTGTGCCGGACGGCGTGGGGGGACGATTTAGCATCTTTGCTGAAGTTGGCTTGATCACCGCTGCCTGCATCGGGTTCGACATTGATGCATTCCTGGGCGGCGCGCGGGCGATGGACGAGGCCTGCCAGACCCCGGATGTTTACAAAAACCCGGCTCTGTTCAATGCCGTGCTGAAATATCTCGCTTCGGCAAATCACGGGCGGCATCTCGAAGTATTCATGCCCTATGCGGATTATCTGAAATCCGTGTCCGAGTGGTACATCCAGCTCCTTGCGGAGTCGCTCGGCAAGCGGACGGATCGCGAAGGGCGGCCTGTATACTACGGACGCACCCCCATCGTGGCTGTTGGCACGACGGACATGCACGCCCAGACGCAGCAGCACCAGGACGGCGCACGCGACAAAGTCGTCCAGTTCCTCCGAATCAAGGACTGGGGCAAGGATATTACGGTGCCGGATGTGTTCCCGAGCGAGACGTCAGTCGCCAAATTCGCCGGAATCACACTCGCTGCGGCGCTGGAAGTGGCGCGGGAATCGAATGCCGAAGCTCTGGCCGCCGATGGACGCTTCAGCGCAGTCTTCACCTTGCCGAAACTGTCGGCATTCCATCTCGGTGAGCTGCTCTATCTGCTGGCGCTGTCTGTTGCCTATGAAGGTGAACTGGCTGATGTGGATGCCTACGACCAACCCGGCGTGGAAGCCTACAAAAAAATCATGGGACCGAAGATCGCAAAACTGAAATAAAAATCGGGCCTGACGCCGGCGGATGTTTCAATGAGTTACAAGAAAATAATCCGCAAAATACAGGAGTTTTCCTCATATGGTTGAATAAGTATTTTAAAGTATATACAATATCTATTATCGACAGTTCCACAAAGGGGATACGCCACCTGTATGAAAGATAGCAAGAAAAGACTGTTCCTCATTGTCCTTGTGGGTGTGGCGGCGATTGCTGCTGCTCTTCTGCTATATGAACCCATCGTTCCGACGCCGGCGACAATACCAGCTCCCGTTGTCCCGGCAGCTGCACTCACTCCTGTTGGTAAGCCCGGCACAAGTGTCGTTAATACTAGCACACCGATGATGCCGCAAGGAACCTCAACAGTTGGCCAGGTGACGCGCGATATTTTTTCGCCGCCTGCCGAGTATGCGGCGTTGATGGCAGTTTCCAGCAGCAACCCTCCTGCCGGCACTTCGCCGACCAAAGGCGGGAAAGCTTTTAGTGCCGGATCGTTGCCCAAGCTTACCGGCGTCATCGTCGGCGAAGGTTCTCGGGTGGCTATCCTCAGACAGGGAACCATTAGCCGCTCCTATCGAATTGGTGAATCTGCTGGTTCCTATAGGGTCGCCTCCATCGGCGGCAACTCCGTGACGCTCGAAGGCCCCGCTGGGACCAAAGTATTAACGATGGGACAGTGATGAAATGAATTCCTGCTTCAAAAGGTGGAAGAAAATAATTTGTGCGGCCTGTATCGCCGGGCTCTTGTCTATAGGTGCCACAGCGTTCGCTTATGGCTATAGTCCGATGGTTTCGATGTCTGTAGTGGATGCCGATGTCCGGGATGTGCTGACGGGACTGGCGTCAATCGGCCGGGTCAATGTGGTCATCGATGATGCTGTCACCGGCCGCATCAGCGTGGATTTCAATAATATTCCCTTTGATTCGGCGTTGGAGATCATCACGAAGACAAAGGGGCTCAGTCTCTATCGGACCGGCAATGTCCTCGTTTTTTCCTCGCAGGAGAAGATGGAGAAAGGGTTTAGCCAGGCGAACGTTTTCACTCTGAAATACGCCAGAGCTGATCATATCAAGAACATTATCGTCGGCGGCGGCAAGAGCGACAGCGAGTTCGCGGTGGAGAATCCCGGGGCAACCAGCGGCACTGATGCCGGTACCCTGAAAACGACGGCCGGCGGAGCGACCGCATCCAGCGCCAACAGTTCAGGCATCAAGGGACTGGTCATCAATACCGACGCCTCGACCAACTCGATCATCGCTTACGGTGCGCCGGAACAGATAGAGAAAGTTAGGCAGCTGCTCAAGGAACTGGACGTTCCCTATCAACAGATATTGCTGGAAGCCCAGGTGATCAACCTTTCAAAATCGGCGTCCAAGGAACTGGGGATCGACTGGACCTGGGGAACGGTATCCCAGACACAACCCGAATCCTCCTCTTCAAGCAGCTCAACAACAGTCGCTTCCCTCCCTATTGCAGTTTTTACGGCGGGCGACGGCAAACAGTATACTTTCGGTCTTAGCGGCGTCACCGCCAAGATCAATGCGCTGATTACCAATGGAGATGCCAAAATCCTGGCGCGACCGAATGTCATGACTTTCAACGGCAACAAGGCGACCATCTTTATCGGCGACCAGTTGCCGATCGTTACGCCAACCACCACCAATGGAACGACTACCAATACGACGACTTACAAAAATGCCGGCATTACCTTGGCCTACGTTCCTCGCATCAACGAGGACGAGAACATCACCGCCAGCGTTTTTGTCGAAGTGTCCATTCCCAGTAAGGTCGTAATTTCCGGCACGACGGCTTACGAGATCAAGACCCGCTCGGCGCAGACGAACGTAAGGATGAAGGATGGCGCCACGCTGGTAATCGGCGGCCTGATTTCCACTTCCGATATCAAAGGTGTCAACAAGGTCCCGTTCCTCGGCGACCTGCCGATTCTCGGCAAACTGTTCCAAAGCGTGACTTCAACCAAGGATGAAACCGAAGTTGTGATCTTTTTAAAAGCAAAAATCGTGAAATAGCAGATGGGAGGAGTGGGCAACATGCCAATTCGTATTCTCATCGCGGATGACCATCCTTTGTTGCGTCAGGGGATTAGGAATTTTTTGTCATTGGAACCCGACTTTGAGATCGTTGGGGAGGCTGCCGACGGGGAAGAAGCCGTCACCCAGGCTATCGCGCTGCGTCCGGACCTGTTGCTGCTCGACATCAACATGCCCAAGGCTACCGGTATTGAGGTGGCTGCCAAGCTGCGCGAGCTGTGCCCGGAGATCCGGATTCTGGCGTTGACCATCCACGACGATGAAAACTATATGATGAAAATGATCCAGAGCGGCGCGGCCGGATACCTGCTGAAAGATGTGGAGCCTTCAATGATGGTGCAGGCGATCCGACGGGTGCATGCCGGGGAATCCTATGTCGAGCCTTCCCTCACCAAGAAGCTGTTTCGCGGTATTACCAGCCAGGAAGCGCAGAAGTTGGCGCCTCCGCCGCCAGGCACGCTCGACAGCGATCGTTTGTCCGTCCGGGAGATCGAGGTACTGCGGCTCGTCGGCAAAGGCATGAGCAATGCGGAGATTGCCCGCGAACTGTTTCTCAGCGAAAAAACAGTCAAGAACCATCTAACGAATATTTTCCGCAAGATACAGGTGACGGACCGGACGCAGGCGGTACTGTTCGCCATCAAACATAAGATCGTATATGTGGAATAAAATAAAAAAAGACCGGAGGGGTTTCATCCTCCGGTTTTGACTATAATGCTGGAAAAATTTTAGGATCTGACCAGGGTGCTGAGGCAATAAACGCCGTAAAGCGCTGCGATTCCCAGAATGCCGAACAGCACGAGGCTCCCTGTTCTGTCTCTGCGCACAATGGCGCGATTTCGGTGGTAATGGTAGGAATACATGCACTCTTTCACGATACGGGCTGGCTCCTTCTTTCCTGAAATGTTGTTGGGACATATCACACGCATTATTAGATACGATATAATTAGTGAAAATCCTGCTGCTGAAAAAAATATTTTTTAAGCAGCAGACGAAGAAGCGGAGATAGACGTTACGATGGATACATTGGCCGGAGTGGTCGAAAATATAACTTTTCAGGGGCAGGACGAATATGTCGTGTTCCGGCTGAAAACAGAGCAGGGGATGGTGATGGTGGCGGGACGCGTGGGAGCGCCGCTGCCGGGCGAAGAGATCGAAGTATCCGGCACGTGGACGGTTCATGCGAAGTATGGACGGCAGTTCCGCGGTGAAGGGATGCGCCGCATCCTGCCTGCAACGCTGCCTGCCATCGAGCGTTTCCTCGGCTCCGGGGCTGTGAAGGGAATCGGACCGGCCATGGCGGCTCGCATGGTGGCCCGGTTTGGCCTGAAGACGCTCGACATTCTCGAACGGGAGCCGCGGCATCTGCTGGAGATCGAGGGGATCGGACAGAAGAAGCTGGCGATGATCGTGGAGTCTTTTTCTTCGAAGGCGGAGCTGCGGGATCTGATGTTCTTCCTCGAGTCCCACGGAATTCCTGGCGCGTACGCCCGCAGAATCCACACGGTGTACGGTGAGGAAGCCGTGCAGGTGATCGAGCAGGACCCGTACCGGCTGGCGGCAGAAGTCGACGGCATTGGGTTTCGCATCGCGGACCGGATTGCACTAGCCTGCGGCGCCCAGGCGGAAGATTTCGCCAGGATCGCGGCGGGGATTCGTTATGCGCTGATCGGCACGGCGGACACCGGCCATACCTGTGTGCCGGAAGATGTGCTCGTGCAGGCGGCGGTAAAGGAACTGGGCTGCGATAGTTATTCCGTGGCGGAGGTTTTGTCACAGCTGCTCCGGCAGGGAACGATTGCCAAGGAAGATGCGCGCGGCGGTACGCTGATTTATCCTGATCATTTGTATCACGCGGAACGCCAGGTGGCGGCGCGCCTGCTCAAACTGCGCGATTCGGCGAAGCAGCTGAAAGAAGCGGATGTCGCGGCCATGACGGAGAAGTTCGAACGGGAGAAGGGAATCCAGCTGGCCGAAGCGCAGCGCGAGGCGGTGCGGGCGGCGAGCAGCCACGGCGTGCTGGTCATGACCGGCGGACCGGGCACAGGCAAAACGACGACAGTGCAGGCCGTGCTGAACGTGCTGTCGATGCAGGGCTGCAAGATCGTACTGGCTGCTCCGACGGGCCGTGCCGCCAAAAGGTTGTCGGAGGCGACGGGGCGCGAAGCGTTGACAGTGCACCGATTGCTGGAAGCGGCAGGGTCGCGCGGTGGGCGGGCGGTGTTTGGACGGGGCGAAGAAAATCCGATCGATGCCGACGTGATCATCGTGGACGAAGTGTCGATGATGGACATCCTCTTAATGTATTATCTGCTGCGGGCGACGCCGAACGGCTGCCGCATCGTGTTGGTGGGCGACGTCGACCAGTTGCCGGCGGTGGGACCGGGCTCGGTGCTAAAGGATATTATCCGGTCGGAGACGACGCCGGTGGTGCGGTTGACCGAGATCTTCCGTCAGGCGGGGCAAAGTCCGATCGTGGTGAATGCTCATCGGATCAATCGGGGGCAGTTCCCGGATGTGCGGACGACTCGAGATTTCCAGCTGCGGGAAGTGGAGAACGACGAAGCGGCGGCGGCGCTGGTCGTGCAGCTATGTCAGCAGGAGCTGCCCAATGAAGGCGTGAATGTCGGACGCGATGTGCAAGTGCTCTCGCCGATGCACCGGCTGGCCTGCGGTGTGGAAAACCTGAATAAAGTATTGCAGGCGGCGCTGAATCCGCCGATGCGGGGCAAGCTGGAGGCGGCGCACGCCGGGAAGATTTTCCGGGTCGGCGACAAGGTCATGCAGACCCGGAACGACTACGATAAAGGCGTGTTCAACGGCGACATCGGCCGTGTGGCGGACATGGATGACGAGATGGTGCTCGTCCGCTACCCGGAGGGTGATGTCCCGTATGACCGGAGCGAACTGGATTCGCTGGCGCCGGCGTATGCGATGAGCGTGCACAAAAGCCAGGGCAGTGAATATCCCATCGTTATTCTGACGCTGGTGAGCGGGCACTATGTCATGCTGCAGCGGAATCTGCTGTATACGGCAATCACCCGCGCGAAGCAGCGGGTGATTCTGGTGGGGTCGAGCGCCGCGCTCGGCACGGCGGTCTCCAACGACCGGACCCGCCGCCGCCATTCGCTCCTGGCGGAGCGCCTGCGGCAGGAAGAATTCACATGAACCTGCTGCAGACTCTACTGCAGATGGTATTCCCACCCAGCTGTCCGGGCTGCGGGGCGGAAGTCGGCAGAGGGGGCGCCTGGTGCGCGAGCTGCCTGAATGAACTGTGGAATCCGCGGCGACTTGATGTGGCGGAGCGGGGGATGGGGCATATCGAGGTCTGTCAGGTGCTCACCGGATACGGGGGCGCAGTCCGCAGTCTGCTGCATGGACTGAAATTTCAAAGGCGCCGCGGAAACGCGGCGCCTTTGGCATGGCTGCTGTCGATGGCGGATGAGGTGGAGCTGGCGGGATTGCCTCTCTGTGGCGCCTTGGCAGTTCCTGTACCTCTGTCGGTGAGTCGGCGGGAAGAGCGCGGTTACAACCAGGTTGATCTGATGTTTCGCGACTGGTGCGCGGGGCAGGGGCTGGAGTGGGGAGGCGATCTGATCCAGAGACGGCGTCCAACCTCGCCGCAATGGGAGCTGGATCGGCGGGAGCGGGCCGAAAATATAAAAGGCGCGTTTTTTGTAAACGCGCCTGATCTCATCAAAGGTCGTCAGATTCTACTCGTCGATGATATCGTCACCACGGGTCGCACTTTGGAAGAATGTGCTCTCGTCCTGCGCCGGGCCGGCGCAATCTCAGTACATGCTCTCGCCCTTGCCAACGGCTAACTGGGCGAATCATCCTACCCCAAAGCGTTGATGAAAGCTTTGACGACTTCAGGGTCGAGGACGGTGCCAGCGATGTTGTTGAGCTCCTTCACCGCTTCTTTCTTCGTCTTGACCCAGTTCTGCTCGCAAGGATTGATGAAACGGTCGTAATAGTTGGCAACCGCGAGGATGCGGGCGCCGAGCGGAATATTCACGCCTTTCAGGCGCTTCGGATATCCCTTGCCATCCCACTGCTCATGGTGGAAACGGATATAGGGAATGAATTCGGTGAAAGCTTCAATATTTTCCAACATCGCCGCTCCCGCGTTGCAATGCCCCCGATACAGGCTCATTTCGCGCGCGCTGAGATAGGGGAGCTTGGACATGATGGAGTTGGGGACAGAGAGCTGTCCGATGTCATGCAGCACCGCAGCCATACGGATCCGCTCGATCTCTTCTTTGGGCAGGCGCATCTGGGCCGCAATGCTGACGGCATAGTTCGCCACCTGGAAGCTATGCTGGCAAATCCGGTGATTTTTGAGCTTGAGCATCTGAATCAGATTCTCAACGATTGCGTTGTCAATGACGGGGATCGCTACTTTGGCAGCGGCTGGGGCCGTTGTTTTGCTCATGCAGAATGACACCTTTCCTGTCGTAAAATGCATTGCAACAGTACCTACAGTATATCAGACATCCATGCCTTTGGGGACGAAAATTCTACGATCTGATATTTGTTTAATATTTGCTAACGACCAAGAGATTCCTGCTGAAATTTCCGTCGTCAGAAAAAAAATTGCGCCGATCGAACTTGTTGCCTTTTTCGACCTCGCCGGTATATATTATAATAAGATTGGAATTAATGCAAATGGAAGGATGGGACGGCATGGGATTGGCGAATTGCAAGGAGTGCGGAAAACTGTTCATGCAGAACCCTTCAGGAATGTGTCAGGACTGTTACCGGGCAGAAGAAGAAAATGAAGAAAAAGTGGCGAGATATCTGCGGGATCACCGGCGGGCCTCGATTACTGAAGTGCATGAAGCAACCGGTGTGGAGGAAAAAACCATTCTAAAAATGATCAAAAAGGGTCGAATCACTGGAGATATTCAGGTGGAGTACCCTTGTGAAACCTGCGGCAAGCCCATTACCGAAGGTCGCGTCTGCGGCGAATGTGGCCGCCGCGTCCTCGAGCAGCTCAAGGCGGACCCTCGTGCTGCCCAGAAACCGGCCGAACCGGTTTCCGCCAAACGTCCCGGCGAAGGCATTCACACCCGTTTCAACCGCCAGTAAAAAAATATTTTTCAAAAAGAGGTGGAGTTGGTTAATATCCGGCTCCATTTTTGCGATATATATTATGAACAGAATGTCACAGACCCAAAAAAGTCGGGACAGTTCAGATAAAGAGGTGTAATTATGATTATTTCAGGCAGCAGCGGCATCAACAATGCCAACAAAGTGTATGGCGTGGAGCAGTCAAAATCCGCCAAAGGGGCCCGCGAAACCGGAAAATCTGCTTCCCAACGCAGCGACGCAGTCGTACTGTCGACCGAAGCGCAGGACTTGCAGCAAAAAATATCGGCCATCAAAGCGCTACCGGATGTCCGGACTGACCGCGTCAACGAACTCAGCCTGAAGATCGAGTCCGGCCAGTACCAAGTGGACGCCTCGAAAATCGCTGACCAGATGATCGGCCGAGCGCTGGCGGATAAACTGAAATAAATAGGGGGAGCCTCGATGACAGAAATGTGGCAGTCCCTAATTGACGTGCTTGACGAAATGCAAGCGCTTTATCAGCGATTGCTGGAACTGAGTGGCGAAAAACGGCATCAATTGGTCCAGGGAAAGCCGGGGGAGCTCGAGGCCATCAACCGGCTGGAAGAATCGCTGGTTATACAGGGAAACGAACTGGAACATCGGCGGGCGAAAGCGACCGCCGTTATTGTTACAACCTGCGGTTTATCCAACGCACGTCCGACGCTGACCGAACTGACGGCAGTGGCGGAGCCGGCAGCGGCCGAACGCCTTCATGTTTTCAGCCGCGATTTCGGCGCAACCCTGAAGGATCTTGCCCGCCTGAATTCGGTCAATGCCAAATTGACTGAGAAAGCGCTTGGTTTTGTCAACTATAATTTGAATTTGCTGACCCGAAGTCAGGCGGAAAACACCTACGCCCCCGTCGGAACAGCCCCGATGTCCAGGGCGACCTCCGCCCTGCTCGATAGGAAGGTGTAACAGATGTCTTCAGCATTCGGCGGACTCAATACGGTCGTTCGCGGCCTCATGGCCCAGCAGATATCCCTCAATACTGTGGGACACAATATTTCCAATGCCAGCACGGACGGCTATTCGCGCCAGTCTGTCAATCTGGTGTCATCCCTGCCGGAATCCCTCATGGGCTCCAATGGGCAGATGCAGCTGGGCACTGGCGTTGACATGCAGTCGATCACCCGCGCCCGCGATACGTTCATGGACCTGCAGATGTGGAAGGAAAACTCGACGCTCGGCTACGGGGAAACTCAGCAAAACCTGCTGAGCGAGGTGGAAGGAGTTTTTCACGAACCGTCCGACACCGGTGTGCAAACCGTACTGAATCAATTTTGGTCGTCCTGGCAGTCGCTCGGGACCAATGCGTCCGATGACAGCACCCGCAACTTGGTGCTGCAGCGCGGAGTGGCGGTGGCCAATGCCGTGGAACAGGCTGCCAGCCAGCTGAAAGACACCGTTACCAGCATCAATACTGATTTGCAGCTCAAACTCAGCAACGTCAACCAGATCACTTCCGACATCCTGTCGCTGAATAAAATGATCTCGATGAGCGAAACCGTTAGCGCCGGACCCGGGTCCGCCAATGATCTGCGGGATCAGCGCGACCTCCTCGTCGATCAGCTGTCCAAATATATCAGCGTCCGGGTCACTGAGGATTCTACAGGCAACTATAACATCCAGAGTGGTTCCCTGAATCTGGTTAATAGCCATTCGACGACACAGCTGACAACCTATTCCACCAAAGACCCCGATTATGACTACGAAGTCCTCAATGTAGAGGCCAATGGCAAGCCGGTGACATTGTCAGGCGGCGAACTGGAGGGCCTGGTGGACACACGGGATGACTCCAACTTCGGCGTCAAAGGCTATCTGGATAAACTGACAACCGTCAGCCAGTTCCTGCTGAAAGATTTCAATGCGATTCACAGGGACGGTTACGGCGAAGACAATATAAGTGGGCGCAATTTTTTCGAGGGAACGGATACAGCCGCTAGAAATTTTTATGAGGCTCAGTATTCTGATCCGACAAATGCAGCTTATATGACCAAAGGCGACTGGCTAAAGGCTCTGGAAGTCAATGCAGCTTTTTTTAATCAGAGCTCGAGTACGCCAGGGTTGCAGTTAATCGCGGCCAAGACAAAATCTTCAACAGACCCTACCACCCCACAGGGAAACGCCAGTGGCGACAATGCCGTCAAACTCGCCCAGGCACTAAAAATGAACACGGCTGGATTACTGCCGGATGACCCGGCTAATCCTCCTAATAAATATCAACCCACCCTCGGGGCTACCGCTTCACTGGACAGCTATTATTCTGCGGTGATCGGCGCCCTCGGCGTTCAGGGTCAGAGCGCAGGACGTCTGGTGGAGAACCAGAAGACACTGGTTGCCCAGATCGAAAGCTGGCGGCAATCAACCTCCGGCGTGAACATGGATGAAGAAATGGCCAACATGATCAAGTTTCAAAAAGGCTACAATGCAGCGGCGCGTGTGATCACCACCATGGACGAGATGCTCGACAAACTGATCAACAGCACCGGAGTCGTTGGACGATAGGAGTGAATTAGAGATGCGCATCACCAATAATATGATCGTCAATTCCTATCTGACCAGTTTCAATAAATCACTGGAGCGCCAGAACAAGCTCCAGGAACAGCTGACTGACGGAAAAATCGTTCACCGCCCATCGGACGATCCGATTCGAACGGTACGGAGCCTCAAATTCAATACCGATTTGGCGGCGAATGAACAGTTCACCCAGAACGTGCAGGACGCCACTTCATGGATGGAGACGACTGACTCTGCCATGTCCGGGCTGAACTCCATCATGTCCCGGGTGAAGGAACTGGTGGTCAGTGCCGACGGCACGAAACCGGTGGATGCAATGAAGGCGATCGGGCAGGAACTCGACGGGCTGATCAATGCAGCCATCGATATCGGCAACACGCAGATCGGGGACCGCTATATTTTTTCCGGACAAATGGATAAGACGCAGCCGCTGACTCGTAAAACAATCACGGATCCATTGACGAATCAATCGGTGGAAGTCGTTGTCTATAATGGCGATGACAATAAAATATCGATGCCGACGAAGACTGGACAGGTGGACCCGACCCAGGACAGTGTCAATCTGTCCGGGATCGATGCGTTCGGGCCGGAAAAAGACTATGATCCCATCCCTCCGGCAACGGATAAGGTGAAAACGCTGCAGTCGCTGAACGAATTGCTCCGCATCAAAAATGAGCTGCTGAAAACCTCGGCTGTATCACAGAGCAATTCCAGCGGAGGAGCTGCCACAGTTGGCGGAACCTATACGGGAACCGGGTATCAGGATATTACCGTGCGAATTACAGCAGCTGCCGGTGCAGTGACAGCCGCCGATTTTTCAACAGATGGAGGAACAACCTGGACGGCTGCAGCTGCAGATGCCAGCGTGCCTCCCGTTTTCACACTTACAGGTACAGGAATCACAACCCAAATTGCAACTACCCCGGGTAATGCCACAGGTGATACCTATGGATTCCACGTACCGAACACGAACTTAGTGCCTGATCCCAACTGGATGTCCTCGGTCGGTTTGCAATATGTTGCCGATGCCCACGACTATATGTTGCAGGCGCAGACTGAGCTGGGTGCTCGCAGTTCATCCTATACGATGATTGCGAACATGCTCGACGCGAACAACGTCACCATCACCGACTACCTGGCGGTCAACGAAGACCTCGACATCCCGAAGGCGATCATCGATTTTAAAAACAGTGAGGCTGTCTACAACGCCGCGCTGTCGGTAGGTTCCAAGATCATGCCGAAGTCGCTGGTGGACTTCCTGAACTAATAGTGCAATGAGGAGATCATGATGATTCAGGTCCGCGTTTCCACGCAGCCGACGCGTATTGAAACCAGCAGCCAGCCGGCGACGCTGACGCTCAGCAACGAGCCGGCGAAACTTGCGATCACTTCGCCAGCAGCAAAAGTAGAGATCAGTCAACCGCAGGGAACGTTATCCATCGATAATTATCCCTCTCGGGCTGCCATTGGTCTGAAAAATTCGCTGGATATGCTTGATGAATTTGCTCAGTATGGACAGCAAGCCGTGCAGGAACTGACGGCGAAATACGTCCAGGACGGCAACCGTCTGGCGGACATCACCGGAGGAAACTCGGTAGGACAGCTTGCCGCCGAACACAGTACTGCCCCGCAGTACGACATCACTTGGGCCTACGTGCCGCTGCCGGACATCCGCTACCAGATGAACTCCCCGGAATTTTCGGTGAAGCCGGGTCAACTCGATATCCAGACGCAGCCTTCCCCGGTTCAGGGTGACTATACTCCTGGTTCTGTGGATACGCGTGTGACCCAGTATGCGAGTATCAGCATCGGTACAGCCGAGGCCGGCAATGCAATCGATATACAAAGTTGAGCTTGAGTTCGGGCAATGCCTGAGTTCAAGTTCTCTTGCTGATTTTTGCGGAAAATAGTATAGTGATGGCAATGATGCAGTGTTCAAGAACAAGTGAAATGTGGGAGGACGATGCGTAATGTTGGTACAATCGACGCGATTCGGCGAACTGGATATAGAGGAGGATCAGGTTCTGGAATTTCCTTACGGGATGCCCGGCTTTGCTGAAGAAAAGAAGTATGTTTTCATGGAATACCAGCCGGAAAGTCCGTTTTATTTTTTGCAGTCGGTGACGGATGCGAACCTGGCCTTCCTGATGATCGATCCCTTCAAGTTCTTCAATGATTATGAATTCGCCATGGATGATACACTGCTGGCTGAGATCGGCCTGTCGGACGAGAATCCGCCACTGGTGTTCAACATCGCAACCATTAAAGACACACTGGCGACGATGACTGTCAATCTGGCAGCGCCGGTGCTGGTCAATTCCCGCGACCGGAAAGCAGTGCAGCTGGTGATCGAAAAAACGGAGTTCCCATTGCGCTATCCGCTGTTCCCGGCCGTTGAAGGGGGCAAATAGCCATGTTGGTCTTGACCCGTAAACCAGGCGAACGCCTCATGATCGGTGACAACATTGTTCTCACCGTGGTCGAAGTGAAAGGAGACAATATTCGAATTGGCATTGATGCCCCCCGTGAAGTGAAAGTGTACCGCGGCGAAATCTATGATGCCATTGTGGCCGAGAACCGGCAGGCGGCCTTGGCGACGGACCTGACGGGACTCGATAAATTGAAAGCAGTTGACGTGAAAAAGACAATTTGATTACTATCGTTCTGACTCAACCAAGCCCCCGAATCGTAGTGGCTTCATGCTACGGTCGGGGGCTTTTCTTTTTCACCAGTCGAATCTTAGAAATTCAATAAATATTTTCAAAAGAACTATTAAGGTTTGCGAAACTCTTTCGATATATATAGTGAGATTGTAATTCGGCAAAAGTTCTGCCGGCGGCCGACGGAAA
>Ga0316604_10001686_pt1 | contig 18712 bp, 9 predicted proteins | sample OWC_soil_day20_C_FD_207650 | JGI IMG/M metagenome (GOLD analysis project Ga0316604, IMG submission 207650) | Wetland soil microbial communities from Old Woman Creek delta, Ohio, United States - OWC_soil_day20_CT | ecosystem: Environmental > Terrestrial > Soil > Wetlands | place: USA: Ohio... | reverse complement strand
CCTACCTCTGACGCTATTTTGAGCGCATCTTTCTTAAATTCATCATTGTACTTTTTTACCATTTCATCACACCCCTATTTCTATAATATCACTTTTGGGTGTGCGCTTTTATTATACTTGTCCAAAAGTTCTGGCAAATGAAAAGAATACCCAAGGTTAATAATGTGGCCCGGTCTTAAGTGATCGGGCCTTTCTTTTTATAGATGGAGGGTTAAATATGTCAAAGATAGATGTTCAAAGCCCGTAGTTTCTCGATTTTATGGCGGATTTCTTTTTGTTAGTACCTAAAACTTATCGTTAAGACCGAAACCTATTCCGTTATAACTGTTACCATTATCATCTTTGGTAGACTTGTATCCGATATTGAGAGAGTAGTTTTTGTTTAAGTCATAAGTGACTCCTGCTTTCCATTCCATATTAGTATAATTGCCAGTAGTAAACGAGGCATAACTATTTAGTTTTGGTGCAATATTCATTTTGATTCCGATACCGTAAAATAAAGCGTGACTATCATAAAATTCGCCATAGCTACGGTCACCAATAATAAGATGAACCTTTTGGTTAATTTTATACTGTACATAACTATCGAGAGTTTTCCATTCTTCAGAGTGAGAAGAAGAGTAGTCATGCCTTTCCAAGCCTACAGTAATTTTGTTGGATATTGTGTCTTCTATGTAAAAATTGATATTGTCGGTGCTATGCCTCATATTATAGTGGTTAAAGCCGATAGTTATTTTATCTTGTAATAGAGAGGTAAAGGCGATATTTACAGGTGGATCAGGTTGAGGTTCCAGTCGGGGTGTTTGATCTTGTTGAGGCGATGGTTGAGGCTGAGGTGACTGATGTGGTTGAGCTGCTGGCGTTGGCTGGGGCAATTGATGTGGTTGAGGTGCCGGAGCTGGGTTAGAAGGTTGATGCGGTTGAGGTGCCGGCGTTGAAGGTTGCTTCTTTTTGTGGGAAAGCAGACTATCATTATCACTATCACTAATCGCTTGATATTCAGTGGTTGAATTGTTATGGCTAATGTTATGAGCACTTACCGTTACAGCAAAACTCATAATAAATATAAATGGTAATACCGTTAAAAATTTTTTCATAAGTTGTATGCTCCTCTCATGAATATACTACCAAACAATTTTTACAATTGTTTGACAATTGCAACACGGAATAATCGCTATTTCGACAAAATACATAGAAGTATAAGAAGTACTAAGGCACGTTACTCTAAGCAGTCCCCTGACCACTAGGCTAGGGGATTTTTTTTACTTTGTTTCTCGAACATTTGTACTCTTTTTACTTGATTTGTTTCCCGCCTAGAATTATAATTATCATACGAACGAATGTTCCGTAAAGGTGGGCGCAAATTGAGCCGTACAATATTACATGTAGATTTAAACAATTGCTATGCCAGTATAGAATGCCTGTACAGACCTGAGATTCGTAATTCCCCAGTAGCGGTAGGCGGTGATCCTGAAGCACGTCATGGAATAGTCCTCGCTAAGAATTATCTTGCTAAAGAAAGGGGAGTTAAAACCGGGGAAGTTCTTTGGCAGGCGAGACAAAAATGTCCGGGGCTTGTAGTTGTGCCGCCAGACTTTAAAAGATATTTGCGGTTTTCGCGAACGGCTAGAAAAATATACTCCGATTATACCAACAAAATTGAGGCGTTTGGCATAGATGAAAATTGGCTTGATGTATCTGGCTCTGAACACATATTTGGAGATGGTAAAACCATTGCCGATACTATAAGGCAGCGCGTGAAAAAGGAGCTTGGAGTAACAGTATCAGTGGGCGTGTCGTGGAATAAAGTCTTCGCTAAATTGGGCAGTGACATGAAGAAACCGGATGCGACAACAGTTATTACGGAGGATAGCTTTCGACAAACTGTATGGCCGTTACCTGTTGGTGACTTATTATACGTTGGTCGGGCTGCTAAACGGAAACTTGCGAATCGCGCTATTTTTACAATTGGCGATTTAGCAAAACGGAATGTAAGAGACTTAAAATTACTACTGGGAGTGTGGGGCGAAACACTGTGGCAGTTTGCTAATGGTCTAGATTCTGCACCTGTCCGGCAAGTAGGCGAGGAAAGTATAGTTAAGTCCGTGGGGAATAGCACGACAACGACCAGAGACTTGCTGAACAATGAGGATGTTAAACTGATTATTTATGTGCTGGCCGAAAGCGTTGCCGCACGCCTGCGGAGTCATGGGCTAAAATGCACTACGGTTGCTATTAGCGTGCGGAATAGTGAATTAGCTTCATTTGAAAGACAGGGCAAAATTTCTATGCCGACATTCGTATCCGGGAATATTGCGGCTAAGGCAATGGAATTATTTAAAGCAAACTACACATGGGATAAACCGATCCGTAGCCTTGGTGTGCGTGGTGCCGATCTGGTAACGTCTGATAGGCATATTCAACTTGATTTATTTAATTGTGATCAAGCGGATAGAGAATCATTGGAGAAAACTATTGATATGCTTCGCAGCCGGTTTGGCTCATACTGTATCCAGCGGTGTGCTATGATGCTTGATAGTAATTTGACCGGATTCAACCCCAAGGATGATCATGTTATTCATCCGGTTGCGTTTACAAGGTGAGCGCCGTGGGAAAAGTATTTGTAGAAGTCACAGCAAAGCACGATAAAGATGGAATGGTACGGCCATTATCTATAATTTGGGAAGATGGCCGAGAGTTTAAAATTGATCGGGTTATTGATGTAAGAAAAGCCGCCTCTCTAAAGGCTGGCGGTCTGGGAATTCGGTACACATGCAAAATAATGGGGAAGCAGATTTATTTGTTTGATGATGAAGGTAAGTGGTTTATAGAGAAATGATATTGCCGCCGATAGGTTGACGGCGTAAATAAGCCCTGGCGTGTGCCGGGGTTTTTTAGCTTTACCTAATTATTACCAGCAAGTTTATCCACATGGATAATCAAAGGGCAGTATTTTTATCCATGTGGATAATTAACAAAGCAGGATAATTCTGATACAATGTAAGTCGTTGCCGAAAAACAATGGTTGCTCCAGCTATTTTATAAGAATACGCAGCAATTTCTATATAGATAACAAATATATTATGAGGTGAATACATTGAAAAAAACTTTATCCGCACTTATTTTATCGATGCTATTTTGTAGTGTTGCCGTAGCATCACCGCTTACGGACTATTCACAAGGCCATTACTCTCTTGATTTAACAGTAAGAAATACAGATTCTTCATCTATTATCAAGACATCTACTTACACTATCGATTACAATGAATTTGGTAAAAAAACGAACTTAGATACTATGTTTACGCTTGGCTTAGGGGGAAAATTCGCTGCACAATATAATTACTTTGCTCCCAAATCAGAAAGTTTATCCTCTTTTACTAATGGCGAATATCGTCTACAGAATAAAGTACAACAAATTAACGTTCTCTACAAATTAAACAAAAATGTAGCAGCGTCTTTTGGATATGCTTCTGTTGGTACTGGGTTTCTTTTTAAAAATGATAGTTACAATTCTGACACTATTTATACGAAAAGTTGTTTGACTATCGGCATTTTAGGAACAACAACAATTGCCCCTAAAATAAACCTATGGGGTAGCTTTATTGGCGGAAAATCTCTTACTGACTATAAAATCGGTATAGGCTATGCAATTCAGCCCAACTTAGATTTAAATGTTGATTATCGTCACATTAAAATTAGAGACATTAATTGTAATTTTGATGGAACTACAAGTAATGGAAATTCCAAAGGATTGGGCTTGGGTCTTACCTATAAATATTAATAATATGAAAAAAGGAGCTACCAATTACGGGCGGCTCCTTTGCTATGCAATATGCTTAAAGATGATTTTTAGGATTAGCACCAGTAGATAGATTGGAAAATAATCTATAGTAAGGATAAATTTTAAAGGGATGATAAATATGTTCCTTAATATTTATTTACCAAGGCTCTGCTTGCTATTTCTTATCTGGTTTTTGGCATTTTTAATCGTATATATTTTATATAGTGTAAGCAACTATGTGAAAAGAAGAACTAAAATAAAGTAACTATTAATTGGTGACAACAAATCTGGCATCATTTGTTCATAGTCTCGGTTAACAAGTCATGCTATAATAAAATTGCATGACTTGTTATTCTTACATACTCCCATCTATATGATGGGAGTTTTTCTTTTGTCACAAATTTTTCACACTTATGTAACATTTTTGCCAAAAGAAAAGAATATGATATTGTTGTATAAAACAACGGTGAGCACAGTATGTTGCCTCCTTAGCTTTTGTATTGCGCCCATCGATGATATATATCCTCCTATCAGTACCCTGACCAAACGGCCAGGGGCTTTTTGTGTTTAACCATATTAATGATTTGAAATATGTTGCAGATAAAGAGAGCCTTCTTTGCCTCCGTAGATTTCTTTAATAGTTACGTCTAATGCGCGTGCTATGCGAATTAAATCAAGCTTTGCTGGTTTAACAAGAAGAGGTTAAATTCCAGATGTGTGAGTGTGACTTAATTTAGTCATCATAGCTACAGCTTACATATATTTACATAAAAAGCATTGGTTGTTATAATGGTATTTAACAACCAATGCTTTTTATATGATTGCTTAATATATACATAGTGAATGCAAAAGGCTGGTGTTTTGCATGATTACAAAGCTAAATAACTATGAAATAAATACACTGATTTCCGGTTATGATGACTTGAGTTTATTTAGTAAGCTATCTTATAATTTGTTTGCTTCCTTTGGCATCAAGCGGAAGTTTAAAGGCGAAGAATTTTATCATGTAAAAAATAACATTTTGTTGGGGGAAACTTGTTCGAATGCTTGCGTAGCTGCTATAAATGGAATAATTTATAAAATATATTTTCGACACTCTGTTTATTCCTTAGGTAAATGCAAACCTTTTAGGGATGAACTTCGAGAATATATTGTGCATAATATGGGGCGTAAATTTGATAAAATGAAACTACGCGAAGGTCATGTATCTATAAAATGGGAAGGAATTAATGGAGAGGGAAACGTAGTATTCGAAGCTATTAATTTTTATACAGCGATTATTATAACATCAAGTAATATAAGTAACGCTAAAAAGCTTGGCGCTTTTGAAAAGTTGTTTAATAGCGAAAAAGGTTATAAATAGTACCGGGAGTATAAAATTAAGTATGGAAACTATATGGAAATAAATAAGAGAACCCCTCAACCTATCAATTTAATAGGCTGAGGGGTTCTTTTGAATTTTTATAGAAAAATATTTAGCTGAATGACGAAAACGTGTTTAAGATCGCTCGATAATGAACTTATTCAAATTATAATAAAAGGTAATTTTAGCATGTTTTGAAAAAAGATGAGACTTTAGTCTTGCGAAGAAAGGGACTAAAGTCTCAAGGTGAAAATTGAATAATAGTAAATTTATCCTATTATAGATAATTGTTTATAATTTAATGTTTTTCTAATAAAGTTATTTCCAATAAAATAATTAGCAAACTTATCGAAAGATAAGGGCGCAAAGCCATGGGTCTAAGGGCGGGATGTCTAGGATTGCCAGGTTGCCGTTTGGGTTTCTTGAGTGTAATACATGCATCAGTCTTATATAAGGCTGGTGCATGTTTTTTATAGGTAGATAAAATCAAGCCGTGTTTTTAAATGCGAAAAAGGAGCGAATTAAGTGACCTTTTGCTTCAAAGAAAAACCAAGAACGATAGTATATAAAAAAGTACTAAAACGGGGATTCATGTTGGGAGCGTTATTCGCTGTTATGACGCTGAACAGTGTTTTGGCGGCTGGGCCTCCGAATACCGCTGATGTTGAAGAACAGAACCGCCGGGCCCGCCAAGCGGCGGAAGAACGTCAGGTGAGGGATACACAACAAGATGTTCATCTCCAGCAGGGAAAAAGATCAGATAATGACTCTAGTTTGCCGGAGGAAACAACGAGTTTTTTTATTAACAAGATTAGTATTGAAGGAGATAAAATTGAAAAGTTTCCTTGGGCTACAAAAATGTTAAAAAAGTATCAAGGCCGGAAGATCGGTCTAAAAGGCATCAATCTTATAGTAAAAAGATTGATTAATGAGTTTATTGACAGAGGTTATGTTACCACTCGGGTGGTTATACCTGAACAAAACATCAGTAACGGTGAATTAAAACTGGTATTGGTGCCAGGAATCATTCGTAGTATACGGTTTGAGGAAACTAGTTTTTGGAACAACTGGGAGACGGCTTTCCCCGCTCGACCGGGAGATATTTTAAATCTGCGCAGGCTGGAACAAGGTCTTGAACAACTAAAAAGGGTGCCGTCCCAAGATGTTGATATGAAGCTTGTGCCGGGAAGCAAGCCAGGGGAAACCGATGTTGTTATTGCCGTAAAACGCACCAAAACCTGTAAAGGCGTTTTATCGTTGGATGATGCGGGGACCAAAGCTACTGGGAAACTGCAAGCTGCACAGACATTTGCAGTAGATAATCTTTTTGGTATAAATGATTTGTTTAATATAGCTTTCAATAACGACGCCCAATGTGAGGGACCAAAATTGGGGACGAGAGGGGACAGTGTCTATTACTCTTTTCCTTATGGGGAAAGTACATTTACTCTTTTTTCCTCTCGGTATTGTTACCATCAAACGGTTACGGCAAGCGCAAACAGTTTTATTTCTTCGGGCGAAAGTAACAATCTAGAATTTAAAATCAGCCAGCTCATGTATCGGGATCAAAGCCAAAAAACCTATATGGATTTTGGTATCGTCAAGAAAAGCAGTAGTAGCTACATAGACGATACGGAAATCGAAGTCCAGCGTAAACATACCACCGCCGCGAAACTAGGGATTAATCATCGGCATTATTTCGGTAAGGCAATACTAGATGTTACGCTGACCTATAAAAGGGGTATGCCTTGGTTCGGGGCGCAAAATGACAGTACGGCGACAGATAACCAAACCACCCGTTATAATATGGGACTTGTGGATATAAATTTTGCGACCCCGGTTATCTTCGGTAAAACCAAAGGACGGTATAAACTGACGCTATATGGTCAGTACACAAAAGACGCGCTGTACCAAACCGATATGCTTAGTATTGGTAACCGTTATACCGTAAGGGGCTTTGATGGGGAACAGACGCTTTACGCCGAGAAAGGCTGGTTTATGGAAAATGACCTTTCATTGCCGGTAGGCGGCTTTGGAATGGAAAGCTATGTTGGCCTTGACTGCGGAGCGGTATCTGGCCCAAATACTCAAAACTTAACCGGACGAATTCTGGCTGGGACAGTAGTTGGCCTACGTGGCGGGAATAAAAGTGTACAATATGATGTATTTGCTGGCTGGGCGCTAAGAAAACCGGAGGGCTTTGCGACAGCAAAACCGACATTCGGGTTTCAATTAATATATCAAATGTAACGAAAATATCGAATACTTCTAGTGATTTCGAGTAGGGGGTGATAATAATGCAGTACGTACATAAAAAGTGGACAAAAAAATTAATTGCTTGGCTGACTTTAATTCAGTTTATTGCTCAGCCGACCTTAGCGGCAGCTGAAGTGATAGCAGATCCGAATGCGGCATCGGAAAACAAACCGACAGTAGAAAGTGCCCAAAATGGCGTAACGGTGGTTGAGATCACAGCGCCGTCGGCTGCCGGAATCTCACGCAACTTGTTTACTCAGTTTGATATTGATTCAACCGGACTAATTCTTAATAATTCTTATTCGATTATTCAAACCAAGCTAGGGGCGTATATTGCTGGCAATGCCAATCTGGCTAGCGGATCAGCTAAAATTATATTGAATGAAGTGACCGGCAGCAATATCAGTAAATTAAACGGCTATCTCGAAGTAGCTGGGCAGCAAGCTGATGTGATTATTGCTAACCCCAACGGCATTATTGGCAGTGGTTTTGGCTTTATTAATACAGGACGGGGCGTGCTGACGACAGGGACGCCGGTATTTGGCGGCAGTGGTAGCCTGGATGCTTTTCGGGTTACTGGCGGACAGATTACAGTAGAAGGCAGTGGAATTGACGCCAGTGCTATCGATCGAGTTGACCTTATTAGTCGGGCGGTAGTAATCAACGCCGGAATCTGGGGCAAAGAACTAAATGTAATTACCGGTGCTAACCAGGTTGGCTATAGTGATCTTAGTACGCAGAAAATCACCGGTGATGCTAGTACACCGACCGTAGCGATCGACGTAAGCGCACTCGGTGGCATGTATGCCAATAAAATCCTGTTAATTGGCACTGAATCTGGGGTTGGTGTTAATAGCCAGGGAACCATTGCCGCCACAAGCGGCAATCTGACGCTTTCCAATGATGGCGAAATAACTTTGGCGGGAACGACAAGCGCCAGCGGCAATGTGACGATAACGGCTAGCGGTAATATAAATGCCACCGGGACAATTTATGCGCAAGATGATACCAGTTTAACTACTGCGGCGGCGCTGACCAATAGTGGAGTTATCGCGGCTGGGGAAAATACGGTGATCACCGCGGGGAGCGTTTCTTCGAGCGGTACATTAGGAGCGGGTATTACAACCGACGGTAATGTCGGTACCGCCGGTGACCTGACTATTACCGCCAGTGGGGCGGTAATAACCGATGGAAAGACTATAGCGGCAGACGATTTAACCATAAATGCCGCCGCTATAGATATTTCTGGTGGTCAGACGAGTGCAGACGGATCAGCCAACCTTACTGCGACTGCCGGAGATGTGAACAATACCGGCGGGACGTTAACGGCGAGTGGAACACTGACGGTTAGTGCTACCGGCACGGTTATCAATGATCAAGATGCAAGCGGCACCGCCGGAGAGATAGAAGCAAACAAGCTAGCAATAACGGCAAATGCTATTTCCAATAAAGGCGGCAACCTGATTCAACTAGGTACGGACGATCTTTCGCTTAGCGTTGCCGGGACCATCGACAATACCAGCGGCACGATCGCAACCAACAGTAGTTCACTAAATTTAGCGGCCAATTCGATTGATAACAGTCAAGGCCTTATTCAGCATGCCGGAACAGGCACGCTTACAGTAACAACCACAACCGATCTAAATAATGAGAGCGGGACGATCGAGACCAATGGTCAAGGAACGGTTACAGCTGATAATATTGATAATACCCAAGGAACTATAACTACGCAAAAAAGTCTGACCGTAACGGCTGCCAGCGTAACCAATACCGAAGGCAGTATAATTAGCAGCGATGCAGCCACTGTTACGGTAAAGGGTAAGGTGGATAATGACCAGGGCGTGATTCAGGCAAGTAAAGGATTAACCATAACCGCCCAGTCTTTAAATAACGATAGTGGCCAAGTGATTAATCTTGATACCAGCGATACCAAAGTGACGGTAGATGATGAAATTGAAAACCAAAGCGGTTTACTGGGCGGCAACGGCAGCGTAAGTATAAGTGCCGGAAGTATTGACAACCAGAGCGGCAAGGTCATTGCAGAAGAGAATCTAACGATAAACACGACTCAGGGCGTGGATAATTCCAGTGGCAATATTTACGCGGGACAGGATATGGAACTTAACCAATCCGGCGCAACCCTAACCAATGCCGGTGGCTATATCGGCGCAAGCGGTACATTGACGGTGTCGGCTGCTGCCGTGGACAATTCTAGCGGGAAGATTGTTGCTACCAAAGATATAACCATTACTGCTGATTTGCTCAGTGGAGACGGGCAAGTCATCGCCGGACAAGATCTCACCATTGCACTAGACAGTGATTTTACCAATACAACCAGCGGGAAGCTGCAAGCCAATCAGAATCTTACCTTGACCACTACTGGTGCGGTACAAAACCAGGGCAGTATAATTGGGGTAGAAAATGCCAGCCTAACCAGCAGCAGTATTACCAATGATAGCGGGGCGACCATTGCTGCCGGTAGCGTCCTCAGCCTAACGGCTGCGACCAACGTTGTAAATAGTGGTAAATTGAGCGGCACAACCATGATGGTTACTGGTGAACAGGTTAATAACGCCGGAACGGTAGTGGCCGGGACGTTAGATATAGAAACCGGAACCATGACGAATGGCGCTTCGGCCATTATTAACTCGACTGGCGATATGAAGATAAATGCCACTTTGTCGAGTGACAGCAGCTTAACCAATCAGGGAACTATCTACGCGCAGGGCAATGCAAATATTACCACTGTTGGAACGCTTGTTAATAGCGGCGTGCTGGCGGCGGCTGGCGATACGGCGATTACAGCCGGGAGTGTGGTTTCAACCGGAGTTTTAGGAGCGGGCATTGAATCTAGCGGATCGCTCGGCACCAGCGGCGATCTGACAATAACTGTAACGAACACTGTCAGCGCCAACGGGGAAAATCTAGCCGGCGGCAACTTGGCCATCAGCGGCAAGGATATTGATCTTAGTGGCGCTACCACTTATGCTGGCAGTGCTGCCTCCATTCAAGCAACCGATGGCAATGTCAATAATACCGGAGCAACGCTGCAGGTAGGTGGAAACTTAACCATAAACGCTACCGGGGCGGTAACTAATGATCAAGATGCAAGCGGTACCGCCGGACAAATATTGGCGAATAACGTGACGATTGCCGCCGCTGCTATTTCGAACAAGGACGGCAGCATTAAACAACTTGGCACCGGAGCTACAAAGCTGACTGCGACCAATAGCATTGATAATACCGACGGTGTGATTGGCACTAACGGAGCTTCTTTAACGCTAACCAGCGATACTCTGACAAATGATCAGGGGCAGATCATTCACGCTGGCACTGGAGCTCTTACAATAGTAGCAATCGATGATTTAACAAATACAAGTGGTGAAATTGCGACTAACGGGCAAGCCAATATACAGGCTCAGAATGTGGATAATAGTGAGGGCACGATTGTAGCGCAAAAAGAACTTTCAATCAATGCCGCTTCATTGACAAATATCCAGGGAGATATCGTCGGCAGTGATGCTGTTTCTATTACGACAACAGGGGCCACGGACAATCAGCAAGGCGTTATTGAAGCAAATAATGGTTTGACGTTAACTACTGATTCACTCAATAATCAGAGCGGAAAGGTCATTAATCTGGATACCAGCGATGCGAATGTGACGGTAACGCAGACTATTCAAAATGACGCCGGACTTATTGGCGGTAACGGAAACGTCAGCATAACGGCGAAAAGCCTGACTAATAGCAGTGGCCAGCTGATTGCCCAACAGAATCTGACGGTTACTACCAGCCAAGGCACAGATAATACTAGCGGCACTATTTCTGCCGATCAAACTGTTACATTAGACCAGGGCAGCGGTGATTTAACCAATGCTAGCGGAACGATCAGTGCGGGCAGTACGCTGAACGTGGAAGCAGCTAAGGTTGATAATACAAGCGGTTCCATGCTGGCCAATACAGATATTAACCTTACAGTCCAGAGTTTGACAACTACAAGCAGTACGATTACGGCCGGTCAGGATGTTACCATTACCTCCAGCGGAGATTTTACCAATGCAAGTGACAGTACCTTAAAGGCTAATCGCAATGTTACAGTGAATGCTTCCGGTACGGTACTAAACCAAGGAACGATTACCGGGGTGAAAAATACTAATTTAATCGGCACAAGCATAATTAATGATACCAGTGGAACGGTGGCAGCCGGAAATGCTCTTACCATAACGGCGAGTGGGGATGTAACTAACAATGGCCGGTTGGATGGCGATGCGGTGACAATCATCGGGCAAAATGTTACTAATACGGCCACGGTTATTGGCGGAGACATTACGGTACAAGCCACTAACTTAACAAATAATGGCTCATCGGCCATATTGGCCAGCACTGGGGATATAGACCTCAATATTACTAACTCTCTTATTAACGAAGACAGCGCGAATATTTACAGCGTGGGCAATATCACAATTGCCGGCAGTGCTAGTCGCGATGCCAATGGTTTGCCAGTAGACCAGGCGAGTTCGGTACTCAATCAGTCGGCAACTATACAGGCTGAGAGAAATATAACGATTTATGCTAATGATATAACGAATAAGAAGAGTGTGTTTGAAACTGAGCAGACGGTAGTATCTGGATATACCTATAAGTATATGGCACCGAAGTATTTTACAGTTTTATACGGAACTGCGAGTGCTTATGTTAGTTATCCTTATCCAGAGGTTCTATTGGGACAGAGCATAACAGAAACAAATGTGCTCCAAGATTCGCCAGTAGGGAAAATTTTAGCCGGCAACAACATGCTCTTGAGCGCAACTAATGTCACGAATGATCTTAGCTGGATGTTGGCAAATGGAACGCTTGAGGCAAATACCACTAATTCGGTTACGAATACTTCTGTTGATTGTGTTCGAATTACTTCAACTTATTATGGGCAAGAAGAGGAAAACAGCTCAAAATCAAGTGTAAAATATTACAATAGCTGTACATCTACTACAGAGCAGCTATCGAGTTATACCTCTCTTTTTGGCGGCGGACAAGCTGTCGTCATTAATTCGCCCAGCGTGAATAATATCACGAAAAATCCAACCAACGTATCTGGTGGGAATGTTACAACATTAACTTCTGCTGAATCGTCCGGCACAAACGGAGCGCAAACGATACTGGGGACAACCAGTAGTACTTCCGGTACAACAATTAGCCAAAGCAGTACGGCAACGGTAAGCGCGAGCAGTACGACCACTAGTACTACGACTAGCGTAGGAACGACAACAAAGTCCGGCGCAGTGACTACCGCAGCGAGTACAGCGAGCAGCAGCCTGAATATTACGCTGCCGACAAGTGGTCTGTACACCATTCATACAGAGTCCAGCAGTCACTATTTAGTTGAAACCGATTCGAAGTTTACCAGTTACAGCAGCTTTATTTCCAGCGACTATATGTTGGAAAAATTAGGCCTTGATCCGGAGACCACCACGAAGCAGATTGGTGACGGGTACTACGAACAGAAATTAGTGGAAGACCAAATTACCGAGCTTACCGGATCAGAGCTACTTAGCGGTTACACCTCCACCGATGACGAATTTAAAGCACTTATGACGAATGGCGTAACCTTTGCTGAAGAGTATGATCTTACGGTTGGCGTTGCTCTAACCGCCGATCAGATGGCGGCGTTGACGTCACCCATTGTATGGCTAGTAGAAGAGGTGGTAGACGGCCAAACGGTGTTGGTGCCAGTGGTGTATATTCCTCAAGCTAGTACGCTGACTTCGAGTGGAGCACTAATTACTGCTGATAGCGTGGAAATTACGGCAAGTAGTGATGTGACGAATAGCGGTACAATTACGTCTACTAGTAGTACAGTGGTATCAGCGGATAATGTTCTTAATATTGGTGGGACGATCAGCAGTGATGCCGTAACCGAGATTACCGCTACGACTGATATTGTTAACCAAAGCGGCACAATTACGGGTAGTGTAGTAACACTTTCAGCTGGTTCGGATATTATAAGTGAAACTCTCACTTCCAGTAATACCGGCAACACAGATACGGAGACAATTTCTTCGAGTGTAGCAGGAAAAACAGCGGAAATTACGGCGACTGAATCGCTTACTGTCGTAGCTGGGAGCGATCTTACCATTACCGGGACTACGGTTTCGGCAGGAGACAATGTAACGCTCTTAGCCGGTGAAAATTTAGTAGTCAGTGCTGTAGAGACGGAAGAAAAGACAACATCCAGTTCTTCATCAACCGATACTACTACTAATGTGGCCAGCAGTATTACGGCTGGTGGTAGCGTAACTATAGCCGCGCAAGAAGATGTTACGTTAAATGGGGTTACGGTTTCGGCAGGAAACGATGTCTCCTTGAGCGCCGGACAGGACTTGGAAGTAGGATCAGTAACAAACGAAGAAAAGACAACATCCAGTTCTTCATCAACCGATACCATTACGAATGTGACCAGTAGTATTACGGCTGGTAGCAGCGTAAGCATGGTGGCCCAGAACGACGCAACTCTAAGTGGCGCACAGGTGACTGCAGGCGATGATCTTACCCTGGTAGCTGGCGGTAATGTGACAGTTACAGCAGTGAAAGACGAAACCACCAGTGACAAAACGGAAAGCATTAGTCACGGTACAAAACGGACGGTGACTGATGATGAAACTGTGATCGGCAGTACGCTCCAAGCGGGCGATAATGTGACGGTGGCGGCGGTCAATCTGGATAATAGTACGACTACTTCCAGTGATACTGGCAATGTTACCATTGCTGGCAGCAATATTACCAGCACTAGCGGTACAGTAACATTAGCAGCAGATAACGATGTAACCATTGAGGATGTTACCGAAACACATGAGTCATCGGAACAAACCCATACCACGAAAAGCGGCTTATTCTCCTCAAAAACTACTGATACATTAGATTACTCTTTAGAAAATGAAGTAGAAAGCAGCACTATATCCGGTAACACGGTTGAAGTAGTCTCCGGTAATGATATAACTGTAACGGGCAGTAATGTGGTTGGCACTGACGACGTGAACTTAACCGCTGCAAATGACGTGAATATTACTTCGGCTGAAGAGACGAGTCAGACTGAAAGTTATAGTTATACGAAAAAATCCGGTATCTTTGGCAGTAACGGAAGTTTGATTATTGGTACACAAAGTATAAAAAATGATACTACGACAGATACAGTAACTCAGGTTGTTAGTACTGTTGGTTCAACAGATGGCAATGTCAATATAACAGCGGATAAAGATGTTACGATTACTGCCTCGGAGGTTATCGGGTCAAAGGATATTAATGTTACTGCCGAGAACATAACCGTTACTGCGGCGGATAATACGACAACCAGCAAAACAACAAAAGAAACAAAGACAACTGGGGTGACTGTCTCGGTTACAGTTCCCATTGTAAAGGATGTTACTACACTTATCAGCGATAATGAAAAGTCGCTGGATGATACTTTAGATAGTCGTCTACAAGAATTGTATACATGTAAAACTGCGCTTGATACTGTAGAAGTCGGTAAAGATGCTTCCCAACTTTTAGATACCAGCAAAGGCAGCAGCGTCTATAGTAATTTAATGAATAGTGTTAGCGTTAATGTCAGTCTTGGCAGCAGCAGTCAAAAATCCGAGAAAACAACAGAGTCGATAAGTGCCCAAGGAAGTACACTGACTGCAGGGGAAAACCTTACTCTTACGGCTACTGGCAGTGGTGTCGAAGATGCAAGCGAAACAACGGCTAATGGCGACGTTGCAATAGTTGGTTCCAGTATAAGCGGAACGGATATTAACTTAACGGCTGCGCAAGATGTAACAATGCAATCGGCAGACAATACGGTAACAACAACTACTACAACTACTACAACTAATAGCTCGATTGGCGCAAGTTTCCAAGGCGGAGTAAAACCGACGTATTCTGTGACTGACCAAAATACTAGTGACACCGCTAATGAAACCGTTACAACGCATACAGAAACAGCGGTTACGGCAAGCGCCACGCTGACCATAACCTCCGGCAACGATACCAATTTACTTGGTGCTCAGGCTACTGGCAATACCGTCAATGTGAGTGTGGGTGGTGACTTCAATATTGCTAGCCAACAAGATACAGATAATTATACGGAAAGCAGCAATTCGACAGGTGTAACGCTAAATACATCGCTAGATAAAGAAACAAAGGGGACTACCATAACAGTTAAAAATGGGAAGACGGATTCTACATATGCCAGTGTCACTGATCAAAGTGGTATTTTTGCCGGAACCGGTGGCTTTGACATCACAGTAAACGGCAATACCGATCTAAAGGGTGCAGTTATTTCCAGCACGGCGGATGCGGATGAAAATACGCTTAATACTGATACGCTTACTTATTCGGATATCCAGAATAAGGCAGAGTACAGTATGAGTAGTGAAGGTGGCAGTATTACTACAAAAACAAAACAAGAAACTGGGGATGTTGTTCAAATAACTGGATCCCCTACTATCAGTGTACCTATTACAGGAAATAGCACCAGCACAACAAAGTCTGGTATTTCTCAAGGCTCAATCGAAGTGAAATCAGATAGTGCCGATTTAAGTACTTTGAATCGGAATACCAATGATTCAGTGAATGCCTTAAGTAAAATATTTGATCAGAAAACAATTGCAGAAAAACAAGAATTATTAAATGTATTAAGTCAAGATATCTGTAAAATCTATGATGATCTTACAGATAGCACTAAGCTAAAAGGTGGTAGTACTAAAACAAATGATAATTCTGCTGAACAAGCTGCTAAACAAGCTGCTAAACAAGCTATAGAGAACGTAATTAAAAACGTAATATCGGGATTAAGTGGCGACAGCGGTGTTGCAGTAGTAAATGCCGGATTAACGCAGCTTGTAACGAGTGAGTTAGAAAAGATAAAAGATCCAGAAGTGCTCAAAGACGTGAATTCAGTAGTTGATGCTGCAGCAGCATTGATATTAAAAGAAAACCTTTAAGTTTACAACTTATATAGTTGAGAGGAGAGAAATAATAGAAATGAATCAAACAAAACGAATATTACTTATTTCATTATGTTTTATGCTATGGATTATTCCCGCGCTGGTTCAGGCATCGCCCTTTATGGTTGATAATGGCAAGGTATATGGACATCGTGGTCCAAATGGTACAATATCTTTATTTGCAGAAGCGTTAGGTGGCAATTGGAACTTTAGTATTCATAAAGTTTTTCCTCCCGAAGGTCAGATGTATTATTTTATTTCAGCAGAACTTGACGATAGTAAAGTTCAGAGGAAGCATTTAATAAATGTAAAATTAATCATTGATGGCAAAAATATTTCCCTACCGTTGCTTACGGGAACTCAGCCGATTATAAAAGGTAGATCATATCAGGGATACTATTCTTTGCCGGAAGAGGTAATTAAATTAATTGTAAACGCGAAAGAAATGAGCATAGCATTTGAGTTTGATAGAGCTTCACCGGAGACAGGAGATGTTAAAGGGACAACAGTTGCTGCATTAAAAAAGTTATTTCCAATGGAAAAAGAGCGTTATGTGCGAGAAGGACGAGTACTAGAAACAACCGACGATCCAACTAAGGAGGTTGTTCATCCGCAAATATTTATTCCGAATGTTACGCCACAAGAAGTACTAGATGCATTGGTTTATGAAACAAACTTTTATGTAAATGAAGGCAAAGATAGACTTAATGATAAAGAAAGATATTTTCTCAGGCATACGTCGGATACTCAAGTTATTCGTTTATATGGCTTGAAAGAGTATTATCCAATCGTTCATGAATGTGTAACCGTTGCATGCCGTCCTTACGATAATGGTGTTTGGGTAACACTAGGGCTACTCCTAGAGCGGTATACGCCTCCTTATGTTGATAAAAATGGCTTTCCCTGCCCGGATCGGCTTGATTACATTGAATATGATTTTTGTAAAGAGCGTCAGTGGGGTAGACGATTGCATTCGGTGTATCAAGATTTGTACGGAAAGGTTGACTATGGTTTTACTTATGAAATAAAAGATGTAAAAAAAGGACCGTTTAAAGTTACTACGGTAGATGTAAAGAAGTTTCCTGAGTTAGGAAATATTAAGGCTGGCGACTTACTAATGGCTATAGATGGTGTACCAACTACTTGTATGGAAGAGGTTGACCTTGAGTATTGGTTGGATAACGGGCTTACCAAGCCAAAGACATTTACTTTCAAAACCATGGCTGGGGAAGAGAAGAAGATTACGATAATGCCGCAGGTTCGGTTAATTGCCCCGGAAACAAGGAAAAATTATGGGAAAATATTAGCAGAGAAGATGTCCGGTTTGATAGGTAAAGATAGTATTTCTCCTTTATCAGCATCGATTTATTTAGAAAGTGATACATACGATCCGTTTGGGAATGGGCTAAAATGATAAGTGTATTATGCAGGACCTTAACATTACTATCCAGCAGGACAGCGATAACTATACTGAAAATAGCAGTTCAGTTGGTGTAACGGTTAGTACAACCGGCATTACCGGATCGGCTTCTAAAGGCGACACCGACTCAACCTATGCCAGTGTTACTACACAAAGCGGCATTTATGACGGAACCGGCGGTTTCGATATTACAGTGAACGGCAATACCGACCTGAAAGGCGCGGTCATTGCCAGCGACGCTGATGCGGATAAGAATACACTGACTACGGGTACATTGACGTATAGCGATATCCAAAATTCGGCGGAGTATAGTTCGGGTAGCGTTGGGGTAAACGTTGATACACATAAATATGAGAAAACTGACGAGAATTACAAGAACCAAGGCGTTACTCCTAACATTGGTGTCACAGCGTCTGATGATGCTAGCAGTACAACGAAATCAGCGGTAGCTGCTGGTACTATTGAAGTTAAATCAGGTAATACAGATTTAAGCGGTTTGAGTCGGGATACGCAGAACTCGCTAAATGCTTTAGGTAAAATTTTTGATAAGAAGACAGTAGCTGAAAAGCAAGAACTGGCGAAGCTATTTGGGGAAGAAGCATATAAAGCAGTTGCTTTTGAAGTTGGTGCTAATACGAAATTTGGCCTGACTGAAGGAGCTTCGGTAGGTGTTACTGCGGAAGCTTATGTACTGAAGGGAGAATATGATATGGCATTTGAGATACTGGGTAGGAATTTAACTATTAAGTATACTGCTATAGCTGGTGGGATTGGAGGTACAGCTGGAATAGCAGTGACACCTACCAAAATAGGAGGTAAAGTTGAAGCAGCTGTGCTTCTAGGTGCCGGATTATCTATAGAATTCGAAACAAATCCATAATAATAGTGCTATATGGAGTGGATGGAAA
>Ga0316604_10001685_pt1 | contig 18715 bp, 16 predicted proteins | sample OWC_soil_day20_C_FD_207650 | JGI IMG/M metagenome (GOLD analysis project Ga0316604, IMG submission 207650) | Wetland soil microbial communities from Old Woman Creek delta, Ohio, United States - OWC_soil_day20_CT | ecosystem: Environmental > Terrestrial > Soil > Wetlands | place: USA: Ohio... | reverse complement strand
AACCTGCGTCATCTCCGGTTTTGTCAGGCGGGCAGCCCGGTCCGCATAAGATCCAGGGAATCGGCGCGGGATTTGTGCCGGACGTATTTAACCGCGAAATCGTGGATGAAATCATTGCGGTCGGCAATGAGGAAGCTTTTGCAACCAGCCGGTCGCTGGCCAAAGTTGAAGGGCTTCTGGTTGGAATTTCTTCCGGTGCGGCGACATGGGCTACGGCTCAAGTATCCAAACGACCTGAAAACAAGGGAAAGGTTATTGTAGTTTTGTTGCCGGATACGGGGGAACGTTATCTATCGACACCGTTATTTACGGACCCGACCTAAGGTTTAACAAAATCAAAAGTCGAGTGGACTTAGTTTGGGTCAATGACTACATCCCTGATTCCGCTGCATTTCCTCGAAAGTACAGAGCTGCTCAGAAAAGACTGAAGGCTAAAGTTTGCGACAATTGTCGAGCTTTACGCCTTCTGTTTTCTTTCTTACAAAAAACAAGCGTGCAGGAATCGAATTTCTGCACGCTTGTTTTTTCATGTCCAATAGTATTTCTTTTCTTTGGCCAGAGCCTCGAAACGCTTGATGCGGTCGATGGACTGCTCGCGAAATTTATTGACGTATTCCATCACGATGGTGTTGATAATGACTGAGGCGGCGCCCATGGAATCGGTGAAATCGACTGAATGCGAAGGGGCGTAAATGATGTGGTCGGCCAGAGGAACGAGTGGGGAGAGTTCGTTGTTGGTGATGGCTACGATCGGCCAGTTGAGAGCCTTTAGATATTCGACAATTTCCAGGGTGCGTAGCGGATAGCGGGGATAGGCAAAAGCGATGACGACGGCTTCCTTGTTCGCCCAGGGCAGGAAAGCGTCAAAAGTGTATACTCCTCCCTGCCCGACGGTAATGACTTCCTTGGATAGGGCACGGCCAAACATGTAGCTGCAGTAATCGGCTAGGGCGGTGGATGAACGCAGACCTATGACGGCGACTTTCTCGGTCTTGCCCAGCAAATTGACGACGTTGTTCATGGTTGTGGGGGAATACTTGCTGATGAGTTCGTTAAAATTGCGTTCCTCCGCCTTGATGGTATCCATCAGGATGGTGGTTCCCTTGCGGGGCTTCTTGGTTGCCAGTTCAACGTAATCCGTCATGGTCATTTCATGGCGGATTACTTGCTGCAGTTTTTCGCAAAAATCCGGATAGCCTTTGTAGCCGAGAAAACGCACAAAGCGGATAACGGAGACTTCGGATGTATCCACCTCGGCGGCCCACTGCTGGGCTTTCATGAACGCCACTCCGACGAAATTGTTGACGAGGAATGTGGCTAGCTTTCGGTAAACGCCGGTGTAGCTTTCTTGATGGGACTGTATGTGCAGAATAAAATCGTTTTTATTTTTGATTTTGTCGAGTGCGGATGCCATTTTATCCCCTCCGGCTTATGTGATGCGTTTATGAGAAATTATAACATTTAAAATCGAAACCGAACAATTATGTTGCTACACCAACATAATTTAAATTGACGAAATTAATCCAACATTGGTATAATGACTGTGAATTCTTGTATTGCCCAAATCTTGGCGTATTGACTGCTGAATTTTCGGCACGCGAACGAGTTTCCGGGTAATTTGTGTGAAGTGCTAAAAGCACGACACGGGCCGTCATTCGAGGCAGCACGCTTTTTCTGCAATAGTGGAACGGAAGTTGCATATATACAGAAAAGGGGTGCAGTCGAGGGATGATTGGGGGAGATGAACGCAGATAAGCAAACGTACGCGAAAAAACGAAGCAGTCAATCGAAACAGGAGGGAATACAATGAAAAAAAATGCTTGTCAATATGGGACTCACAGAGTGTTGGAGCCGTTGGGCGTTTTACCGCAACCGGCCTGGAAACTTGATAACACCATGGAAATTTATGACAATGAACTGCTGATTGACGTCGATACGCTCAATATCGATGCGGCAAGTTTTACTCAGATTAAAAAACAGGCCCAGGGTGATCTGCAGGCCATGGCGGCGATCATGACCGATATCGTGGGCCAACGGGGCAAACATCACAATCCGGCAACCGGTTCCGGCGGCATGTTGATGGGAACAGTTGCACGGATCGGCCCGAATTGGCAGGGAAAAACTCCGGTAAAAGTCGGAGACCGCATTGCCACTCTTGTTTCCTTATCGTTAACACCGCTGAAGATCGATAAGATCAAGGCGATTCACCTAGAGCGGGAGCAAGTGGAGGTTGAGGCGCAGGCCATTTTGTTCAGTAGCGGGATTTTTGCCGTACTGCCGCAAGATATGGCGCCCTCATTAGCTTTGGCAATCTTGGATGTTGCAGGGGCTCCGGCGCAGACAGCTCATCTGGTTCGACCGGACCAAACGGTGATGATTGTTGGTGGCGGCGGAAAATCAGGCATGTTGTGTCTGTATGAAGCGAAGAAAAGAGCAGGAATCGCCGGTAAAGTCATTGGATTGGGTTCCGGCAAGGCGAGTTGCGACCGGATGCGTCAAATGGGTTTTGCTGATGTAGTGATTCAGGTAGATGCGACGGACCCCCTGCGGGTGATGGAAGCGGTGTCCGCCGTGACGGACGGACAGCTGGCTGATGTGGTCATTAACTGTGTCAATATCCCGGGAACGGAAATGGCCTCGATCATGTCCACCAAAGAAGGCGGCACGGTTTATTTCTTCAGTATGGCGACGAGCTTTACCGGCGCGGCGCTCGGCGCCGAGGGGATCGGCAAGGACGTAACCATGCTGATCGGCAACGGGTATTGCCGAAATCATGCAGCAGTTGCTTTGCAGACTGTGCGTGAAAGTCCGATGTTGTTGCAGGTCTTTAACGAATTGTACGCATAAATGTAGACTTGATTCAGATGGTGTTTTAACGCCACCTGAATCTTAGTCGAATTTACTTCGAGCTACAGCCTGTTTATCCCTGACCGGAGGGCGGGGTCTTACAGGCTGTGCGAAGGACAAGGTGAAGCATGGACAAATGGAGCAACTTGTTTTCGGTCCCCCCTTCCCGGCTAACGGTGGTGGGGATGGCGAAAAACTCAGGTAAAACATTGACGCAAAATTATTTGCGAACATTGGCGCAGGCTGATGGTTACGTGATCGGGCTTCTTTCAATTGGCTTGGACGGTGAAAAGTTGGATGCGCTTACCCAACTGCCTAAACCGGCAGTTTGGGTTAAGCCGGGAACTCTTGTTGCAACGGCAACAACTTTGATAGAGCGTCCATTTTCATGGGACTGCCTACGCAAGACGGAGATTTCCACGCCGGTCGGCATGATTCATATCTTGCGCGCCCGCAACGAAGACCAAATTGTATTGGCAGGTCCAAGTAAAAACAGTGAAGTTGACAGGGTGCTGAAAGAAATGACTGGATATGGGGCCCAATGCGTGTTTATCGATGGAGCTTTTGACAGGCAAAGCTCGGCTGATCCATTGATCAGCGATCAGGTCGTTTTGGCCAGCGGAGCCTCTTTAATCAGTGATCTTGCCGCACTGGTATCAATAACCCGGTGCCGGGTGGAACAACTGATCCTGCCGGAGTGTAGCGCCGGTCACGCCGATATGGCCCGGCAATGCACGGGGAGCGTTGGCTGCTGCACAGGCGACAGACTGGAGACGCTGAACTATTCCACGGCATTACTGGATTGCCAGGAGTGGGTGCGGGTTTTAAAAGATTCGGACGTGTTGCTGGTTAAGGGAGCCGTGGGGGAAGACCTTGGGAAGGCATTATTGCAAACGGATCACCAGCCAACGGTAATTCTTCAGGATAGCAGCAAGATATTTCTTTCGCCGGATATGTGGCGACGGCTGCGTCAAAGAAGAATTCAGTTTGCAGTCGAAAGACCGATCAATTTACTGGGAGTGACGGTTAATCCAACCTGTCCCGGCGGCGTCGGGCTGGACGCCGACCAACTGCTTGCGGCGATGGGCCGGGCGCTGCATCCCATGCCGGTACTGGATGTAGCCCGAAAACTAAAATATGTGCCGTAGATACAGAACGGGATGGAGGTGTCTGGCTGATGACCAAGATGGAAAATATGAAGGATTGGTTTGACCAGATACTGGGGAATATGGAAGAGGCCGTACATATTTTGGATTGCGACGGCATCACCGTTTACTACAATCGCGCGGCAAGCGAAATGGATGGTCTGAATCCTGGGGATGTAGTGGGGAAACATGTTTTGCAGGTTTACCCATCGCTGACGCCTGAGACAAGCAGTTTGCTGCAAGTTTTGACAACTCGGAAACCGATTCTGAACCAACAGCAGACTATTGTCAGCCGCACCGGCAAAACGGCCACAATTCTGTATTCGACCTATCCTCTCTTTCATGACGGTGTTCTGGCCGGCGCTTTCGACATGTGCCGTGATATCACCAAAATCAAGTCGTTGGCGGAGAGAGTCACTGAACTACAGGCCGAACTTCTGGGAGTCCGCCGTGTAGGGCGCGGCAAGAATAAAGAAAGCGACACCGGCTGTCAGGCCCGATACAACTTCAACGATATCGTCGGCAGCCATGAATCGATCGTCAAACTGAAAGTGCTGGGTCAACGCGTGGCAGGAACCGCCTCGCCGGTGTTGGTGCTGGGGGAAACCGGCGTCGGCAAGGAATTGTTGGTTCAGGCCATTCATAACGCATCTCCGCGCAAGAACAAGCCGTTCGTAGCTCAGAACTGTGCGGCATTCCCGGCTACTCTACTGGAAAGTATTCTATTCGGTACCGTTAAAGGCAGTTTCACCGGCGCGGAGGATCGCCCCGGATTGTTCGAACTGGCTGACGGCGGTACGCTGTTTTTGGATGAAATGAATTCCATGCCGATGGAGCTTCAGAGCAAGCTGCTACGCGTGCTGCAAGACGGCACTCTCAGGCGGGTGGGGGAAAGTTCCTTGCGGCAGGTTGATACCCGAATCATCGCCTGCACCAATGTCGAACCGGAAGAAGCCGTCCGCAACAAGGAACTACGAGTGGATTTGTATTATCGGCTGAATGTGGTATCCCTCAAGATTCCTCCCCTGCGGGAACGAAAAAGCGATGTACCGCAACTGGTGCGGTACTTTGTCAAATACTACAATGCACGTCTGGGGCGTAATATGACAACCGTAAGCGAGGATGTGCAGCGAATATTTGGGGAATATCCCTGGCCCGGTAATGTGCGGGAACTGCAACATGCGGTCGAACATGCCATGAATGTAGCTCCTGGGCATAGTATTGAACTGGAGCACTTACCCGAACGGTTACGCAATTACCGTGCGCCAAAACCTGTGCACGTGAGTGAACCGGTATATTCGACGGCAACTTGCCCAAACTTGCCGGAACTATTGCACAACGTGGAGAAAAAGGCATTGCTGCAGGCAATGGAACAATGCGGGGGCAACGTGTCGAAAGCGGCAAATTGCCTGGGAATACCGCGACAAACTATTCAATACAAACTGCGGATTCATGGCCTGCTGGATACAGGCCTTGCAAAGGAGGAACCGAGTTTTGAGAAAGCTTAACCTGGATCAGGGGAAAATAACTCAGGGGCGTAAACTGGCGGCAACCATCGTGGAACAAGTCCGTCGACATATAGATACTCATACTACGGTCAGCGTGGAACGCGCGATCTTGCGGTTGCTTGGCATTGACGGGGTGGACGAGGCGGGCGTGCCACTGGTGAACGTAGTGGTGGAGGGACTCCAGCGTGAAGGAGTCCTCGATAAAGGCGCCATGTACTGGGTGGTCAACGGAGTGCTGAACTTGAACCTGACTGCACAGCAAATCGCCGAAGATGTAGCGCGAGGCGCGGTCAAGCTGACGGAACTACCCCAAGGAAAAACTGAAGATGTGCAAGGGCTGGCTAAGGTTTTGGCGGAATCTGCGTTGTCCAAGATCCGCTTTCTGCGTAAAGAACGGGAACAATTGGGCCATGAACTGGGTAAAGGCCGCGAACCGCTGTCGTATGTGATCGTAGCCACGGGGAATGTCTATGAAGACGCTGTACAGGCGCAGGCGGCAGCCCGACAGGGCGCCGATGTCGTCGCAGTCATCCGCACAACGGGTCAGAGTCTGCTGGACTATGTTCCTTATGGACCGACCACCACCGGTTTTGGCGGAACGTACGCCACACAGGCCAATTTTCGGATTTTACGCGATGCGTTGGACGAAGTGAGCCGCGAAATCGGCCGTTATGTGCAGCTCACGAATTACTGTTCGGGCCTGTGCATGCCGGAGATCGCCGTGATGGGCGCCTGGGAACGATTGGACATGATGCTCAACGATTCGATGTACGGGATTATTTTTCGCGACATCAACATGAAGCGGACTTTTGTCGATCAATTCTTTTCTCGCCTGGTCAACGGCTATGCCGGCGTTATTATCAATACCGGCGAAGATAATTACCTTACCACGGCTGATGCGGTTGACAGCGCCCATACGGTGATCGCGTCCGACCTGATCAATGAGCAGTTCGCGCTGATCTGCGGCATGAAAGCCAATCAGATGGGTCTGGGTCATGCGTTCGAAGTCGATCCGCAACTGGAAAACGGTTTCTTATATGAGCTGGCGCATGCAGAACTGGTGCGGGAGATCTTCCCGGTCTGTCCGATCAAGTATATGCCGCCGACCAAGTTTATGACCGGCAACATCTTTCGCGGACATGTCCAGGATGCGCTGTTTAATGTGTGTTCGGCTATGACCGGGCAAAGTATTCATTTGTTGGGAATGTTGACGGAGGCGCTGCACACCCCTTTGATGCAGGACCGTTTCCTCGGTATTGAGTCGGCAAAATATGTGTTTAACACCATGCGTGACCTGAATAGTGAAATCAGTTTTCGTCCGGGTGGCTTCATTCAGCGCCGGGCGGGAACTGTGTTGGATGAAGCTGTAGCCTTGCTGGAAAAGATTGCGGATGTCGGCCTGATGGAAGCGCTGGCCAATGGCTGGTTCGCCGATATTAAACGCTTGCCGGATGGTGGTAAGGGTCTGGATGGTGTAATTGTGCGTTCAGAGGATTATCTCAATCCATTTATTGACATGATCCTGCAGGGGGGTGAGGCCGAATGAAAGTTGATTTAACTGCAGTTGTTCCCTATGGCGATACTTTGGGTGATGGAGTAATGCAACTTTCCTTTACTCTGCCTGTGGCTATGTCGGCATCCGCCAAAGAAGCAGCCCGGCAATTGGCGGCGGGACTGGGTCTGGACAATCCGGCGGTAGTGCATGCCGAGGCGATCAGTGATGCGTTCAGTTTCTTTGTTGTATATGCCGCCTGCCACAAGGCCGTCGATCTAACCAAGATTGTGGTACCGGAAGTGAAATTGAAAGTTTTGACCAAACCGGAAATTGACAGTGCTATTGCACAGACATTGGGCCGCAAACTCAGGGTGATTGGCGCCTGCATCGAAAGTGACGCCCATACGGTAGGCATTGATGCGATCATCAACATGAAGGGCCTGAATGGACATAAAGGGCTGGAGAGTTATCATGAGATTGAAGCCGTGAACTTGGGTGCACAGGTCACCTGTGAAGAAGTTATTCGAAAAATTCACGAACTGGCGGCGGATGCCGTACTGATTTCGCAAGTGGTCACGCAGAAGAACATTCATATTACCAATCTGACTAAACTGGTTGATATGCTTGAGGCTGAGGGCTTGCGCGACAAAGTGACACTGGTAGTCGGCGGGCCGCGAATCACTCACGAACTGGCGAAAGAACTGGGATACGACGCTGGATTCGGTCTCAATACCTACGCCGAACATGTGGCATCTTTCCTCGTTCAGGACATCCAACGCTCGCCCGGTGTACAAGAAATAATTTAAATGGAGATGAGATAGATGGAATGTTTGATCCGTATTCGTATGAGTGAACATGATGCCCACTATGCGGGGGGATTGGTGAACGGCTCCAGAATGCTGGATTTGTTCGGCGATGTGGCGACGGAGCTGCTGATTCGGCACGATGGCGATGAGGGCCTATTCGTAGCCTATGATAACGTGGAATTCAAAGCGCCTGTTTATGCGGGTGACTTTATCGAGGCTCGCGGCAGAATTGTGCAGACAGGCAAAAGTTCACGGCGCATGGAATTCGAAGCAGTCAAGGTGGTTGCACTTGATAAGGACCCTGCGCAAGATTCGGCGGCCAGTGTTTTGGCGGAACCGGTGCTCGTCTGCCGGGCCAGCGGAACCTGTGTGGTTCCGATCGAAAAACAAAAGAGGGCCCATCATGGATAAACTGATTATTACGGTGGCGCCTGTGGGAGCGGAAGTAACGCGGCAAGACAATTCCAAATTGCCGCTGACGCCGTCGGAAATCGCCGAAGAGGCTTTCCAATGCCAGACAGAGGGTGCCTCCATCGTTCATCTGCATGTCCGCGACCAGGCAGGTAACGCAACGCAGGAAAAAAGTTGCTTCGAACCGGCAATCGAAGCGATCGGGCGGCGTTGTGACCTGATCATTCAGGTTTCTACGGGTGGCGCGGCAAGCATGACAGCGGCGGAACGCATTCAACCGGTGGAACTGCGGCCCGAAATGGCGACATTGAGTACTGGAACCGTGAATTTCGGCAGCGAAATTTTTGCGAATCCGATGCCGGTTATAGAAAAGTTTGCCCAAGCGATGCTGACCTATGGTGTGAAACCGGAAATTGAAGTTTTCGACGTGGGTATGATTCGCAATGCGCTGACACTGGTTAAGAAAGGCCTGTTGAAACTGCCGCTGCATTTTGACTTCGTGATGGGTGTGCCGGGGGGGATTCCCGGTGAGCCAAGACATCTGCTGCACATGGTTGAATCATTGCCGCCAGGTTGCACCTGGAGCGTGGCTGGAATCGGCGGCAGCGAACTGCCGTTGGCGGTAATGGCGATTATTCTGGGCGGGCATGTTCGGGTGGGATTCGAGGATAACGTCTATTATTCAAAGAATGTTTTGGCGACAAGCAATGCGCAATTGGTGCAGCGAATCGCACGTATGGCGGGGGAACTGGGCCGTCCGGTGGCGAGCCCAAATGAAGCCAGAACCATTTTGGGCTTGACCGCTTAAGTTGACAACTGCCCAAAATTAACTGCCCAAAATTCGCGCCGGTGCTGAATATTGGGCGATAATTGTTGGCTGCTTTATAAAGTGCTAGTGCGTAATCGTAGTAACGGCGGGCATTTTGGCAACAGAACAAAACGGCGGCGGCTATGGCATGGATATTGCAATGATTAACTGTAAGCTGCGATTTGCGAGAAGGACTGGCTGCTGCAGCAAAACAGTTAAATAAAGAAGGTAGATGGAAAATGCGCGATTATCATGATATTTCTCTATGGAAAAATATTCCGGAAGAGGATTGGCAAAACTGGGACTGGCAGGTTGAACATAGGATAACTTCGTTGACGGAATTGAAACAAGTTATTGATTTGACGCCGGATGAAGAAGAGGGCGTGACCCATTGCCTGCATAATTTGCGTATGGCAATTACGCCGTATTACGCTAGTCTGATTGATACCCAAAATCCTGATTGCCCGATCCGCAAGCAGGCAGTGCCAACCATTAATGAGTTGCAGTTCGGCAAATATGATATGGCAGATCCACTGCATGAGGATAAGGATTCACCGGTTCCCGGGCTTACCCATCGCTATCCGGATCGGGTGTTGATGCTGGTAACAGACCAGTGTTCGATGTATTGCCGACACTGCACTAGACGGCGGTTGTCGGGGGCCAGCGATCATTCCAGGTCACGGGAGCAAATCGACGCTTGCATCGCTTACATTCGCAAGACACCGGTTGTGCGTGATGTCATCCTTTCCGGCGGCGATGCGTTTCTCATCGATGATGCGACAATCGAATATATTTTGCAGGAGTTGCGCCGCATCGACCATGTGGAAATAATTCGCTTCGGGACCAGGACGCCGGTCGTGATGCCTCAACGCATCACGGAAAATCTGTGTCGTGTTCTCAAAAAATATCATCCGGTATATGTGAACACTCATTTTAACCACCCGAACGAAATCACACCGGCAGCTATTGAAGCTTGCGCGAAACTGGCTGATGCAGGAATTCCTCTCGGCAATCAATCTGTCCTGTTACGTGGAGTTAATGATTGTCCACAGGTAATGAAACGGCTGATGCAAATGTTGCTAAAAATAAGGGTGAAGCCTTACTATATCTATCAATGTGATATGTCACGGGGCATTGGACATTTCCGTACTCCCATCAGTTCCGGCATCCAGATCATCGAATATCTGCGCGGACATACTTCGGGGATGGCTGTTCCCACTTTTGTTGTTGATGCACCGGGTGGTGGCGGCAAGATTCCAGTGATGCCCCAATATATGGTTTCGCAAAGCGCGGGCAAGGTAATTTTGCGCAATTACGAAGGCGTATTTACAACCTATACCGAACCGGGGCACTACGTCGATCCAGATGCTCCGTGCAGCGTATGCGGCAGTTATCACCGAGATACTCACATCGGTCTCACCGCGTTGTTAAGCGGTGAAAAATGTTCTCTGTAGTTTAAGGAGTAACGTAACGTGGGAGTCGACATTTTCCAAGTTGATGCATTCACCGCTGTTTCGTTCCAAGGCAATCCGGCAGCCGTGTGTCTGCTTTCCAGTCCCTGGACCAGTCGGAAAATGCAGGATATGGCTCGTGAAATGAATTTATCCGAGACCGCATTTGTCTGCAGGCAAGAGGATGGCTTTTCGTTGCGGTGGTTTACGCCGTTGACGGAAGTCAGCCTCTGTGGTCATGCTACTTTGGCTAGCGCACATGTGTTATATGAAACGGGGCGTATGGATAGGAAAGAACCGATCCATTTTCATACTTTGAGCGGCCCATTAACTGCTATATGCACTGCGGATTGGATTCATGTCGACTTGCCGGCGGAGGTTCCTTATCCGTGTGAGTTGCCTGAACATCTGGCCGAATCACTGGGGATTGTCCGATTAGTTTATGCCGGTAGGAATCGTCTGGATTATTTGATTGCAGTGGATTCAGCTGAGCAAGTCCGGAATCTGCGACCCGATTTTTCCCGACTTGCCAAGGCAACTCCAGCCAGTGGCGTAATCGTGACCAGCCTTTCCGATCAAGCGGAATACGATTATGTTTGCCGATATTTTGATCCTGGTAAGGGAATTGACGAAGATCCGGTTACCGGTTCGGCGCATTGCTGCCTGGGGCCGTACTGGAAAAAGATTTTGGCGAAGGATACTATGGCGGCCCGGCAACTGTCAGCCAGGGGCGGATTTTTACATATTAGCGCGGTTGGTGACAGGGTGGTCCTGTCGGGCCAAGCCGTAACAATTTGGCGGGGCGAAATGTTAGTTTAGTTTGAGGGACAACGACAAAGAAATTTATACAACGAATAATGTGTTGACGTTATTAATACAACAAAATATACTTAATATAATTCTATTTCGTGGCAATTTGTAAAGGTGTTTGCGGGGCTACAGATTGCTAACTTTACAAGGTGAATCCATACCGGAAAAAAGAGAGATGATGATAGCGGCAAAGTTTGCAAAGTGACAGCATCAAAACTGGTTGACCACATGGAATAGCTGATAAAAAAACAAAAATAAAGGGGATTATCGAGTGAAAAAAAGAGATCTAGTAATTGCCCTTATGATCCTTATTGCTTGTCTTGTGATAGCCGGTTGTTCATCAGGTCCCAGCAGTTCGGCTCCGGCTGCTTCAGGCAATGACAAGGTGTTAAAACTCAGACTACCTTCCTCCCTTGCATCTTTGAATCCTCAACACACTACAGCACTCAGAGATATGAAAGTTTGGACGCAAATTTATGAAGGCCTTTATGGACTTGACGAGTCTAAGAACGGTTACTACCAAGAGCTTGCAAAAGATGTAAAATTAAGTGACGACAAAAAAGTATACACCATAACGCTTCGCGACGGCGTAAAATTTCAAAACGGTGAGCCGCTAAAAGCATCAGATGTGGTTTTTACATATAAGCGCGCAATGAAAGATCCAAGATTCGGTTATTTGACAGCTAAGATCAAAGATGTGACGGCTGTGAATGATTCAACTGTAAAAATCACATTGTCCGAGGCCTACGCGCCTATTCTTCACACGTTCTATTCACTTAAAATCATGAACGAAAAAGAAGTTACATCGCTAGGCGATAAATTTGGCACTGTTCCAAGTAAGGCCGGAACAGGCCCGTACTATCCAACAGAATACAATGTAGCTACCGGTGTTAAGCTTCAAGCCTTCGCAAACTACTGGGGCGGAGCACCAAGCATAAAAAAGGTAGAGTTTCGTGTAATTTCCGATGATGCGGCTGTGCAAGTGGCGTTTCACAACAAAGAACTTGACTACTTGGAAGACGTTGCACTGTCAAACTGGAATACCCTCAAAGAGCAAGCAGGGCCGGAGAATCATGCCATGATTAAGGGCAATAATATCCACTTCGTGGCCGTAAACTATCAATCACCAAACAATAACAGCATTCTTGCCAATGATAAAGTGCGTCAGGCCATTTTCTACGCAATCAATAAGGACGATGTTAATAAAGCGATGGCAGCTGGACACGGGACACCGGCTGTTACTTATATGCCGCATGAGTATGTTCCGACATCACCGGAAACCGGATTCGAAACCTATAAGTTTAATCCGGCAAAAGCCAAGGAACTCCTGAAAGAAGCTGGTTATCCGAATGGTGTGGACATCGGTACCATTATTTCTTATCCATCACCTACGTCATTCAATGGGGTAATCGCACAAGTTATCCAATCGAATTTGGCTGATGTCGGAATAAAAGCCGGTGTTCAAATTGCTGAAAACGCGATTATTACCCCCAAAATGTATGCGCAAAATTATGATCTGGCTGTTTTCTCAGATTCCAACAACTTTGACTTTAACAATATTCGTCAACAAGTTCATAGTGAATCAAAGGGTATGTACTTAGTTAAATACAAAGACGGCAAGTTTGATTGGCAGCGAATTGAGAAATTGGTTGAACTGGGCGCGGCCGCATCCGATAACAATGAGCGCCTAAAACACTACACTGAGCTGTGGAAAATCGTTATGGATACAGCTACAATTGACCCGCTTCTCCATCGACCGGTTGCTATTGTGTGGGCTAAAGACTTAACTATTGGAAAACCAGTGCCAACGATCTATAAAGTTAAAGCTTTCTCTTGGAAGAATTGAAGGATTATTCAATTTAATTTAAAATTTAGGCTGTCTTAATTAAAGACAGCCTAAATTTTAAATCCAAGATAATTGGTGACAAGTTTCAAGCCGAATGTTTTTACGGTAAATTATGGCTCGAATTGTAGTGCGTGAAAATGGGCGCCCTAGCGCCCCGTGCCATTTAAGGAGGTAGATGAATGTATAGATATGTCATAAACAGGCTGCTGTTTCTGATACCTTCCGTATTAGGCGTGATTTTCATCCTTTTTCTGGTTATGAGCATGACTCCGGGTGATCCGGCCAGAATACTTTTGGGTGATGCGGCGTCGCAAGAACAAATAGCTGAATTAAATCATCAGCTTGGCTATGACTTGCCGTTTTTAGAAAAATATGGACGCTATGTTTACCAGGTGGTTGTACATCAAGATTTTGGCGTATCGTATTTTACTAAACAATCCGTATTTGAAGAAATTTGGCCAAGATATATAGTAACTGTCAAGTTGGCTTTTATCGGGGTGGTTCTGTCATCATTAATCGGCATACCGTTTGGCATTTATACGGCGGTCCGACAATATTCGCTCTGGGATACGATCCCGTCCCTCATTGCTTTTTTTATTGCGGCGATCCCGTCTTTCGTCCTGGGGATGTTGCTGTTGTATTTGTTTTCCCTCAAACTGAATTGGTTCCCGTCATACGGTATTGAATCATTTACAAGCTATATTATGCCAGCGCTCGCGGTGTCCATTCCACCTGCCGCGATTAACCTCAGATTTACTAAATCTTCAATGCTTGAATCGATTCGTCAGGATTACGTTCGCACCGCCCGGGCCAAAGGCGCTTCGGAAAGCACGGTTATTTGGAAACACGCCCTGAAGAATGCATTATTGCCTGTTGTCACAAATGTTGGTATGAGCCTGGGCAATTTAATCTGCGGTGCGGTTGTAGCGGAAAAACTGTTTTCGATTCCGGGAATTGGCAGCTTGATTGTAGACCGCATTACCTATAAAGACGAACCGGTTATTATTGCCGGAACAATTTTGATTTCAGTCTGCTTTACCGTTGTTATGCTGCTTGTTGATTTGATTTACGCGTATATTGACCCACGTATCAGGGCTAAGTATGCGAGAGTTAAGGGGTGATTTAATGGAAAACGCCATTTCGCAGACTGATTCAGCAACTGCAGACAAAATAGTTTTCAAAAAGCAAAGCCAGGCAAAAGAAGTATGGCGCATGTATAAAAAAAATAAAGGCGCTATGATCGGGCTGGTGTTGTTTTCGTTTATTCTGGTTATGCTTGCCGGAGCGAATTTCATTGTTCCGTATTCAGCGGCAACCAAAGGTGTTTTTTCTCAGATTAACCAAGCGCCGTCTGCGGCGCACATATTTGGTACGGATTCTTACGGTCGCGATGTGTTCGCAAGGGTTCTATACGGAGGCAGAACATCTTTGCTTGTCGCTATACTTGCAACCATGTCATCCTGTGTGATTGGCAGTACCCTTGGCGCGATATCAGGATACTTCGGCGGCAAAGTTGACGGCATTATCATGCGGTCCCTGGATATTTTTATGTCCATTCCGGATATTTTATTTACCATGGCAGTGGTTTTCGCGTTAGGCGCAAATTTTCAAAACTTATTGATCGCCCTTACCCTGGCATATTTCACCAACTATGTGCGGCTTGTGCGTTCACAGGTCTTAACCCTTTCGGAACAGGATTACGTCGAAGCCGCAAAGGCGGGTGGTTCAGGCAGTACCCGCATCATTCTTTCCCACATTTTGCCGAATGCAATGGGAGTAATTATTGTAAATACCACCTTGAACGTCGCCAAAATCATTCTCTACGAGTCGACCTTGAGCTTCCTGGGCTTGGGTATGCCGCCGCCCGCACCGGAATGGGGGCTGATGCTGGCAGAAGCGAGAGAATTTATGCGCGCGGCGCCGCACCTTTTATTCTTCCCTACCATGGCAATTGTAGTGGCTGCTTCTTCAATTAACTTAATCGGTGATGGTCTGCGTGACGCACTTGATCCTCAGCTGAAATCATAGAGCTATGGGGGAAGGAAAAAGTTTATGAATAGTGATGCGATTTTAGATATTAAAAACCTGCGAGTAATCTATCAAACCGATTTGGAAACCGTTGAGGCCATAAACGGCATTGATTTGAAAATCAATAAAGGGAAAACCCTCGGATTAGTTGGCGAGACGGGTGCAGGGAAAACTACGACCGCGCTTTCAATCATGCGGCTTTTGCCAGAGAGAACCGGCAAGATAGTAAGCGGCGAAATTCATTTCGCAGGACAAGAGTTATTAAAGATGCCATTGATGGAAATGCGCAAGGTAAGAGGCGATCAAATTGCGATGGTCTTTCAGGATCCAATGACCAGCTTAAATCCGGTTATGACTGTGGGAGAACAAATTGCCGAAGCCATCAATTTGCATAATGCTGATTTAAGCAAAGCAGAAACTGAAAAAAGAGTGGAAAACGCTCTATTGATGGTTGGAATCCTGCCAAGCAGAAAAAATGAATATCCGCATCAATTTTCCGGCGGCATGAAACAAAGGGTTGTAATTGCCATGGCAATTGTTTGTGAGCCTGGCTTACTGATTGCAGATGAGCCAACCACTGCCCTCGATGTAACCATACAGGCGCAAGTCCTGATGATGATCAGAGAACTCCGAGACAGGCTTGGTACGTCAATGCTCATGATTACTCATGACTTGGGGATCGTAGCAAAAATTTGCGATGAAGTCGCCGTGATGTACGCAGGAGAAATTATCGAAGCAGGAACAGTATTTGATATTTTTACGAGCAAAAGACGCCACCCCTACACGCAAGGTCTTTTTGATTCCATACCGAGTCTGAGCTCAAGAGCGTCACGGTTGCAACCTATTCAAGGGCTAATGCCTGACCCGTCAAATTTGCCTAAGGGCTGTTATTTTGCTCCCAGATGCAAGCACTGCATGGAGATTTGTACCAAGGAACACCCCAAGAAGGTAACCGAGGGTACCCATACGCTGCTTTGTCATCTTTACAGCGATTCAGCGACTGTGCAAAAGCCAGGGGGGGAAGATTAAATGGACTCCACCAGAACACCATTGCTCGAAACGGTTAATTTAAGAAAGCTGTTTAAATTAAATGGTGGGGCACACCTCCATGCGGTTGATGGAATTAATTTGAAAGTTTATTCCGGCGAAACGGTCGGTGTTGTGGGTGAATCAGGCTGTGGTAAGAGTACTCTTGGCAGAACGATTTTAAGATTGCTTGAGCCTACCTCGGGCCAGATATTGTTTAAAGGCGCCGATATTACAAAGTTAAATTCGAGTAAAATGCGCGAGCTCAGAAAAGAGATGCAAATCATTTTTCAGGACCCGCATTCAAGTATTGACCCACGCAAGTCGGTAGTTGAGGTTATTGCCGAGTATATGTTTATTCACAAAACCTATCCGACCAAAGCGGCCATTTATAACCGTGCGGCTGAGTTAATGGACCTGGTAGGCTTGGCAAGAAGATACGCCAACTCTTATCCGCATGAACTTGACGGAGGACGCCGACAACGCATCGGTATTGCCCGTGCATTGTCACTAAATCCGCAGTTTATTGTTTGCGACGAACCTGTATCAGCTCTGGACGTGTCCATTCAAGCGCAGATCTTAAATCTTTTAATGGATTTGGCCGATGAACTTGGTCTTACATATATGTTTGTTACTCATGACCTGAGCGTGGTAAAACACATTTCGAATAAAATAATGGTAATGTATTTGGGGAAATGCGTTGAAATGGCGTCGTCGGACGAATTGTTCCTGAATCCGCTGCACCCATATACAAAGGCGTTGCTATCGGCTATACCAGAACCTGATATCTCGAAGCGTGATGAGGAATTTGTGCTGATTAAAGGCGAAATTTCGAGTCCGATTAATGTTAAACCGGGCTGCAGGTTTGCGGCCAGATGCGACTTTGTTTCAGAAATTTGCACAGGCAACGACGTTGAATTAAAAGAAGTATCAACTGGACATTTTGTTGCGTGCACATTATGCAGGTAGGAGGAGTTAAAATGATTTTAGGTGTTTTAAAGGATATCAAGCATGGAGAAAACAGGGTTATGCTTACGCCACTTGAAGTGGCAACGGTAATTCAAAACGGTCACAAAGTTTATGTGCAAAGCAATAGTGGCCTTGCAGCGGGTTTTCACGATGCAGCCTATGAAAAAGCTGGAGCTGAAATTTGGCATACGGCTAAAGAAATTTATGGCAAGTGCGATTTTGTAGTCAAAGTAAAAGAAATCGAGCCATCAGAATATGATATGCTCAGAGAAGGGCAGATTCTTTACTGTTGCATACATCCTGCGGCGCACCCGGAAGAAGTGCAGGCATTGCTTAAACATAAAGTGACTGCGATTACCGCTGAAGACAGCCATCGCAACGGTTCCCCGAACTGTGAAGCGGCAGGAAAGCAGGGCGCATTGTTCGGTCTTGAGTCTATGTTGTCCATTAACGGCGGCAAAGGAAAATTTGTCAGCGGTTTTGCCGGTGCGCCGGGAATGAACGTTTTGATTTTGGGCGGCGGTATTGTCGGTCGAGGTGCTCTTGAAATACTTCACGATCTAGGCGCGTCCATTACCCTGATGGATGTTAACTTGGGCATTATGCAAGATATCAGAAGAGCATATGGAAACGACATCAATACAATGTATTGTACAAAAGAAGCCATACAACAAGTATTGCCAATGACGGATATGGTGATTAACTGTGTTCGGTGGCCAAAAGAAAGAAAAGACTTTTTAATCACGAAGGAAATGTTAAAGCTAATGGAACCGGGTTCCGTACTTGTTGACATCAGCAATGATGATCCAGGTGCTATTGAGTCAAGCCGCGAGACTTCCCATGATGATCCCCGATATGTCGTGAACGGCGTTGTGCATTTTTGCGTAAGCAATATCCCAAGCGCAGTTGCGCACTCAACTTCTGTAGTTATTGCGGCTGAAGCGCTGCCAATGTTTTTAAATATCATGAATAACGGCGTAGCTGAGGCTTGTGTCACTGATGGTTTTATCAGGCGAAGCCTAACTACATATGACGGTGTGCTGACTCACGAAGAAACAAGTGCGATTCAAGGGTTACCGTGGATGCGGCCGGAAGATGCATTGCAAATAAGCGATAGGAAAATCGCTCCTGCGCCGCCTGCAACTGCAACAAGGTCTACGAATTTTATTAAAGCGTAAAAGCGCTAGTTAATTTAACTTTTTCGTCCCGTTATTTTTTTAGTCGGTGAGCCGCGTGAAAAGTGGGGCCGACATATTCGTTCAACGGAAAAGAATGTTTAATGGCAAGGGTAATGAATGTTTTGGCATGAGCTACGGCGTCCTTCACAGACCGCCCCTTGGCTAAGCCGGCAGTGATAGCGGCGGCGTATGTGCAGCCTGCACCATGCGTGTACTGGGTATCTACTTTCGGAGAACTGAGGATAGTGAACTCGTGCCCATCATACAAGACGTCTACGGCCTCGGGGGTGTCAATTTTTGAGCCGCCCTTGATCAGCACATTTTGCGGTCCCAATTTGTATATTTCTCTTGCAGCTTGCTTCATATCTTCGACCGACTGGATGGAGG
>Ga0316604_10001684_pt1 | contig 18716 bp, 16 predicted proteins | sample OWC_soil_day20_C_FD_207650 | JGI IMG/M metagenome (GOLD analysis project Ga0316604, IMG submission 207650) | Wetland soil microbial communities from Old Woman Creek delta, Ohio, United States - OWC_soil_day20_CT | ecosystem: Environmental > Terrestrial > Soil > Wetlands | place: USA: Ohio... | reverse complement strand
TCGGTTTAATAGGTGTGCATTATATGGATTTGGTCCATGATGGCAAGATGACACTATCGCAAATTGATGATTTAGGCGATATTCTGATGGGCAAGAAACCGGGACGCAAGGACGATAAGGAAATCATCATCTATTCTGTTGGCGGGATGCCAGTTGAAGATGTAGCCTGGGGGACAATCATTTATCGCAATGCAATAAAAATGGGTATCGGTAAAAAGCTGAATCTTTGGGATAAACCGGCAATGGCTTGATCATACGATGGGGAGCGAGCATATGAACAGCAGAATAGAAGAACATCCGATTTTAGGTAAAATAGAAAAAGGACGGCGCGTAACATTTTGGTATGATGATAAGAAGCTGGAAGGCTGTGAGGGTGAGCCGATTGCGGCCGCTCTCAAGGCTGCTGGAGTTATGGTTCATCGCCATACGCAAAAATATGGTGCGCCGCGCGGTATATTTTGTGCCATTGGACGTTGTACCGATTGTGTTATGGTTGTAGATGGCAAACCGAATATCCGAACCTGTATAACCCCTCTGGCGGAAGGTATGACAGTGCAAACACAATATGGTGTTTCCGCAAAGTGTGCGAACAAAGCGGAGGGCATGGCATGAAAAGATATGATTTGATTGTAGTTGGAGCAGGACCTGCCGGCCTTTCGGCCGCGGTTGAAGCCGCAAAATACGGGCTAAAAGTGGTTGTTTTTGATGAAAATGCCAATCCAGGCGGACAGCTTTTTAAGCAAGTACACAAATTTTTTGGCTCCAAAGAACATAAAGCAAAAATTCGTGGGTTTCGAATTGGCAGTCAACTGCTGGAAGAGGCAAACCAATTTGGGGTTGAGGTAATCTTAAATGCAACGGTTGCCGGGCTGTTTCAGGATAAGGAAGTAACTGTTCGGATCAACGATTCGATACAGCATTATAAAGGGGATGCCATTCTTATTGCAACAGGTGCGGCGGAAAATATGGTTCCGTTTAAGGGCTGGACTCTTCCAGGCGTAATAGGGGCCGGAGCTGCCCAAACGATGATGAATTTACATGGTATTGTGCCGGGACAAAAAATATTGATGCTTGGGTCTGGAAATGTAGGGCTTGTGGTTAGTTACCAGCTCTTGCAAGCGGGTTGTGAAGTCGTAGCGCTGGTGGATGCCGCATCGAAAATAGGCGGTTATGGTGTACATGCCGCTAAACTTGCACGAACGGGTGTGCCGTTTTACTTATCCCATACGATTATTAAGGCGGAGGGCACGGATTGTGTGACAGGCGTTACTATTGGAGAAGTAAATAAGGCATGGCAGGTTATCCCCGGAACGGAAAAGCATTTTGATGTAGATTCGATCTGTATGGCGGTAGGACTTTCGCCGATGGCACAACTTCTTAAAATGGCAGGCTGTGTCATGGAGGATAATCCGAAAAAGGGCGGTCAGGTGCCGGTTTGTAATGCCTATGGCGAAACATCTATACGAGGCGTTTTTGCGGCAGGTGATGTATCGGGGGTTGAGGAAGCAAGTTCTGCTATGATTGAGGGGCGTATTGCAGGTATCGCCGCAGCCGAATATTTGGGATATATCGACAAAGTTACTTTGTCGGATAAGGTTGGAGAGCTTGAAAGCGCTTTGAACAGTCTGCGTCAAGGTATGTTTGCTCTGGAAAACAGGGGTAAATGTATTGAAAAGACGGAGGAAGGCTACGATGTTTCGCTACATCTGCTGCAAAAAGGCTATTTCCAGGAACAAGAAGTCGCAAACTATCCGGGAGTGACTGTGCAAAGAGGGGTTCATGCCGTGATTGAATGCTCGCAGAATATACCGTGCAATCCTTGTCAGGATGCGTGTCCTAAACACTGCATTAAGATTGGTGAAAGAATTACATCGTTGCCGGTTGTGGATGAAAATGCAGGTTGCAGTGGCTGCGGCATGTGTGTTGCTGCTTGTTCCGGACAGGCGATTTTCTTGGTAAATGAAGACTATGAAAATGGTTATGCAAGTGTAACACTTCCTTATGAATTTTTACCGTTGCCGGAAAAAGGTGAGCGGGGATGGGCCCTTGACCGCAGCGGCTCAAAAGTTTGTACGGCTGAGGTAGTAAAAGTGCAGACGTCACCGGCTTTCGACTGTACCAATCTGTTGACGATAAAAGTACCTGTTGCGATGGCAATGAAAGCAAGATTTTTCAGGGAGGGCAGTTGTCATGCGGAATGTGAATGATCGATCCCGTGATATAGGCGCATTTGTTCCGGCAGAGGATGATGAGTTGCTGATCTGCCGTTGCGAGGAAATAACTAAAGGTGAGATTCGGCGGGCTGTTCACGATGGAATGTTTACACTAACGGAAATTAGACGGTATCTGCGTACGGGAATGGGGCTTTGTCAAGGGCAAACTTGTAGCAAGCTCGTGAAAGAAATTGCCGCAAGAGAGTTGGGAATAGTTCTGGCCGAATTGGAACATGCAGCTTCCCGGGTGCCTATGCGTCCGATAGAAATGAAGGTGTTTGGTAATGAAAAGGAGCCGGGGAAAAATGCATAAATTTGCAGATGTTGTCATTGTTGGCGGTGGTATTATCGGCGCGGCAGCAGCCTATTATTTAGCGTTGCAGGGAGTCAATGTTGTTGTTTTGGAAAAAAGCGATAATATTGGCGATGGCGGCTCCAGCCGCAATGGGGGCGGTGTCCGGCAGTCAGGGCGTGATCCAAGGGAACTTCCTCTTGTTATGTACGGGGTACAACATATTTGGCCGACATTATCTGAGGAACTGGATATGGATATTGAATACGTACAAGAAGGCAATCTGAGACTTGGAAAAACGGAACAACATCTTACTATACTGCAAGGCTTGACGAAGCGCAGTGTGGAGTTAGGTCTTGACGTTCGTATGATAGATGCTAAAGAGGCGAAGGAGATTTGCCCGTATCTTTCCGATGAGGTGATTGGTGCAAGCTGGTGTCCGACAGATGGGCATGCGAATCCGCTGCTGGCAACCTTAGCCTTTTATCGCAAAGCAAGAGAGCTTGGGGCTCAATTTATTACGGGTGAAACTGTACTGGCGATAAAGAAAATTAAAGGCAAAGCGCGGCAGGTCATCACTGAGAATGCAGTTTATGAAGGAGCAACTATCATTGTTGCGGCTGGATACGATAGCCGGAAAATATTGGAATCGGTGGGGATTGATGTGCCGATGACTCAGATTATGCTGGAAGCACTGGTTACGGAAGCGCAGCCGAAAATGTTCGGACAAATGCTTGGTACGGCCATGGCGGATTTTTACGGACATCAGAGCAAGCATGGCTCTTTTGTTTTCGGCGGATCATCCGGATTTGAGGATACCAATAAAGATAACGGGACTCCGATTACAGCAAGTATTACAGCGCCGTGTATTTGTAGAGGAATTATGGAGTATTTCCCACTGCTGGAAGATGTAAAAATTGTTCGTACGTGGTCAGGGTGGGCTGATATTTCGGCTGATAAAATTCCAGTTATTAGCCCGGTAGAAGAAGTACCAGGACTCATTGTAGCTTGCGGATTTAGCGGCCATGGGTTTGGAATTGCACCAACCGCGGGGCTATTAGTGTCGCAGTTGGCTAGAGGGGTTAAACCTGAGCTTGACCTTACAGCGTTTCGCTATGACCGGTTCAAAGCGAAAATTTAATGCGGTATCGCAAATAAGTAGATTGACAAATTTATTTTTTACGGTTAGAGTTTGATTAAGTTAATCTTTCCTTATCAGGTGTAAGTAGAGTACGCAACGAAGCGGTACAGTTTCGTTGCGTACTTTTGTTTTTTTAAAGGAGGAAGGAAATCGTATGGAAGAACAACTTGCTGTTATCAAGACAATTCAGCCGTATTTTGTTATGGGAACTTCCCGGTTTTATCAGTACATTCTAGGAAAACACGGAATTTCACATTTTTACAGCTATGAAATGGATAAAGAGGGTCTTGGCGGAGCGGTTGTGCCAGACGGCTGCGTAGATATTATTTTTGAATACGGTCAGGGCGCTCTGCGGGCGAGAGTTTGCGGTACGGTTTTGAGGCATAAATTTATTCCAAGCGAACTACAAAAGACGTATTTTGGCGTGCGCTTTTTCCCGGGGGTTTGTCCAAGCATTATTGACGGTAAGCTGAACGAATTTGTTGATCGCGAAATCCTATTTTCCGAAGTCGCAAAATCAGTTCATTTATTGGAAAAAATGTCCGAAGCGCATACTTTCCCGGAACGTATCCATACTTTTTTAGCGGAATATAAGAGGAATTTATCGCTAGAAGAGTCGAGCAGCAATATGGGAAGGCTGCTGAAGGCGATGAAATCGATAATTTATGGAACCAACGGTGAAATCCGCATCAAAGATATTGAAAAACACACAGGTTATTCAACGCGTTATATCAATAAAATATTCAATGCGGAGTTAGGGATAAATCCAAAAAAATTTTGTCTGATTATTAAATTTCAACGGTTCTTAGATCATTTGCATGGTGCTAAAGCTGAAGACATAGCGAAACTCGCGGTGGACTATGGTTACTGCGATCAGGCAAATCTTATTAAGGAATTTACAAAGTTCACCAATATGACACCGGGAAAATATTATCGGATGATTCAGGAGTTAGGCTATAATGATCGCGTGATTAATTATAGCCAAGATGATTCATTAAACGGAAATTACATCTTTGAAACAAACAAGACTAAGGGTAGTAGATGTACTCCTTGTGTAAAATAATTTGATAGCCGAATTACTATTTTTATTGTGAAACTTTAGAAGAAGTGTTTGGAGCTTAAGGGTACTTCCTCTGGATCTCCAGCGTGTCGTTGCATAGCCTTATATCTCAGGGGTTTAAAGCTTTTCAGTAAAATTTTGGCAGCATCTTTAAACACTAATGGAAGCGGCTGACTCAAAAGAAAAATAAGATTACGCAAGTGGTTATCAGAAGTAAAAAACGCAAGCTTTGCACCTTAGAGTGGCACATGCTTGCGTTTTTTTACGCCGGAATGGCTACTGGGTGGATTATTCTAAACGCATTTTTGGGGGACGGCTTCGATTTTGACAATATAGGTATTATCGACCTTTACATTTTAGTGTACCGGTGGTAGGAAGTTTTGTTATTAACTTACCGAATAACAGAGTCGGTAAAAAAGTATCTTAACGAGTAATAGCTTCTTAAGGCCCAATATACATAGAAAGTTAGGGGATTGCGGAGCTAAGAATAGGCAATTGTTATAACGTTATTAGAAAAAACTAGTTACATTAAGATAAAATATGAGGTAGTATAATAGCACTATTAGATTTTTAAAAGCTAATAGTGTATTTGCAGGGAGAATAAAATAGCATTCTGTCTACTGTATTAGGTCGTACTTCTTAAAGTTAATTGTTATATAATTCACGCTATTCATGGAGTGTGGTTTATATTTTTTGAAAATATGGTAAAATTTCGACTAATAGAAGACGGTATGTTATAAAAAAAACAATAAGTTAAAGTCAAAACTTTGTTGTAAGGAAAGGGTGGAATAGTAATGAAAAAACAATTAACAAGAGATAAGGTTCTCAAAATTATTCAGGCCAATGGCTGTTCCAAGGAACGACTGTTATCGATTCTTCTGGAAATCCAGCAGGCTTCCGGCCATAACTCGGTTGACGAAGAATGGGCACAATTGGTGGCAGAACAAGTACAGATGCCTATAACTCAACTGTATAATGTGTTAACTTTCTATGCTATGTTTTCAACTAAACAGCGGGGAAAATTTGTAATTGAGATTTGTAAAAGTACCCCCTGCCATGTAACAAAATCGGATGAAATAGTAAAAATGTTTGGGGATGAACTGGGCATTGGTATTAGTGAAACTACTCCGGACAATCTTTTTACTTTAATGCATACCGGGTGCGTCGGCGCTTGTGATATTGGGCCGGTGGCCAAAATAGGAGAACAAGTATACGGCAATTTGACGAGAAAAAAGGTTGCCGATATTGTTGCTTCGTATCGGGAGGTAGAACAACATGGTTATGACACGGCAGCTAATCTCCTCTAATTGGGGTAACATTCAGCCTGAGTCTGTAGAAGAATATGCAATGGCAGGGGGCTTTGCCGGATTAAAAAAAGCATTAAGTATGCAACCGGATGAGATCATTGCTGAAATAAAAACCGCAAAATTGTTGGGGCGTGGCGGCGCTGCTTATCCTGCCGGTGCCAAGTGGGAGCAATTGAGGGCTATTCCCCATTCGCCGAAATATATAGTTTGCAACGGCGATGAAGGAGAACCGGGAACGTTTAAGGATAAAATGCTATTAAGTCAGGATCCGCTAAGAGTTATTGAAGGTATGACTATTGCAGCCTATGTTTTTGGATCACAGGATGGATATATCTATATTCGCGGTGAATATCTCGGTATTCAGAAAGTGTTTCAGCAGGCCATTGACAATGCGGTTAAAGAGGGCTATCTTGGCAGTCGTATTTTGGGGACTGACCTAACTTTTAATATACACATTACATCTGGAGCCGGTGCGTACATTTGCGGTGAAAATTCAGCTTTGCTAAATTCGATAGAAGGAAAACCCGGGTATCCGCGGATAAAACCGCCGCATTTGGCGGAGGTAGGGTTATTCTCCATGCCTACCTTGGTTAACAATGTAGAAACTTTTTCTGCTGTTCCAACTATAGTAATGGAAGGCGGCGAAAAGTACCTGAGCTATGGCACACCTGACAGTGGCGGAACCAAGCTTATATGTTTGTCCGGGTTGTCAAGAAGGAACGGGGTCTATGAAATTCCTTTTGGTGTTACCTTGAGGGATATCATTTATGGTTCGGAAATAGGCGGGGGAATAGCCAGAGGGAAAAAATTGAAATTCTTCCATATAGGCGGACAATCAGGGCCTTGTGGCACACCAGATCAGTTAGATACGCCGTATTGTTATAAAGCTTTAAAGTCGGCAGGTTTGAGTGCGGGGTCGGGAGCTATCGTCGTTCTTGACGAGTCGGTCTGTATTATTGACTATCTTAAAGGAGTAACTGAATTTTTTATCCATGAATCGTGTGGAAAGTGCACACCCTGCCGGGAAGGTAATCAAAAAGTGCATGACATACTTTGCAAACTATCGAATGGAATGGCCGTTGAGCAGGATATTGCTCTTCTGAAACGGTTAAGCAGTATGATGACGAACGCTTCTTTCTGTGGATTGGGGCAATCGGCTACCGTAGCTTTAGATACTTGCCTGAAACACTTTGCAGAAGAATTTGACGCACATCTCCAGCAAAAATGTCCGGCGGGAGTATGTTTTGAAGAACAGGAGCGTGTCGCTATATGAGTCACATGAATGACGCCGATCCTAACCAACCTATAACTGTAACAATAGACGGGATTTCTGTCACTGTACCGGCAGGAACATCCATTTTAGAGGCAGCAAAAAAAGTTGGGATATCTATCCCTATTTTGTGCCATCATCCGGATTTAAGCGTGAGGGCCAATTGCCGTATTTGTATCGTTGAAGCTAAGGGGCAGCGCAAGTTCAAAACGGCTTGCAGTACCGAAGTATGGCAAGGGGCTGAAATCACAACTAATAGCAAGACTATTAGAGAGGCCAGAAAAACAGTACTTGAACTCATTTTGGCGGAACATCCGCGGGAGTGTTTAGAGTGTATTAGAAACGGCAGCTGTGAACTGCAAAAACTGGCTCAGGATTTTGGTATTAAGGAAGTTGCCTTTACTCCTTCGAGGCATGTTGGGGAACTGCCTATTGACGATATTCATCTGGCCATTGTGCGCAACCCGAATAAATGTGTAAAATGTGGCCGATGTGTAGAGGTTTGCCAAGAAGTGCAAACCGTAAGAGCTATTAATACAGCTCACCGTTCCCATCGTTACGAAATATCCACGGCTTTCGAGAAAAATCTGGAAGAAACACTATGCGTTTCCTGCGGACAGTGTGTAGCCGTGTGTCCAGTTGGTGCGCTGTATGAACAGGATGAAACCGCCAAAGTGTGGGCGGCGCTTGATAATCCGGATCTACATGTTGTAGTGCAAACGGCGCCGGCGGTTCGGGTGGCATTAGGAGAGGAATTCGGCATGGAACCCGGAAGCATTTTCACGGGCAAAATGGTGGCCGCTCTCCGGCGGTTGGGTTTTGATAAAGTATTTGATACCGACTTTTCCGCAGATGTCACAATTATGGAAGAAGGCCATGAATTGTTGGAGCGGATACAAACGGAGGGAACACTGCCGCTCATTACCTCCTGCTGCCCAGGCTGGATCAAGTTTGCCGAAGAAATGTATCCGGAGTTGCTGCCTCATCTCTCTACTTGTAAATCACCGCAGCAAATGTTTGGTGCTCTGGTAAAAACGTATTATGCACAAAAAACCGGTATCTCACCAGAAAAAATCTTTGTTGTTTCTATAATGCCTTGCACTGCTAAAAAATACGAGTGTGCCCGTACAGAAATGAACGACAGTGGTTATCAGGACGTCGATGTTGTATTAACTACCCGCGAATTGGCTAAAATGCTAAAACAGGCCAATGTGAGCGTCCGTGATCTACCGGAAGAGACCTTTGATGATCCTATGGGCACTTCTACTGGTGCGGCGGTTATTTTTGGCACCTCGGGAGGGGTAATGGAAGCCGCATTGAGGACGGTTTATGAGGTTGTGACCCAAAAACCATTGGGAAATCTTGATTTTACGGTGGTAAGAGGATTAACCGGTATTAAAGAAGCTGAGGTCGAACTGAATGGCCAGACTATAAAAGTGGCTATTGCGAATGGTCTTGGAAATGCAAGAAGCTTGTTGGAAAAAATTAAGGAAGGACAAGTGGACTATCAGTTCGTAGAAATTATGGCTTGTCCTGGCGGTTGTATTGGCGGCGGCGGACAGCCTTTTGGTACAACGATGGCAAAGAAACATGAACGAATGAAGGCTATGTACCAAGTAGATAAGAAGCTGCCAATTCGACAATCTCATAAAAATCCATCGGTGGTTACGTTATATAAGGAGTTTTTAGAACAGCCATTGAGCCATAAATCTCATGAATTGCTGCATACCGGTTATGCGTCGAGAAATATTGATAAAGAAGTAAAACAATAAGGTAATTAAAGCAAATTATTTTTACGGAGGATACGATTAATGAGTCGTATCCTTTCTTTTTTTGCGCAAATAAATCTATTGCGGGGATGCTGTTTAAATGCATCCCTTTTCTTGTTCTCTGATTTTGCAAAATAGCTCCTTTCGTAATTGATTGGGAGTGTCATAAAGTTGTCACTTTATTTGGGATTGTAGGTGATATATTTTAGACAAAGGATTGACTGATATAGATTTCAAAGGGGGTGTTAGTATGTAAACCTAGCATAGAAGTAAACATAAAGACTAAAGAGGGTAAGAAAGAGGAGGAAGAAAAATGAGTAGAGAGCTTACTATTGAGGAAAAAATCCAGAGGGCTTTGGACATCCAAGAAGTTCAGAATGTAATGAGTAAACATGCCTATTATCATGGTCTTGGACTCAATATTGAAGAATTGGAAAACATATGGACCCAAAAGGCTCCGAATGCCAGCTTCGCACAAAACACAGGATATTGGGTAGGGTATGATTCCATCATGTATGCTTACGGTACAATTCACTTGGCCAATCAAAAAGTTGCTTTAGCCAATTTGCAAAAGAACTACCCGAGTGTTTCGGATGATGACCTAGGAGCAGGTACGTTAATCATGCATACCTTGACGACCCCTATTATTGAAATTGCCGGTGACGGCCAAACGGCTAAAGGATTGTGGTATACGCCCGGACAGGTGACGGAAATCGGCGGCGACGGATATCCGAGTGCTATGTGGATTTGGGAAAAATATGGCGTGGATTTCGTTAAGGAAGATGGGGAATGGAAAATCTGGCACATGCAGATATGCACCGATTGCACTTGCCCAGTAGCCGGCGATACTTCATGGGTAACAACGGTAACTACTTCGGCGGCTCCGGCAGTATCTGCCGTTCTTAAAGACACGGAAACGCAGGGAGTAAGCCCGACACCGGATATTGAAGTAACAACCTATAATTCTTACTCTAATACGCAAGTGCCACAGAATTTCCCGAAGTTTCCTGAACCCTATTGGACTTTCAGTGAAACCTTTAGCTATGGCGCTGAACATCTATTAGAAAATAATGACTAATTTTGGTATAATCGGCTTGGAAGTTATTCCCCAAAAGGCGTTGGTAGGTTGCTTGCAACCTACCAACGCCTTTTATTTTTTCGTATTTAGGGTGAAAGGCCTGAAAGGACTGGCTATAATTGCTGTGAAAAATGCGGCGATTAATTTTGAAATAATTATTTTCAAAATTAATCATTTTTGGTAATGAATATCTGTTGAATTCGGAATAAATGATGGTATAATATGGTTGAAATGTAAATATATAACTAATGCGTCCGTTACATTGGTGCTCGTATTAAAGTTGACGCGAGCTGAGTAAAAATGTCTGCAAAGTTAAAATCATTAGTGATCTGTATAGCATGATTGACAGTCTGTGACGGGTGTTAGGGACGGCAACATAAGAATCAGTTTTAGTAACTATTTATACCATTTATTTCGGACTCTCTTAAGCAATAAGACAGGATAGTATGCCGTGCAATCTTTGAATGGAGGAGTTGATGCAATTTTTGCTCTTGGACAAAACGCTCCGAAAAATTTCATAAAAAAATAGCTAGTAAAAGGGTCAGCCATTAAGACTGGATGATCCTTTATGGGATGGAGGTGGGAGTTTGCCGAGCCGGCATAGGAATTATTATGGCTAAGTGGAAGAAACATGGGCTATTCCATTAGCAAGGTTAAGGCTTACCGGGGAGGGTGTTGAATCATTGTTGCCTATTAGTAATGTGAAATAAGAGAAAGGTTGATAGGTATGAAAAAAAGTATAATTGCCTTGCTTGTGTTAGGTGTATTTTGTTTTGCCGGTGTGGCGGCGGCAGCCGCCAATCCTTTTAATGATGTTCCGGCTAATCACTGGGCGTATAACGCAATAGGCACGCTTGCTAAAGCGGGGATCATCGACGGTATGGGCGATGGTAGCTTTCAAGGCAACAAAACGATGACACGGTATGAGATGGCACAAATTGTTGCAAAAGCGATTGCTAGGGAAGATAAAGCGAATGCGGAGAATAAGGCGCTTATTGATAAGTTGGCCAAAGAATTTTCTTATGAGTTACAGAATCTGGGCGTTCGGGTAAAGGCTCTGGAAGACAAAGTAGGGCCGTTGAAGATTGACGGCTGGTTCAAGTATCGCTATGAAAATGCGGAAACCTATAATACCGTCTTTTTTGAAAAAAAGAACCTTTCCGCGCCGACAAAGGTAAGAAATCGCAATGAAATCTGGGTTAACATTGCCAACCAGTTTGATGGCACAACTCGTTTCGAAGGCAGTCTGCAGAATGAATTGGCTTCGGACAACATTAATTCGGATGGCATCGGCGACAGCTCAATTATCGTCAAAAAGGCGTTTATGGCGTATCAGGCCGGTCAAGTGGAACTCAGCCTGGGGCGGTTTTTCCCGACGATCGGCAAAGGTACACTCATGTCCACGCCGTTAATGGATGGCGGTCACGTGGCATTCAACAGTTCGACAGTAAGTTTTAATTTGTATGCCGTTCACATGTCCGGTCAAGACATCAATTATAAATTTGGCGATATACAATATAATTTCAGCAAAGAATTTAATCTGTCGTTGGCGTACTCAGCCGATAAAGAAAAAACATATTATGATTCAACCGCAGTTGGTTTTGAGTATAAGGCCGCTCCGGATATTGCGTTAACTGGTGAGTATGGCGTGAACCGCGCCGAAAATGCAAAGGATAGTTCAGGCGACAATACTTACGCCTGGTTCGCAAAAATGCAGTATAAAGGGGCTAATCCATTTGAACCCGGTTCAACGGGAGTGTGGGTTCAGTATGAAAAAGCTGGTAAAGGCTTTGATATTCTTGCTAATGCTTCGCCGAATTCCTGGCCTACCGCATATAATTGGAGCGCCGGTTCGGGTGGCGGCAGTGCGAATGATTTGAAAGGGCTTAGTTATGGAGTCGAAACCACATTGGCGACGAGAATGGTCTTTACGGCAACCTATAGTCCGCTGAAGTCTTTTGACGGAGAAACTAGCAGGAAGTTACTCACCGGGCAAGTATGGTATTTGTTCTGATCCAAAGCGGGGCTGCAGTTATACTGCAACCCCGCTTTTCGATGTAAAAGCTATTCTTTTATCACCACGCCAAAGATGTTGGCAAGCGCTATGGCTTGTTCGGGCGCGATGATGCAGTTGCGAAGGTCATCCGGGGTTAGGGCCAGTTGATAAAAAAGGCAAGTGCTAAGATCGATTCCCGCCAGTTTAGTACCTGAGAATTGGACTTTATCGAGATTGCAACGGGAAAAGATTACGTCAGTTAATTTGGCGGAATAAAGATCAGCTTCGGTGAAAGACGTATTGAGAAAGTTAACTTTTTTGCAGTCTAAGTAACGCATGACGGCATAGGCGGCATTGCAGTTGTCAAAGACGACATTTCTTAAAGATGCTTCGGCCATATTGAGACCAACCAGCTTGCAGTTAGTAAAATGGACACGGTCTATGCAGCACTGGCTGAAGTCTACGTTGGAGAGATCGCATTTTTCGAAGATAATGTTGTTTAGGTTGGCGGAAGGCCAATGAACGTGATTAAAAGTGACGTTTTTAAAAATAACTTGATTAACAGCTATGTTTTCAGCAATATGATTTTCAAGTGTATAGTCTTGTATAAGACTGAGATTCACGGAGTCTTCGTCGTGAAAAGTTTTTATATGGGCCAATGGTAAGTGTGGGGGTATGTTTGGCATTATAAGTTTAGGTTCAGCGGATTTTTTGGACATGATATTCCTCCAGATCAATAAATTCGTCCCGTTGTTTTTCTTCCTTTTGGATTACTCAATATCCTGCAAACAATAAAACTTTTGGCAATTATAACTTATTTTTCACGAAATAGAGAGAATTTACATGATGGCGAGGCCTTTTCGAGCTTTCAAGGGGGAAAGAGTTAAAGTTGAATGAAGAACTTAAAGCTGTCAGGAAGGGTAACTTAATATAACAAAAATAGCCATATTCCATACAAAGGAATTATGGCTCATTTAGCATAGGTTTTTCTTTGCACTATTTTATATAGACCGCCCTGTTTTTCCCCGCCTCTTTTGCCTGATATAGGGCCACATCGGCAGAGGCTAAGAGTTTTTGGGTATCTTCCCGCTTATCCATCATGGTAATACCGATGCTAACACTTATCTTGCGGCAGCTGCCGATCAAATCGACAGCAAATTCGGTTTCATTTAACGTATCTATTATTTTTTTAGCTACCCGTTTTGCCCCGCCAATGGTTACATCGCACAATATAAGGGCAAATTCATCGCCACCGAGTCTTGCCAAAAAGTCATTTTGTCTAATGATTGATTTTAGCTTTTTTGTCAAATCTATTAACACCTTATCACCCGTAGTATGACCAAAGGTATCATTAATGAATTTAAAATTGTCAACGTCGATAAAAAGGAGTGCTCCAGCAGCCTCTAGTTCGGATTTGTTTTGCAAAGTTTTATTAAGGTATTTTTCAAAGTAGCCCCGATTGGGAATACCTGTAAGATAATCATGAGTTGCCAAATGTTCTAATTGGGCAGTGGCCTGTTTTCTATCTGAAATATCCCGTACGATACTTAGCAGTATTCGTTTATTGCCCATGACCATACCTTGTGAACTTACCTCGACATAACGCGATTGACCATCTTTGCGTTTATGAATGGTCTCGAATATGATTCCTTCTTTATCTGCTATTTCCATCTGTGCTGTTATTTCGTAACTAGTGCTGCTTTCGCGCAAATCAGATATATTCATAGAGAGTAACTCTTCCCTGGAATAGCCGTAGGTGCGGACGGCGGCCTCATTCACTTCGAGAATACGTCCGTCTAAATTAACGAATAACATAACATCTTTGGCCTGGTCGGCAAAAATTTTATATTTGCTTAGTTCCCTATTTGTCTCTTCTAAAGCCTGAGCCTTTTCTCTAAGCAAAGCTTCCAGACTTTTTTCGTATTTCGTTGGACTTTTTTCTTCTTGCGTATTCTGATCTTGATGAGGCTTTGGATTCATGAAAGTTAGCAAAATATCTTGAGGGGCAACAACTTTAAGTAGTTCCAATACAACAAGCCGGTCATCTAAACGAACGGGAAAAGCAGTAACCATATATTTTTTATTGCCAGAACCTTCGAATTTAACAAAAGTATCGTTTTTGAGTGCTGCTCGCAAAGAAATACAATTAGTACAAGAGTGACCAGTTGCCCAAACTTGGTAGCATGGTTCAGCGCTTTTTTCGGCCTCGATAATTGAATTGTGTGTACCGTCAGTATAAATAACCGTCTTGAGAATAGGATCAACAAGCCTGACGTTACTATAATATTTTTGTAGAATTTTCATGTCTTCGATTATCGCATTTAGCTCACGCATGCTACACTCACCTCAAATGTAAAAAAATAAAAGGAGTTCAGGGCTGCATTTGTTATGAAACGAAAACAATAATTATTTTCCAGCCCTTAAGCGTGGGCTACCTACTGCAATAGAATCATTGCGCCGGAAGCATCCCGCCCGATCCGGTTATTATTAAACCAGATCGGGGCAGGGGTTCAATAACCAACATAGGATCAAAATCATATTGTAGTAAGTACATAAAATTGGGTTAATTAATGTGTTTGTTTCGACAAAAATGCCAAAACTTCCTTTATATTCAAACTATTTTCTAACACTGTATGCTAATTTTAAGGAGTAAACTTAGAGGTGCGGGCGGTTGTCTACTATTTATAGAGAATACACCTCTTAAGATAAACAGATTTATTTCTTGTCTATCTTAAGAGGTGCTAGCGGCGTGATGCTTTTAAACTTTACCAGAAAACTTAGTTGCTTTGGTTAGTTAGCATTTCGATAAAGGATTTAGTAAGAAGGGGGTCAAATTGAGTTCCGGCACATCGACGTAGTTCCATGATCGCCTCCTGATAATCCATAGCTTTGCGGTAGGGACGATCATTGGTCATAGCATCAAAGGCGTCGGCTATCGTAAGTATGCGGCACGCGAGGGGAATATCCTCGCCGGCAAGGCCAAGAGGATACCCTTGGCCATTCCACCATTCCTGATGTTTTAAAATCCATTCGGCGATAGGAGCTAAGTCTGGCGTGGATTTCGCAATCCGAAACCCAATGTCGCAGTGGCGGCGCATAACTGAAAATTCTTCTTGCGTTAATCTTCCTGGTTTAAATAAGATATTATCAGGAATGCCCACTTTGCCTATATCATGAAATTTTGCCAGAAGTTTTAAATCGGCAATCAGGGGGGCTGGAAGTTGTAGTTTTTGCGCAAAATGTTCGACCAGGGATTCAAGGCGGTCTGCGTGCCCTTCTGTAATAAAATCTCTGGCTTCTAGAGCTTGCATCATGGCTTGTACAACTGCATTGTGTGTGCTAAGGCCCTGGTGCATTTTTTCCCGGTACATATTGTTATCGGCTTCTTTAAACAAGGCATTTATATCGACGTTATCAAAGCTTATTGCCCAGCCGGTGGAAAGACTTAGAGGAAGTTGAGGAGTTGATGTATTATAGTTTTTTACAGAGGTTTTAATGGCTGCAGATAGATCCTTCATTTTTTGCTGCTCAGGACGGGAGACAATGACTGCAAATTCGTCTCCGCCGATTCTAGCAATGACATCGGAAGGTGAGGCACAAGATTTAAGTATTTGGGCGGTAACTTTTAGTAATTTATCGCCTGCATGATGGCCTATTGTATCATTAATCAGCTTGAGACCATCAACATCACATACGATGATTCCGGTGCTAGTATTCGTTTGATTGCGAATTTTAAGGATTTGCTCTTCAAAATACGTGCGGTTGAAGACCTCGGTGAGCGAATCGTGTAAGCTGAGAAATTCTAATTTTTGTTCCATTTGTTTCCGATAAGTAATATCTCTGATTATAGCCAATGCCTCAAAATCACCGCTTTTGACAAAACGAGCTTCAAAGAATTGAACTTTGTTTTCCAAAGATGACTGATATTCAAGTAGTTCTGTTTCTCCGTTTAGAATACTTCGTTTTATCTGTCCCAGTGCTGTATGAGCCAATTCCGTAGGAAAAAGGTTAACAAGATTTTTCCCTAAGAACTGTTCAGGGGGAAGAAATAAATCAAAGTTGGCGGGTTGATTAAAGTCAAGAAATACACCGTTGATATCAATGCGAAATATCAAATCAGGAATAGCTTGCAAAATGGCTAATTTTTGCGCCTGAATAAGAGCTAGTTCGGCATCTTGTTTTTTACGCTCGGAAATATCTCTAATTACCGAGAGTATGCAAGAGAGGCCGTTAATGGCAACTCTTCGTTGGTTGGTTTCTAAAAAGATCTGTTCACCCCGGGCATTCGTTAAAACAATTTCTGAAAGCTGGGAACCTTCGATAGAAGGATTTTTTATAACATCTAACAAATTATTGCCCGGAAATGAAATGGGGATTTGTTTCATTTCTATTTGTTCTACTTCTTCCCTGGTAAAGCCGAATAATTCTTCTGCTTTACGATTGCAGCTTATTAGTTCAGCCGATTCAGCTTTTTGAACAATAATGGCGTCATGCGTTGCATCAAAAATAGCCCGGATGGTTTCTTCTTTTTGTTCAAGTTGTTCAAGTTCTGTTTTTAATTGAGTATGCAGATAAGCATTGTTAAGAGAGATGGAAGCCATGGCAGCAATACGTTCCAAGAGATTTATGTGATTTTCATCAAAATGCTGACCGGGTTCAGTATAAACTAAACCAATGGTACCAATGACCTCTTGTTTAATGATTAACGGAACCTGGATGATCGACTTCACCTGGCTTAATTGCGGTGAATGAACGCGATGTTCCCACTCCGCATAGTTCGTAATGACAGAAAGTTGACCTGTACGAAGAACCTGTCCTACTAATCCGGAATTCTGGTCTATCTTAAAAACTCCAGATAGATCTTCAAAAAGACCTATCCCTGTTTTGATGCAGAATTCTTTTTCTGCTTTATCTAATAGCAGTATGAAACCATGAGATGTATTGGCAAGCTCGGTGGCGGTTTGTATAATTTTATACAGCAATGAATCTACGTTCAGCTCGTTAATAAGACCGGTGGCAGTTTCCTGTACCGTAGATAAAACTACGTTTTGCAGGTTAATCTTCTCAGAGGAATGAAGTATTTCGTCAAATTGATGTCGCAGCTCTTCCTCGGCCTCAGTTAGTTTCTCATAGGTAGCGGTAAGCTCAGCGTAACTTTCTTGTTGGAGCTGGTTAGCCTGGGCTAATTTTTGCAAGTAGCGGTTGCTGATAAGGTATATAAGAAAAGCAGATAAGCTAACGAAAAGCCAGCCCTTAATAACAGAGAGAGAAGTTACCGCGGCTTTGTTTAGGGGTAATAATCCGAGAAAGGCATCAGACAAGAAAATCCAAAGTATTCCGAAGATGAGATATACAAAAGAAATTTTTAATGCGTAGTTTTTGTTAGTCATATTCGTCATCAATCCTTTCATGGACAATAGAAGAAGAATTAACAAATATAAAGCATTCTTTATTTGTTAAGAAAAAACCTCTTTACATACAGATTCCACAAATTGGGATTTTTGTATGCTTAAAATGGGATAAGTCTACCGAGTAACCACTACAGTTCAAGTTGAATACTATATAGCATAAAGTAAAAAGGAGCTGTTGTAATGGAAGAATCCACGGGTGCTCGATACTATACCGAAAAAGAAAACTGTATCATCAATATTTTTTGCGGTGATGAGAATAAACATGATTTTGACCACGAAAAACATGATGATGACCATTGCATTATCAATATTTTCTGTGGTGAAGATGATGAGCATCATGAGCACCACCACGACCATGATCACGAAATAAAACATGATGGTAAGTGCATTATCAACATTTTCTGTGGGCATAAGAAAAAGGATTGTAAAGATGAGAATTGGTAGGATAAGCATCCTGTCTAACACAAAGCAGTACAAAAACTGTATGTTTTAGACTTGGAGCTATCTGGTAGAATATTCAACAGTAAAATAAAACTAATTAGCGTCTTTCGGGGCGCTTTTCTTGTGGGCACAATTAGTAGGTGCTACGCCAACTGTAGCCTGTAATACGAGCGTTTGCCGGTTACTCGGATGATGCCGTAACAAAGCAAAATGCCGCTCCGGTGTGCGGGGCGGCACTTCAATAAGGGAATAACTCACTTTAAAATAACTCTTCTTCTTCTTCCTCTTCTTCAAAAGGGAAAAATCCAGGGAAAAAGCCGGGAAAGAACCTCCTCCTAAATGGGAATCCAAACCCTCCAAATCTACCGAATCCGCCGAAACGTGGAGGATCATCCATTTCGGCACCACATCGCGGACATGCATGATGGTGGCGGTGTTCATATTCGCAACCGCAATGTGAGCAAACCTTAACAGTCTGATAACAGCAGTTTTCATAAACCTTATATTTCTGATTGAATTCCCCGACGCAGCGTTTCGTACACTGCGGGCGACAATGATGCATTCCCCAATATTCCATTTGCATATCTCCTATATTTTTTTATGAGCTTTACTATATAGTATGCTATTGAAATGCCGGATGTTATGTTGAATTATTATTTCACGTAAAGAGGTCAAAATATAGGGTAAACCATCTGGAATAACTTAAAACAGAATGTTGACAGTAGAGCGGGGTGATAA
>Ga0316604_10001683_pt1 | contig 18717 bp, 17 predicted proteins | sample OWC_soil_day20_C_FD_207650 | JGI IMG/M metagenome (GOLD analysis project Ga0316604, IMG submission 207650) | Wetland soil microbial communities from Old Woman Creek delta, Ohio, United States - OWC_soil_day20_CT | ecosystem: Environmental > Terrestrial > Soil > Wetlands | place: USA: Ohio... | reverse complement strand
GAGGCTGCCGCCCGAAGTGATCCTGTACACACTGTTCGCCCGCGCCTGCGACCCGGTGCTTGGCTTCCTCAAGGCAGGTGGTCAGCACAGCGACGAGAAGATCGTCGAATGGGTGTTGTCGACCTGTCTGGACGGGCTGGCGGCACGCCCCTGACGCAGGCCACCGGCTATGCGCCGGCCTCAGATCTCGATCAGTTTGCCTGGGTCGTAGCCGACGGCTTCGCCCTTGGTTTGCAGGCCGCGCGCCTGGCACACCACCCTGGTAGGCGCGCCTTGGGGTCGCTCGACCCGGTAGTCGTGCCGGCAATGCAGATGGCCGTGAATCCACAGATCGGCATGGGGCAGCAGGTCGTCGTCTGCATTGCAGAAGCTGGCGGTACCAGGCTGCGCACCATAGCGGACATCCGCGCTGCGAATGCTTGGCGCAAAGTGGGTAACCACTACGGTCTTATCCCAACGTCCGTTTGCAGGCCGACGCAGTTCGTCTTCCAGCCAGGCGCGGCAGGCCAAGGCCTCCTCGCGCACGCCGGCCGCGTCGAAGTCCCGGCCGCGCCGACTGGATCTCATCACGCGCATGAAGTAAGCAGCCGCTCTCATTGCGGACTCCTGCCGCTGAGGACCGAACAGGTTGAAATCGCTCCAGCGGATGGTGCCCAGGAAGCGCACCTTCTGCCCCAGGCAATCGGTCAACACCCAGGTTTCACACTCCAGCATCGTCCAGGCGAACCTCCTGGCTTGGGCACGCAGGGCCGGCCAAGCGTCGGTGATTTCGCGACCGTCGAACTCATGGTTGCCGGCAACGAACAGCGTCGGCACCGGCCAATGGGCAAAGCGCCCGAAGCCGGCCCAAGTGGCGTCGATGTCTCCAGCCAGCACCAGCAGTTCGGCCTCAGGTAGAGGCTGAGGATCGAAGGCCTCCGTCTCCAGGTGCAGGTCGGACAGCAGCTGGATCTTCACGTCAGCGGCAACCCATGACCCGGCGCTGCCGCCCCTGGACTCAGGCCGCCAGTTTCGCGGCGATGCGCTGTTTGGTAGCGCCGAGTTCGGCGGGCAGGTGGTAGGCCAGGCGCTGGAACAGTTCTTCGTGCAGTTTGAGTTCCTGCTGCCAGTCGGCATGGTCCATGCCGATGATGCGGGCGAACTGTTCCTTCGAGAAGTTCAGGCCGTTCCAGTTGAGGTCCTCGTAGCGAGGGCTGACGCCGAAGGCGTTGTCCTCGCCATGGCTCTTACCCTCGATGCGGCCGACGATCCATTCCAGCACGCGCATGTTCTCGCCGTAGCCTGGCCAGATGAACTTGCCGTCGGCGCCCTTGCGGAACCAGTTGACGCAGTAGATGCGCGGCAGCTTGGCGTTGGCCTGGCCCAGCTTGGCGCCGAGGTCCAGCCAGTGCTGGAAGTAGTCGGACATGTTGTAGCCGGCGAAGGCGATCATCGCGAACGGGTCACGCCGCACCACGCCGACCTGGCCGGCGATGGCCGCCGTGGTCTCGCTGCCCATGGTCGAGGCCATGTACACGCCTTCGGTCCAGTTGCGCGCCTCGGTCACCAGCGGCACGGTGGTCGAACGCCGGCCGCCAAACAAGAAGGCGTCGATCGGAACACCGTCGGGGTTGTCCCATTCCGGGTCGAGCACCGGATTGGCAATCGATGGCACGGTGAAGCGCGAGTTCGGATGCGCGGCCTTGGCGCCGGTTTCCTTGGCGATCTGCGGGGTCCAGTCCTTGCCCTGCCAGTCGGTCAGGTGGGCCGGCGGCGTCTCGGTCAGGCCTTCCCACCAGACATCGCCGTCGTCGGTGAGCGCGACGTTGGTGAAGATGACGTCGCGGTCGAGCATCTTCAGGCAGTTGGGGTTGGTGGCTTCGTTGGTGCCCGGAGCGACGCCGAAATAACCCGCCTCGGGGTTGATCGCGTACAGACGCCCATCCGCATGCGGCTTGATCCAGGCGATGTCCTCGCCCACGGTGGTGACCTTCCAGCCCTCGTAGCCCTTGGGCGGCACCAGCATCGAGAAGTTGGTCTTGCCGCAGGCGCTGGGGAAGGCGGCTGCGACGTGGTACTTCTTGCCCTGCGGCGAGGTCACTCCCAGGATCAGCATGTGCTCGGCCAGCCAGCCCTGCGCACGGCCCATGGTGGACGCGATGCGCAGCGCAAAGCACTTCTTGCCCAGCAGCGCATTGCCACCATAGCCCGATCCGTAGCTCCAGATCTCCTGGGTTTCGGGATAGTGGACGATGTACTTCGTGGCGTTGCAGGGCCAGCGCACGTCGGCCTGGCCCGACTGCAGCGGCGCGCCAACGCTGTGCACGCATGGCACGAAGTGCCCGTCGGTGCCCAGCAGGTCGAGCACCGCCTTGCCCATGCGCGTCATCATGCGCATATTCACCGCCACGTAGGCGCTGTCGGACAGTTCCACGCCGATGTGCGAGATGTGCGAACCCAGCGGTCCCATCGAGAAGGGCACGACATACATCGTACGACCGCGCATCGAGCCCTTGAACAGACCGGGCGTGCCGTCGGCCTTGCCAGTCTGCAGCAAGGCGCGCATCTCTGCCGGGTCGACCCAGTTGTTGGTCGGGCCAGCGTCCTCCTGGCGCGGGGTGCAGATGAAGGTGCGATCCTCGACCCGGGCCACGTCGCTGGGATCGCTGCAGGCCAGGAAGCTGTTCGGCCGCTTGGCTGGGTTCAGGCGCTTGAACACACCGCTGGCGACCAACCCGGAACACAGTCGGTCGTACTCTTCCTGCGAGCCGTCGCACCAGTAGACGTCGGTGGCTTCGGTCAGCGCCGCGATCTCAGTGACCCAGGCGACCAGTCGCGCGTGTTTCACATGCCCGGGCACGTTCAGCCGCTGGCCTTCCATCGAGGGGTGATTCATCTGAACTCCAATCGTCGATTCACGGATTCCCGCACCCGCTGCGGGACGGCTCCGGCGCAAGTGAGGGGAGCCGATTGTCGCCACAATGCCAGAGAGTCGAAACCACCCAGGCGCAGGGGAACTGCGAAAAGTCAAGCGGCGCGCGCAAAGCAGTTTTGACGAACGGCCAGCTAAAGCGTGGCCACTTTGCTATGCTGCGCCGCAGCAATTGCTTTCGCGAGCGGATTGCGTACCGCCGTGCGACAAGGAGGATCATGATTCGGGTGGTGAGCGTCAACGTGGCCCGTGCCAGTATGCGCACGATCAACGGCACGCCCGTGCTGACTTCTATTGGCAAACGGCCGGCAGGCGGGCCGGTGGCCGTTCGCGCGCTCGGCCTGGCTGGCGATGAACAGGCCGACTTGAGCGTGCATGGCGGGCTGAGCAAATCGATCTATGCCTACCCGCAGGAGCACTACGCGTTCTGGCAGGTAGTGCGTGCACAGGCCCGCATTGCCGCTTGGGATGCCGTGCTGAGCCCAGGCGCGATGGGCGAGAACCTGACGATTCAGGGCCTGCTCGAGGGCGACATGTGGATTGGCGACTACCTGCGGCTGCCGCACTGCACGCTGGCCATCAGCGAGCCGCGCCAGCCCTGCTTCAAGTTCAACGATGCCATGGGCTTCAACCAGGCGGCCAAGTTGATGCAGCAGTCGGCCTACTGCGGTGCCTATCTCAGCGTGATCGACACTGGCACAGTCGCCGCCGGCGACGAGGCCACCCTGGTGCCCGGCCCGCGTGAGGTCAATCTGCGCGAGTTGTTCCAGGCCCGGCGCAAGACGCGCTGAGCCCGGCCTGCGTGGCACATTGCGCCATCCCAGCGCACGGCCCGGCCCCTGAATGCTCGCCTACCGACATGCCTTCCACGCAGGCAACCATGCCGACGTGCTCAAGCACGTGGTGCTGCTGCAGCTGTTGCGCCACATGAGGTTGAAGGACAAGGGTCTGCGCGTCGTCGACACCCATGCCGGCGCGGGCGTGTATGCGCTGGATTCGCCACAGGCCTTGAAGAAGGGCGAATTCCTGCAAGGCATCGCCCGATTGTGGGCGCTGCAGGACACGCCGCCGGCCGTGGCGGACTACCTGCAGCAGCTGCGCGCGCTCAATACCGATGGCGCGCTGAGGCAGTATCCAGGTTCGCCGCAACTCGTCCGCCAGCTGCTGCGGCCGCAGGATCAATTGCGGCTGTTCGAGTTGCACCCCGCCGACTACCAGGCGCTGCACGAGCAGTTCAGCGGCGTCCCCGGCGTCGAGCTGCGCCAGGCCGACGGCTTTGCCGCGCTCAAGAGCCAGCTGCCGCCGCCGACGCGGCGCGCGCTGGTGCTGGTCGACCCCAGTTACGAAGGCCATGCCGACTATGAACGGGTGCTGCAGACACTGCGCGAGGCGCTGCGCCGCTTTGCCCAAGGCGTGTACATGGTCTGGTACCCGGTGGTCACCAAACCGGGCGCTGTGGCCATGGTGCAGGGCCTGAAGACCTTGGCACCGGCCGGCTGGCTGCACGCCCGGTTGGCGCTGCAGCAGCCCGATGCGCTGGGCTTCGGCCTGGCGGGCAGCGGCATCGTGCTCATCAACCCGCCTCATACGCTGCATGGCCAGCTGCAAGGCCTGCTGCCGTGGCTGGTGCAGCGGCTGGGCCAGTACCCCGGCGCGGGCCACGTGCTGGAGCAGCGGGCGGCGTGAATCCGCCGGCCCAGCCGCCGGGTGACCAAAAAGCCGGCCGGGCTTCGCGCCGTGGGCAGCCCGCGTCCGTGCACTGCCCTTTCTGGCTTTCATGCTGTTGCTGGTGCTGCGCGGTGCGCTGCCAACCGAAGGCACCTGGGGCTTCGACCCGCGCTGGATCTACGGCCTGACCGTGCTCGTCGTCGGCGCCATGCTGCTGGCATGGCGCAGGGACTACGGCGAGCTGGCCCGGCAGAACCTGCCCAATGCGACGGAGCTGCTCTGGGCGGTGGCCGTGGGCCTGGGCATCTTCGTGCATGGATCCACTTCGTGCATGGATCCATCTCGACGCGCCCTGGATGACACTGGGTGAAGCCACGGCCAGCTTCCAGCCGCTGACCGCAGGTGGCGAGCTCGACTGGCCGTTGATCGCGATTCGCTGGATTGGCGCCACCATGGCCGGGTTGGCCTATGCCTGGCTGTACATCCGCAGCGACAAGTTGTGGAGCAGCGTCATCGCCCACGCTGTGACCCATGGCGCCCTGGGCGTGTGGGTGGTCTGCTTGCGGCAGGGGCAGTTCTGGTAGCTCAGCCCATGCCGACCGACCGCTCGGCGCGGAAGCGCTCGGCAAATGCAGCAAAACGGTCCTGATCCAGCGCCTCGCGCAGTTCACGCATCAGGTTCAGGTAGTAGTGCAGGTTGTGGATGCTGGCCAGCATCGGGCCGAGCATCTCGCCGCAACGGTCCAGGTGGTGCAGGTAGGCCCGCGAAAAGCCGCGGCAGGCGGTGCAGCTGCAGCTCTCGTCGATCGGCCGCTCGTCGCTCCTGTAGCGTGCGTTGCGGATGCGCAAGTCGCCAAAGCGGGTGAACAGGTGGCCGTTGCGTGCGTTGCGCGTGGGCATCACACAATCGAACATATCGATGCCGCAGGCCACACCTTCGACCAGATCCTCCGGCGTGCCCACGCCCATCAGGTAGCGCGGCTTGGCCGCCGGCAGCAGCCGCGGCGTGTGCGCCATGATGCGCAGCATCTCGTCCTTGGGCTCGCCGACGCTGACGCCACCGACGGCATAGCCCGGCAGGTCCATGTCCGCCAAGGCGGCGGCGGACTCGGCCCGCAGGCCTTCGAACATGCCGCCTTGCACGATGCCGAACAACGCGTTGGGGTTCTCCAGGCGCTGGAACTCGTCATGGCTGCGCTTCGCCCAGCGCAAGCTCAGTTCCATCGATCGGCGCGCCTCGTCCTCGCTGGTCAGCTGGCCCGCAGTCTGGTAGGGCGTGCATTCATCGAACTGCATGACGATGTCGCTGTTCAGCACGCTCTGGATCTGCATGCTGACCTCGGGCGTCAGGAACAGCTTGTCACCGTTGACCGGCGAGGCGAACCTCACGCCCTCTTCGCTGATCTTGCGCATCTCTCCCAGGCTCCACACCTGGAAGCCGCCGCTGTCGGTGAGCATCGGCCTGTCCCAGCCCTCGAAGCGGTGCAGGCCGCCGAACTGGCGCAACACGTCCAGGCCCGGGCGCAGCCACAGGTGGAAGGTGTTGCCCAGGATGATCTGCGCGCCCATGTCCAGCAGCGACTGCGGCATCACGCCCTTGACCGTGCCGTAGGTGCCCACCGGCATGAACACCGGCGTCTCGACGACGCCATGGTTCAGCGTCAGGCGGCCGCGCCGCGCCTCGCCGTCGGTCTTCAGCAACTCGAACTTCAGCATGGCGCACATTGTCACCGCGCCGATCAGCGCTCCAGCAGCATCGCGTCGCCGTAGCTGAAGAAGCGGTAGCGCGCCTCGACGGCATGCCGGTACAGCGCGCGCACCTGTTCATGCCCGGCGAAGGCGCTGACCAGCATCAGCAGCGTGCTCCTCGGCAGGTGGAAGTTGGTGACCAGCTGGTCCACCACCTTGAACTCGAAGCCCGGCGTGATGAAGATGTCGGTCTCGGCCGCGCCGGCGCGCAGCGTGCCATCGCGGGCCGCGGACTCCAGCGCGCGCAAGGTGGTGGTACCCAGCGAGACGATGCGTCCGCCGGCGGCGCGTGTGGCCGCGATCGCCTGCACCGTGGCGGCATTGACCTCGAACCATTCGGCATGCATGCGATGGTCGGCCAGATTCTCGGCGCGCACCGGTTGAAAGGTGCCGGCACCCACGTGCAGCGTCACCGCCGCGCGGCCGACGCCGCGCTCCTGCAGGGCCTGCAACAGCGCCGCGTCGAAGTGCAGCGCGGCCGTCGGTGCGGCCACTGCCCCCGGGCGCTCGGCAAACACCGTCTGGTAGCGCGCCTCGTCCTCGGGCGCGTCTTCGTGGGTGATGTACGGCGGCAGCGGCACGTGACCGTGGGCCTGCAGCAGCAGGAACGGGTCGTCCGGAAAGCGCAGGTGGAACAAGGCCTCGTCCGGCCCGGCGCGGCCCAGCACCTCGGCATCGAAGGCCTCGGCAAAGCGCACGACGCTGCCCGCCTTGGGCGACTTGCTGGCACGCAGGTGAGCCAGCACCTCGTTGCCGGGCAGCACCCGCTCGACCAGCGCCTGCACCGCACCGCCGCTGGACTTCTCACCGAACAGCCGTGCCTTGATGACACGCGTGTCGTTGAAGACCAGCAGGTCGCCTGCGCGCAGCAGCTCGGGCAGATCACGGAACACCCTGTCGGCCGGCAGGCACCCGCGGCCGTCGAGCAGGCGCGACGCGCTGCGCTCGGCCGCCGGGTGCTGGGCGATCAGTTCCGGCGGCAGCTCGAAATCGAAATCGGCAAGCGTGTAGTTTCGGGTGGGCATGGCGTTGCAGCAGGGCAGAGTGGTCTGACAGACCACGCCGGGGCAAGAATGTTCCCTGCCGCGTCGTCGCGCCACCGCCTGCCCTGTAGAGTATCCGGGCCATTAACTTCCGCACGAGGACCGGCCCATTCCGCCGCCGACCCCATTTGCCGGACCCGCGGCACGCGCTGCCAGTGGCCCGGCGCGGGCCATGGACAAGCTTGGCCTGCGCAGCGACATCGACCTGGCGCTGCACCTGCCGCTGCGCTACGAGGACGAAACCCGCCTGACGCCACTGGCCGCGCTGCGCGAAGGCCAGGTGGCGCAGGTCGAAGCGGTCGTCAGCGACAGCCGCATCGAGCCCCGGCCACGCCGCCAGCTGATCGTGCGTGTGCGCGATGGCGCAGAGGAACTGCTGCTGCGCTTCCTGCACTTCTACCCGTCGCAGCAGAAAAGCCTGGCGCCGGGCGCGCGCGTGCGCGTGCGCGGCGAGGTGCGCTGCGGCTTCTTCGGCCGCGAGATGGTGCACCCGGCCTTCAAGCTCGTTGGCGACGACAGCCCGCTGCCGGCCTCGTTGACGCCGGTGTACCCGAGCAGCGCCCAGCTGCCGCAAGCCTACCTGCGCAAGGCCATCGTCTCGGCGTTGGCGCGCGCGCCGTTGCAGGAGATGCTGCCCGCTGCGCTGCTGCCGCCGGGCCTGCCCAGCCTGCGCGAGGCGCTGCAGTTCCTGCACCATCCACCGCCCGATGCCGGCCTGGCCACGCTCGGTGACCACAGCCACCCGGCCTGGCAGCGCCTGAAGTTCGAGGAACTGCTGGCCCAGCAGCTGTCGCAGGCCCAGGCCAAGCGCGAGCGGCTGCAGTTGCGCGCACCGGCGCTGCACGGTCGCACCGATGCCGGCCTGCACAAGCAGTTGCTGGCCGTGCTGCCTTTCCAGCTGACCGCCGCGCAGCAGCGCGTCAGCGCAGAAATCGCCGTCGACCTGGCACGCGAGCAGCCGATGCACCGGCTGCTGCAGGGCGACGTCGGCTCCGGCAAGACCGTGGTCGCAGCGCTGGCCGCGGCACTGGCCATCGATGCCGGCTGGCAATGCGCGCTGATGGCGCCCACGGAGATCCTGGCCGAGCAGCATTTTCGCAAGCTTGTGCACTGGCTCGAGCCGCTGGGCGTGGGTGTGGCCTGGCTCACCGGCAGCCGCAAGGGCAAGGCGCGCACGCAGATGGTGGCGCGCGTGGCCAGCGGCGAGGCGGCCCTGGTGGTGGGCACACACGCGGTGATCCAGGACGACGTGCAGTTCGCGAAGCTCGGCTTGGCGATCATTGACGAGCAGCACCGCTTCGGCGTGCAGCAACGCCTGGCGTTGCGTCGCAAACTCGTCGAACATGCTGGGCCCGCCCCCGCGAGGGGGAGGGGCGGGGAGGGGGCGGGCGTCAATTCAAGTCATGAGGATGGGGATCGAGCGAAGCTAGAACCCCACCTCCTCATGATGACGGCCACGCCGATCCCGCGGACACTGGCCATGACCTACTTCGCCGACCTGGAGGTCAGCACCATCGACGAACTGCCGCCCGGGCGCACACCGGTGCTGACCAAGGTCTTCGCCGAATCGCGCCGCGACGAGGTGGTGGCGCGCATCCGCGACGAGGTGGCGCAAGGCCGGCAGGCCTACTGGGTCTGCCCGCTGATACAGGAGAGCGAGGCGTTGGACCTGCGCAATGCCACGCAGACCTACGAGGAGCTGGCCGCTGCGTTGCCCGGCCATGCCGTCGGGCTGCTGCACGGCCGCATGAAACCGGCCGCCAAGGCCGAGGTGATGGCGCAGTTCGTCGCTGGAACGCTGCAGGTGCTGGTGGCCACCACCGTCATCGAGGTCGGCGTCGACGTGCCCAATGCCAGCCTGATGGTGGTGGAGCATGCCGAGCGCTTCGGCCTGAGCCAGCTGCACCAGCTGCGCGGACGCGTCGGCCGCGGCGCGGCGGCCAGCGTGTGCGTGCTGCTCTATGCGGCGCCGCTGGGCGAGTCCGGCAAGGCGCGGTTGAAGGCCATGCTGGACACGCACGATGGCTTCGAGATCGCACGCCGCGACCTGGAGATCCGCGGCCCGGGCGAGTTCATGGGCGCGCGCCAGTCGGGCGACGCACTGCTGCGCTTTGCCGACTTGGCCGAGGACAACCGTCTGCTGCAACACGCGCGGCGCGTTGCGCCGCTGCTGCTGGAGCAGCACCCTGAGGCCGCGCAGCGCCATGTGCAGCGCTGGCTGGGGGCGGGGGCGGAGTTCCTGAAGGCCTGAGCACGCACAATGCGCACATGACGCTGACCGAACTGCGCTACATCGTCGCCGTGGCCCGCGAGCGCCATTTCGGCCGTGCGGCTGAAGCCTGCTTCGTGTCGCAGCCCACGCTCAGCGTGGCCATCAAGAAGCTGGAAGAGGAGCTGGAGGTCAAGCTCTTCGAGCGCGGCGGTAACGAGGTCAGCGTCACCCCGCTGGGCGAGGAGATCGTGCGCCAGGCGCAGGCCGTGATCGAGCAGGCGGCAGCCATCAAGGAGATCGCCAAGCGCGGCAAGGACCCATTGGCCGGCCCGCTGCGCCTGGGCATCATCTACACCATCGGGCCCTACCTGCTTCCCGAGCTGGTGCGCCAGGTCATCGAGCGCAGCCCGCAGATGCCGCTGATGCTGCAGGAGAACTTCACCGTCAAGCTGCTGGAGATGCTGCGCACCGGCGAGCTCGACTGCGCGATCCTGGCCGAGCCCTTCCCCGACACCGGCCTAGCCATCGCACCGCTGTACGACGAGCCCTTCATGGCCGCGGTGCCGATGTCGCACCCGCTGGCCAAGCGCAAGTCGATCACCGCCGAAGAGCTGAAGCAGCAGACCATGCTGCTGTTGGGCACCGGCCACTGCTTTCGCGACCATGTGCTCGAGGTCTGCCCGGAGTTCGCGCGCTTTTCCAGCGACGCCGAAGGCATCCGCAAGAGCTTCGAGGGCAGTTCGCTGGAAACCATCAAGCACATGGTGGCCTCGGGCATGGGCGTGACGGTGGTACCGCGGCTGAGCGTGGATGCCGAGGCCCAGCCGCACGTGCGCTACATCCCCTTCGCCGCGCCGGTGCCGACCCGCCGCGTGGTACTGGCCTGGCGCCGCAGCTTCACGCGCTACGAAGCCATCGCCGCACTGCGCAACGCCGTCTACGCCTGCAAGCTTGACGGCGCAACCCGGCTGTCCTGAAGGCTATGTCAGGGATATGCCCATTCAATTGGCTGCGGCCGGCGGCGGCGACTATGCTGAACCTTTAGGTCGAGCCGTCAGTATTTACAGGAGGAATGCCATGTCCAGCGACGCCAAATGCCCGTTCACTCACAGTGCCGGTGGCGGTACCTCGAATCGCGATTGGTGGCCCAAGCAGCTTCGCGTGGACCTGCTGCATCAGCATTCCAACAAGTCCGACCCGATGGGCGCGGACTACGACTATGCGAAGGACTTCAAGAGCCTGGACTACACAGCCTTGAAGAAGGACCTGGCCGCGCTGATGACCGATTCGCAGGACTGGTGGCCGGCGGACTTCGGCCACTACGGCGGCTTGTTCGTGCGCATGGCCTGGCACAGCGCCGGCACCTACCGCACCGGTGATGGCCGCGGCGGGGCGGGCAGGGGCCAGCAGCGCTTCGCACCGCTGAACAGCTGGCCGGACAACGTCAGCCTGGACAAGGCACGCCGGCTGCTATGGCCGATCAAGCAGAAGTACGGCCGCAAGATCTCCTGGGCCGACCTGATGATCCTTGCCGGCAACGTCGCTCTGGAGACGATGGGCTTCAAGACCTTCGGCTTCGGTGGCGGCCGGCCGGACGTGTGGGAGCCCGACCAGGACGTCTACTGGGGTGACGAGAAGACCTGGCTGGCCGACCAGCGCTACAGCGGTGAGCGCGATCTGGAGAACCCGCTTGCAGCCGTGCAGATGGGCCTGATCTACGTCAACCCCGAAGGCCCGAACGGCAATCCCGACCCGGTGGCCGCGGCCAAGGACATTCGCGAGACCTTTGCGCGCATGGCGATGGATGACGAAGAGACCGTCGCGCTGATCGCCGGCGGCCACACCTTCGGCAAGACCCACGGCGCCGGACCGGCCACGCACGTCGGGCCCGAGCCCGAAGCGGCTGGCCTCGAACAACAGGGCCTGGGCTGGAAGAGCAGCTTCGGTAGTGGCGTGGGTGCCGACTGCATCACCAGCGGCCTGGAGGTCACCTGGACGACCACGCCGACCCGGTGGAGCGGCAACTTCTTCTGGAACCTGTTTGGCTACGAATGGGAGCTGAGCAAGAGCCCGGCCGGCGCGCACCAGTGGGTGGCCAAGGGGGCGGGCGCGACCATTCCGCATGCCTTCGACAAGACCAAGAAGCTGGTGCCGACGATGCTGACCACCGACCTGTCGCTGCGCTTCGACCCGGCCTACGAGAAGATCTCGCGCCGATTCATGGAGAACCCGGACCAGTTCGCCGACGCCTTTGCGCGCGCGTGGTTCAAGCTGACGCACCGCGACATGGGCCCGCGTGCGCGCTATCTGGGGCCGGAAGTGCCGGCCGAGGAGTTGATCTGGCAGGACCCGGTCCCCGCAGTGAACCATGCGCTGGTCGACGACCAGGACATCGCATCGCTGAAGACCAAGGTGCTGGCCTCGGGGTTGACGGTGGCGCAACTGGTGTCCACCGCCTGGGCCTCGGCCAGCACCTTCCGCGGCTCGGACAAGCGCGGCGGCGCCAACGGCGCGCGCATCCGCCTGGCGCCGCAGAAGGACTGGGCCGTCAACCAGCCGGAGCAGCTGGCCAAGGTGCTGAAGGTGCTGGAAGGCATACAGGGCGAGTTCAACGCCGCGCAGAGCGGTGGCAAGGCAGTGTCGCTGGCCGACCTGATCGTGCTGGCCGGCAGCGCCGGTGTCGAGCAGGCGGCGAAGAACGCCGGCCATACGGTGACAGTGCCGTTCACACCGGGGCGCACCGACGCGTCCCAGGAACAGACCGACGTCGAAGCCTTCGCGGTGCTCGAACCGGTGGCCGACGGCTTCCGCAACTACCTGAAGCCCCATCTCAGCGCCTCGGCCGAGGAGTTGCTGATCGACCGCTCGCAGCTGCTGACGCTGACCGCCCCCGAGATGACGGTGCTGATCGGCGGCCTGCGCGTGCTGGGCGCCAATGCCGGCCAGAGCACGCACGGTGTGTTCACGCAGCGGCCGCAGACGCTGAGCAATGACTTCCTCGTCAACCTGCTGGACATGGGCACGGCGTGGAAGCCGACCTCGGAAGCCGCGGATCTGTTCGCGGGCAGCGACTGCGCCAGCGGCAAGCCCAGGTGGACGGCGACGCGCGTCGACCTGGTCTTCGGCTCCAACTCGCAGCTGCGCGCGCTGGCCGAGGTCTACGGCAGCTCGGACGCACAGAATAAGTTCGTCGACGATTTCGTTGCGGCCTGGACCAAAGTGATGAACCTCGACCGTTTCGACCATGAATAACTCAGGAGGAAAGATGGCCAAGAACAAATCTGCCGGCGCACCGGGGATCAACATCGGCATCGGCGAGAAGGACCGTGCGGCCATCGCCGCCGGGCTGTCCAAGCTGCTGGCCGATACCTACACGCTGTACCTGACCACGCACAACTTCCACTGGAACGTCACCGGGCCGATGTTCAACACGCTGCACGCGATGTTCATGGCCCAGTACACCGAACTGTGGAACGCGGTGGACCCGATCGCCGAACGCATCCGCTCGCTGGGCCATCCTGCCCCCGGGTCCTATGCGCAGTTCGGCAAGCTCAGCTCGCTGGAGGATGCGCCAGCGGAACCGCCCAAGGCGCTGGAGATGGTGCGCATCCTGGTCGAAGGCCATGAAGCCGTGGCGCGCACGGCGCGCAGCGTCTTCCCGCTGGCCGACAAGGCCGGCGACGAGCCCACCGCAGACCTGCTGACGCAGCGGCTGACGGTGCATGAGCAGACGGCCTGGATGCTGCGTTCGCTGCTGGAGCCGTAGCCGGCGGCCACTGGCACGCCACCGGATAATGCAGGCCTTTGCAGCGCGCCATGCGCTGCTGCCGTGCCGCGCCCGCAGGCGCCAGCCAGGAAGCCCGATGAACGATACTGCCGCGCGCCTTGCGCACGAAGTGCGCCGCCGCCGCACATTTGCCATCATCAGCCACCCCGACGCGGGCAAGACCACGCTGACCGAGAAACTGCTGCTGTTCTCCGGCGCGATCCAGATCGCCGGCAGCGTCAAGGCGCGCAAGGCCAGCCGCCATGCCACCTCCGACTGGATGGAGATCGAGAAGCAGCGCGGCATCTCGGTGGCCTCCAGTGTGATGCAGATGGAGTACCGCGACTGCGTCATCAACCTGCTCGACACCCCCGGCCACCAGGACTTCTCGGAAGACACCTATCGCGTGCTGACCGCGGTGGACGCGGCGCTGATGGTCATCGACGCAGCCAACGGCGTCGAGCCGCAGACGCGGCGGCTGCTGCAGGTGTGCCGCGCGCGCAATACGCCGATCCTGACCTTCGTCAACAAGATGGACCGAGAGGTCAAGGCGCCGCTGGACCTGTTCGACGAGATCGAGTCCGAGCTGGGCATGAACGTGGTGCCATTCACCTGGCCGGTGGGCATGGGCAAGGTCTTCGGCGGCGTGCTCGACCTGCGGCGCGACCAGATGCGCGTGTTCTCGCCGGGCGAAGACCGGGTCAAGGATGCCGACGAGATCATCGACGGCATCGGCAACCCGGCGCTGGCCGAGCGCTTCGGCATGGCCTACGAGCAGGCGGCGTCCGAGGTACAGCTGGTGCGCGAGGCCGCGCCGGGCTTCGACGAGGCCGAGTTCCTGGCCGGGCGACAGACACCGATGTTCTTCGGCAGCGCCATCAACAACTTCGGCGTCCAGGAGGTACTGGACGCCCTGGTCGAGCTGGCGCCGCCGCCGGGCCCGAAGGCCGCGCTGCAACGCGAGGTGCAGCCCACCGAGCCCAAGTTCAGCGGCGTGGTATTCAAGATCCAGGCCAACATGGACCCGGCGCACCGCGACCGCATCGCCTTCCTGCGCGTGGCCAGCGGCCACTTCGAGCGCGGCATGCGGCTGAAGGTGGCGCGCAGCGGCAAGGAGCTGCGGCCGAATACCGTGGTCTCCTTCCTGAGCCAGAAGCGCGAGCTGCTGGAAGAAGCCTTCGCCGGGGACATCATCGGCATCCCCAACCACGGCGTGCTGCAGCTCGGCGACACCCTCACCGAGGGCGAGGCGCTGCAGTTCACCGGCCTGCCCTTCTTCGCGCCGGAGATGTTCCGCTCGGTGGAAGTGGCCGACCCGCTGCGCACCAAGCAGTTGCGCGCCGGCCTGACGCAGCTGGGCGAGGAAGGCGCGATCCAGGTCTTCCGTCCGGTGGCCGGCAGCACGCTGCTGCTCGGCGCGGTGGGGCAGCTGCAGTTCGAGGTCGTTGCGCACCGGCTGGAGCATGAATACGGCTGCAAGGCGCGCATCTTGAGCGCGCGTTACAACGTGGCGCGCTGGGTCACGGCCGACACCGGCGAAGGCGCGGCCGCCGACGAGCGCGAGCTCAAGCGCTTCATCGACGGCAATTCACACCGCGTGGCGCTGGACGCGGTGGACGCGCCCTGCGTGCTGCTGGAGTACGCCGGCGAACTGCGCGCGATGCAGGAGAACTGGCCGAAGATCCGCTTCCACGCGCTGCGCGAGCACGCCGGGCTGGTGTTCCAGAAGCAGCTGGATGGCTGAATGAACGCGCCGCTGGCCCACCCGGATGCGCCTGGCCGCCCCTCTCGGCTGGCGCTGTACCTGAACCTGATCCGCTGGGACCGGCCGGCCGGCTGGCTGCTGCTGCTGTGGCCGAGCCTGAGCGCACTGTGGATCGCGGCCGACGGCTTCCCGGGCTGGCACCTGCTGGCGGTGTTCGTGCTCGGCACCATCCTGATGCGCAGCGCCGGCTGCTGCGTCAACGACGTCGCCGACCGCGAGTTCGACCGCCACGTCAAGCGCACTGCGCAGCGGCCGGTGACAAGCGGCGATGTCTCGGTGCGCGAGGCGCTAACGCTGGGCGCACTGCTGTCACTGCTGGCCTTTGCGCTGGTGCTCAGCACCAACCCGGCGGCCATCCAGCTGTCGGTGGTAGCGCTGGCGGTATCGATCGGCTACCCCTTTGCCAAGCGCGTGGTGGCCATGCCGCAGGCCGTGCTCGGCGTGGCCTTCAGCTTCGGCGTGCCGATGGCCTTCGCGGCGGCGCTGGGCGGCAGCGAATGGACAGCCTCGGCCATCGCCAGCGCGGTGCCGTCCTATGCCTGGTGGCTGCTGCTGGGCAACCTGTTCTGGGTGCTGGCCTACGACACCGAATACGCCATGGTCGACCGCGACGACGACATCCGCATCGGCATCAAGACCTCGGCGTTGACGCTCGGCCGCCATGACGTGGCTGGGGTGATGGCCTTCTATGCCGCCTACCTGCTGTCCTGGGCGCTGCTCGGCCGAGCGCTGGGCCTGGGCCGCATCTACCTGCTGGGCATCGCCGCGGCGGCGCTGCAGGCGCTGTGGCACTACACGCTGATCCGCACCCGCACCCGCGAAGGCTGCTTCAAGGCCTTCCGGCTGAACCACTGGGTCGGATTCGCCGTGTTCGCCGGCGTAGCGCTGGACCTGGCGCTGCGCTAGCCCTGGGCTAGAACTCGTCGCCCAGTTCGCGCGCACGCTGCTGGGCGGCGCGCAAGGCCTTGATGAAGGCCGCTTTGACACCATCCAACTCCAACGAGCTGATGGCTGCATGCGTGGTGCCGCCCTTGGAGGTGACCCGCTCGCGCAGCAGCGCCGGCGGGTCGTCGGACGCTTTGGCCAGGGCGGTGGCGCCAGCGAAGGTGGCCAGCGCCAGGTTGCGACCCTGGGCCTCGCTCAGACCCATCTCGACGGCGGCCTGCATCATGGCCTCGACGAAGTAGAAGACATAGGCTGGCCCCGAGCCGGACAGTGCGGTCACTGCGTCCAGGTCTTCCTCGCGCGCCACCCACAAAAGTTGGCCGGTCGGCGCCAGCACTTGCTCCACCGACAAACGCTCGGTCGGGCCGACGGCATCGCGGGCATACAGCCCGGCAATGCCCTGGCCGATCAGCGCCGGTGTGTTGGGCATGGCACGGACGACGCGCTCGCTGCCGGTGGCACGCACGATCGTCGCACTGCGGATCCCGGCCATCACGCTGAGCTGCAGGGCCTCGCCGACGAAGGGAGCACAGGGCGCGGCCGCGGCGGCGAAGAGCTGCGGCTTGACCGCCCAGACGACGAGACCGCAGCCTTCCAGCGCCGCGCCGGCGGCGGCATGCACGGCCACACCAAACTGCCGCGCCAACTGGTCGCGCTGCGCCGCGAAAGGCTCCACCACATGGATCGACGACGCCGCGCGGCCGGCCTTCAACAGCCCACCGACGAGTGCGCTGGCCATGTTGCCGCCGCCAACGAAGGCGATGCTGGACGAATTCATGCATCCAGTGTAGCCACAGCGAATACGGCAGCAGACTCCTTACACTGCGCGCTGCGCAAAGCCGTGCCGTCCGGGACGGCTTGCAACCGACACGATCGACCCGATCTGCAAGCCATGAACTCTCCTTCCGCCGCCCCCGACCTGTCCTTCGACGTTACTGAGGCCGATTTTCGCCAGACCGTACTCGAGCGCTCGCTCGACGTGCCGGTGCTGTTGGACTGCTGGGCGCCGTGGTGCGGCCCCTGCCGCAACCTGAAGCCGATTCTGGAGAAGCTGGCGCGCGAGTACGGCGGCCGCTTCGTGCTGGCCAAGCTCAACACCGACGAGGCGCCGCAGATCTCGGCCGCGCTGCAAATTCGCAGCATTCCGCTGGTGGTACTGTTCGTCGGCGGCCGGCCGGTGGACCAGTTCATGGGCGCGCTGCCCGAGGGGCAGGTACGCGCCTTCCTCGACAAGCACATCGGCGAGCAGGTGTCCGAGGCCGAGGCGCTGCGCCTGGACGCGGCAGCCGAGGCCGACCCGGCCGTGGCCGAGGCCATGCTGCAGGACGCGCTGTCGCTGGAGCCCGGCAATACCGAGGTCGCGCTGGACCTGGCGGCACGCTGGGTCGACCGCGGCGCCTTCGACGACGCCACCGGGTTGCTCGAGCGCATGCCCGAGGCCCAGCGCAATGACCGCCATGCCGCGCTGCTCAAGCGCATCGAGCTGGCAAAGAACCGGCCTGAGGGCGACCCGAAGGCACTGGCCGCGCGCATTGCGGCCAATCCCAAGGACTTCGAGGCCCGATTCGCGCTGGCCGCACTGCAGGTCTACGAAGGCGACTTCGACGCCGCCTTCGATCAGCTGCTTGAGGTGGTGCTGCGCGACAAGGCCGAGTGGCGCGAGAAGGCGCGGCTGAAGCTGGTGGAATGGTTCGAGGTCTGCACCGACGCAGCGGCGGTCAGTCGCGGCCGGCGCTACCTGGGCATGTATTTGAACTAGGCGCGCGCGCCAAAAATGGCGGTGCCGATGCGCACGACGGTGGCGCCTTCGGCCACTGCGGCTTCCAGGTCAGCGCTCATGCCCATCGACAGCGTGTCCAGACCCAGGCCGCCGTCGTTCAGCGCAGCCAGCAACTCGCGCAGGGCGCGGTGTGGCACGCGCTGCGCCTCAAAGCTGTCGGCCGGCTCGGGAATGGCCATCAACCCGCGCAATCGAACCCGCTCGCGCGGCAGCGCGGCCACTGCCTGCGCCACCGCTGCGACCTCGCCCGGCGGCAGCCCGCTCTTGCTGGCTTCGCCGCTGATGTTGACCTGCAGGCACAGCTGCAGCGGCGCCAGTGCGACAGGCCGTTGCTCGGCCAGGCGCTGCGCGATCTTCAGCCGCTCGACGCTGTGCACCCAGTCGAAGGCTTCAGCCACGACCCGGGTCTTGTTGCTCTGCAGCGGGCCGATCAGGTGCCATCGCAGCGCAGCGCGCAGATCGGCCAGTGCGTCGATCTTGACCAGCGCCTCCTGAACATAGTTCTCACCGAAATCGCACTGTCCGGCGGCATGGGCGCGGCGCACCTGTGTTGCGCCGAAGGTCTTGGTCACCGCCAACAACGTGACGCTTTGCGCGGGCCGACCCGCGTCGTGGCAGGAGCGTGTGATGCGCTGCCGCACTTGTTGTAAGTTCGCTTCGATGCTCGACATAATGCCCTGAGCTTATCCCCTCGCGGGGCGTACCCCACCCATGGACATCACGCAACTGCTGGCCTTTTCGGTCAAGAACAAGGCCTCCGACCTGCACCTGTCGGCCGGGTTGCCGCCGATGATCCGCGTGCATGGCGACGTGCGGCGCATCAACATCGAGCCGCTGGACCACAAGCAGGTCCACGCCATGGTGTACGACATCATGAA
>Ga0316604_10001682_pt1 | contig 18717 bp, 15 predicted proteins | sample OWC_soil_day20_C_FD_207650 | JGI IMG/M metagenome (GOLD analysis project Ga0316604, IMG submission 207650) | Wetland soil microbial communities from Old Woman Creek delta, Ohio, United States - OWC_soil_day20_CT | ecosystem: Environmental > Terrestrial > Soil > Wetlands | place: USA: Ohio... | reverse complement strand
ACAGTACGGAATTCCACAAGACTTTTTCAAATTAGTAACATCAATTCCATAGACGTTATACTTTACGAAACCAAAGAGTAATCATTGCTAACGCACCTATTAAACAGAACGCTACCAAACACATGACCCCGCCACTATAATTATCTAACCTAATTTAAGAATAAACAATAGACAAAGAACGACCCCGAACAAGTCGGGGTCCCTAAACACTCAGTGGTAATTAAGCTGTATTTTAATAGAAGAACTCAAGCTTGGTCATGTAGGTTTTGCCAATGTCACTGGAGGATAAATTAGTCAGGTTCCGATTTTTAATTTTGAGGTCTTGTCCCTCAATAGTCCAAATTACATTCTTAGCAACGGTACTTTGGAAAGCAACAAAGAAACCTTTTATATTGTCAGTACCTTTCGTAAACGTGTTATATTTGTCTGATGTATTGGCAATCGCTTGTGCATCAAAACCCCCGGCTCCATTCGGGATTGCTCCGGCATCAATACTGCGATACGCAACCGACCAGCCGAAATCGCCCTTTTTCTTATAATCTACAAGGTTTACAGCCGAATAAAAGACAGGCGGAGCGTTAACGGCGCTGGTAAGTTCAACAGCCCAGCCTTTGGGTGAAGTCGGCAGGTTGCTGGATTCTTTAAGATCTGTTGAAACATAGTCAGCGATCAGCTTAACCTTGCCAAGATTGACATCAAAACCTGCTGCCCAACCCGCAGATTTGTCAAAAGAACCAACATTGGTATTCATGGTACTAGTGCTACCGGGAACATCAGACCAGTAATAACCGCCTCGCCAGCCAAGGTCACCTAGCTTTCCGGAAAGCTGAGCGGTTGTAAGCGTATTGGCATCACCGTCGGTTCCAGCGTTCTTGATGTTATTCACTGACCCGGTAAATAATACTTTTCCCATGTTCTCATCAACGCGAATCCCGTCGACACCAACGGCTTTACCAAACAATCCGTGTGTAAAGTTATCATAAGGGAAACGGCCAATACGTACTTTGTCTATACCCATCACGTTTTTTGCTGTTACTGCAAACAAATCAAAACAAGCATCATTTCCCACACCAGTAGTAGAATAATCACCCATTTTACCGGTAGCTTGAGCACGAGCCATCCAGGAAATATCTTCATTAATGGTTCCATTGAATTTAATACGCTGACGGAAATCAAATTTGTTTGAACCATTCAATTTTTTATTGCCAGTAGCCGTAGTATCATTTCCGAAAGCACGGAAACGAGTCTCACCGCTAATCCAAGTGTTAGTTTTTGCTTCGACTTTAGCAACCCGGGCTCCCAAGCGGTTTAGTTCCGGTGCAAACTCAGAAGAAAGCTTGTCAATAATCTGCTTATTGGCCTCATCTGCTTTCTCAAACTTATCCATTGCCTTAGCAACAATAAAAGCCATTTCGTAACGACTTATTGATTTGTCACCTTTAAAAGTTTTGTCGCTATAACCATCAACAAGACCAGCCTTAGCTAATTTGCCTACCGCATCATAAGCCCAGTGGCCAGCCGGAACATCGCTGAAAGACGGCGTCACCGCAGCATAAACAGGATTATCGAACACCGGGATTCCAGCCATAGTTATGGACATAAGTGCCAACGGTACAATAGTCATCCATTTTTTAATTTTCTTCGTATTTTTCATACAAAATCGCCCCTTATGTATTTTTTACTATAATTTCAAACTTCCAATTATTAACATTTTCGCGATCGTGAGCTGATTAAAAAATAATGTCTGTCAATCACATTATGCTGTGTGCTGAGATGTTGCAGACGTGTCTTTAGGCGCCTGCGGCATTTTTGCAAAAACCAGCAAGATAAGACCAAGTACACCCATAGCTACATTCAAATAAAAAGCTTCGTTATATCCTTTAAATATATCAAAAAGCTTGCCACCAACCATGCCGGAAGCCGATACTAATATCGCAGTAATTGCTAACAAGGTACCATTGATTTTAGGAAATGCTGCAGGGCCGAAGAAATGACCAAGCATTGTCTGCTGTGCCACGAAACACCAGCCGAATCCAGCGCCGTAAAGAATTGCTGCCATATATGCCGCCATAAGTGTCGTCGGACTGGCCTGTAGTGCCAGGAACGAACCAGCAAAATAACATAGAAAGCCAAGCATAAAAACATAACGGGCCGCAATTCTGTCCATAAGCCAGCCACTAATAAGTCGACCGACAATCCCTCCCATAGTAAACAGACCCATACATAATGCTGCAATAGCGGGATCAATGCCTTTGCCGCGAAGATGCATGATCCAGTGCGCAGTGAAAAAGAAAAACGGCCATTGGCTGGCTGCCGCAGCTAAAATAGTCAGCCAGTAAACATAATTTTTATATACTTCTGCCGGTTTCCAGGCATATTTAGTAACTAGAGGATTTACCGCAATAGCCTTCTTTTCTTCTTCGTTGGCTTCCCGGCCATCAGGAATTTGTCCATACTCCTGAGGACTCTCTTTAATGAACTTGAGTGCAATCAAAGAAGAAGCCACACAAGTAACGGTAACTGCAATCCAGGCAAGCCGCCAGTTGCCACCGGAAGCTTGTATCAGCTTATTAATGGCCGGAGATGCAATAAACCCTGCAAAACCAGATGCTGTCATGGCGATTGCCATAGCTCTGCCGCGATATCTCACGAACCAGCGAGTAACCGTGGTCGCCAGCGGCAGCATTGTACCCATTGCCATACCAAAACCATTTAAAACGCCGAATCCAACGAGATAATGCCAAGGCTGAGTAGCAACCTGAGACATCCATAACGTAGCGATGATCAGAATACCGCCGCCCATAGCAAAAGTTTTTCTAATGCCATACTTCATTACTGCCATGCCGGCTGGTATTGCTCCCAAACCAACAAATAAGTTACAAAGGGAAAAACCTGCGCCGTACGTCATCCGGTCCATGGGAATATCCTTCATCATGAACGAATTAATAACAGCACCACCGTAGAGAGGGAAACCAAGGTTAATCAAATAGACAATCCATAATACCAATACCATGTACCAACCATAAAACTTTTGTTTTTTCTCCACTCAGCCAACCTCCTAATAAAATTTTCAGTGTGCGCACAAATGCCTATCAGCTAACAAAAGGCATAGATAGCTAATTTTAATCCGGCAAAATTAGCATCGTGTATATACATCTAGATCTATATCCATGATAACTGATGCTATTTTTCTTGTCAAGCATTTTCACTGATATTTCAGAAATTTATATATTTTTATACAACTATCTGCAAACACTACTGTGATTTTTTAAAAACCATACAAAATATTTTCTTTTTGCTGATTTTAGGGGACTTTATGGCGTTCTCCTACCTCAGACTACTTTTCAATACTTTACCTGCTGCATTACGTGGCAGCGCCGAAACAACTTCAAGTATTTTAGGCATCTTGTAACGTGCCAGTTTTCCCTCACAAAACGCTTTAATTCCATCTATGCTGATACACTGGCTTAACTCTTTCAAAACAATAACTGCTTTTATGGCTTCTCCCCATTTCTTATTAGGTACTCCGACTACAGCGACTTCCTTTATATTAGGATGCCGGTATAAAACTTGCTCAACTTCAACAGGATAAACGTTTTCTCCGCCGGTAATAATCACATCTTTTTTTCTGCCCACAATATAGATATACCCTTCCTTATCTCTCCGAGCACAATCTCCGGTCAAAAACCAACCTTCTTGGAAGGTCTCCTGCGTTTCCTGTGTTTTTTTCCAATATCCTATCATTACATTTGGTGCCTTAACCATTAGCTCGCCAACTTCGCCAACACAAGCTTCCTGACCGCTTTCATTTACTATCCGGACATCAACATAGAAAGCCGGTTTACCTACAGAACCAATTTTACGACCAGCATCTTGCAGACTTAAAATGGCTACTGGTGCCACTTCAGACAATCCAAATGCCTGGATTATTGGCACCCCTTTTTTTAGCAGCAATTTAATCACCGTTAGCGGACAAGGAGCTCCGGCAGAAATGCCAAAGCGCAATAACTCAAAATTGCATTTGTCAAAATAAGTTGTCTGCGTTACCGCCAGCCACATGGATGGCACCATAAACATGCAGGTGATTTTTTTTTGAACAATTGTCTGCAACACTTGGACTGGATCAAACCGATTATATATAACCACTGTACCGCCTTTATATAATAACGATAACGTCAAAATGGTCATTGCTCCGCTATGAAACAGGGGAGCTACAGTCAGGGTAGTATCTGTCTCCAAAACTGGCTGCGCGATTAAAATTTGAATAATGTTCCAAAATGTATTCGCATGAGTAAGCATTGCTCCTTTAGGGCGACCGGTAGTTCCTGATGTGTACATGATCATGTGTACTTCTTCCCCATCTACGTCAACCTCAGGTTCTATGTCGGTATGCATCATCAAAAAATTCTCGTATTGGATATCACCTTTCACTATAGGATTTCCAACACTAATCCAACATAAAATTGGAACTCTTTTATTGATATACATCTCGGAAGCTAACTGCGCATAATCGCTTTGATAAATAAATATCGTAGCGCCAGAATCATTCAGTATATATTCAACTTCTTCTATACTCAAACGAAAATTTATGGGAACAAATATAGCACCAATCTTGGCGCAAGCAAACATTGCTTCTAAAATCTCGTTGCCATTCATTAGAAATACTGCAACCCTGGTTCCCTTTTGGACTCCAAGCTGCGTCAACCCATTCGCCAAACGATTAATACGATTATTTAATTGACCATAGGTGATGCAGTGATTATTAAAAACTAGAGCTTCTTTGCTATTACTTAATTGAGCTCTCTTTACCACCCAATGTCCAATTCCCCTCACGGTTATCCTCTTTTCTTTCGTCTCATAAAAGATAGTTTAAAAACTGCATGATTTTGAAGAACTAAATTATCTAAGAAAATCTTTCGCAATAAATTCTTATCTCTTATTCGGCTTTAACCGTAGCGAAAAGCCACTCCAAATGTTCCCCTGGGATAGGTCCATTTGATTATACCTTTGTTTTTGCAAACAACCCGGCAGGTGCCACATTCCAGGCAGCCAGCATAATCAAAGTTAACTTCACCGTCTTTTAGGGTATATAACACCGCCGGGCAAACATACAGACATGGCTTTTCTTTACAATTAGCACAAATCGCCTTATCAAGAACAATGTGAGGTTCTTCTTCATCAACGATGAACTTATTAATGCCAAGAAGCTCCTCCGGTGAAAGTTTTTTTACTGTCATATGGCTTTAAACCCCCTCCAACCGTCGGCAAGCATTTGCCCAAAGGTGACATGCTTTTTTAACACCTTTAACATAGCCTTATCCATGCGTTCAGGCAGTTTGCCATCAACAGCAAACAGTACCTTCATCATTTCATTAGCCATATTGGGATACACTGATACCATCCGCCTGTTACTCATGAGTTCATGGAAATTGGCGTACAGTTTCATGGTTGGCGTTAAGTCAAGGTCTGATAATTCTTTAACATAGGCAGGACCTACATTACTGACATTTTCATTTTTCAATATGGCCTGTGCGGCAGCAACACCACTCACAATCGCAAGATCAATCCCGCGGATAATAGTACCTGTATTAACCACCATACCAGCTGCGTCACCCACGACGATCAGTCCATCTCTGTATAAGGTTTTAGGTACAGCGTGATATCCGACTTCCGGCACAAGATGAGCACCATATTCAACCGTTATACCATCCTTGACCAGTGGATAAATTGCCGGGTGCATTTTTAGATCCTGCATAATTTCATGAATTGATTTACCATGACAAGCAAGGTCATCAGGATTTAATACTACGCCCAGTGAAATACTGCTCTTGTTGGTGTACAGAAAGCCGCCGCCGAGCACACCACCGCCACAGCCAACCAGTACTCGAGCTGCCCCTTCGTTGCCGTTTAGGTTGAAACGGTCTTCGATGACTTGCTCAGGCAGTTCAATAACTTCTTTTGCACCTACCCCGACGCTATGTGCGTCAATATCATTCCGTAAACCGGCCTTCTGAGCAATAAAGGAGTTTACCCCGTCAGCAGCTATAACAACTGTTGCATAGATTTCGTCGTCGCCGGCCTTGATGCCGACGATTTTTCCATCAGCTTCAATCAGTTCATCGACCAGTATACCAGGAGCCAGCATAGCGCCCTGAGCTTCTGCCTGGCCAGCAAACCACTCATCGAATGGAGCACGCAGCACTGAGTACGACTGGGGAACATCTTCCCCAAAATCGTAGTCGACATAGTCTATTGTCATTGCACCATTGGCTCCGAGCATCATAATCTGCTCTTTAATCACTTTTCTCTCAAGCGGTGCTTCTTGATACAGACCAGGTTCCACCAATTCCAGCGCATACGTATAAAGACGGCCACCGGTAACATTTTTACTGCCTGCACTTGTGCCCCGCTCTACCAGCAAAACACTTTTACCATTCTTAGCCAGTACATAGGCGCAGGCGGTGCCGGCCGGACCGGCACCAATAATTATGGCATCAAATTTTTCATCATCTGACATAATAACTCCTCCACTTTACAACAACTCTTGCCGGTTATTTTTTTTGTAGTGCAGCCGTCAACAAAGGTACAACTTCATATAAATCGCCAACAATGCCATAATCAACTGCTTCAAAAATCGGAGCCTTTTCATTGCTATCAATAGCAACAATGATTTTGGAATCTCTAATGCCAACAATATGCTGTACCTGACCGGAAATTCCCATACCGATATAGAGTTCCGGCTTCACTTTCTGGCCGGAAATGCCGATATAGCGCTCATTAGGCAGCCAGTGATAATCCTCGGATATACCGCGTGTGCAGCCAATTTCGGCCTCAGCAGCGGCTGCCAGTTGTTCAACAATTTTCATATCTTCCTGTTTAGCTAATCCACGGCCAACGCAGACTACCCGGTTAGCAGTTGCAATATCAGCACCCTCGCGAACAATGGGGCACACGTTGCTAATAGTAACCCTTGAATCTTCATTCGCAACTTCGACAGTAGTAATTTCACTCTGTCCACCAATATCAGGGGCTTCGATAAAAGTCCGGGGCGGTATAGTTACTAGGGCTGGCAGTGCGGCAGCCTCAGCATGCACGGCTAAACCGCCATACATCAGCCGCGTAGTTTCAATAGCATCATTAGCGTATTGAACGCTTAACGCATCAGTAACAAGACCGGCTTTTAGGTTTGCCGCTACTTTGGCAGCAATATCTTTGCCACGTATAGTAGCGCCTACCAGCATAACGCTTGCTTGCTCTTTGTCTAAAAGATCAGCAATAGCTCCAGCATAGCTTTCAGGCCAAGGATTATTTCCTTTCAGCAGGAAAACTTTATCTGCTCCGGTGGCAGCTAGGCTTTGCACATCTTCAGCATTAAGTGTAATTATATTGACAGGTTGTTGCATGGTTTTCTTAAGTTCCTGACCTGCCGTCAACAGTTGTCTGACAACAACGCTATCTTCTGAGTAAATCCAAATTCCTGGCATGATTAAAAATTCCCCTTTCCTCTAGCACAGGCCCTCTTGGGCAAGGCTGGCAACTAGCTTAGCAACATTATCGGCCTGATTGGCTTCTTTGAAAATAACTTTTTTCCGATCCATGACATACCCTTTGAGTGCTAGACTGCGCACTTTGGGGGACAATTCTTCGGCCGCAATACCGAGATCGCTTATTTTTACTTCCTCTGATGGCTTTTTTGAGGCAGCCATAACCTGTTTTAAACCAGGTATGCGAGGTTTGTTGATCTCCGGTAAGACACTAATAACCGCAGGACCTACCACAGTTATTTCTTCGATACAATCACCTAATTTTCGAGTAGCAACTACTTGACCGTCAGCCATAGTAAGCTTTTGTACAAAGGTAATTGCCGGAATGCCCAATAAAGCTGCCAAACGCGGAGCTGTTTGCTGGTTATAGGAATCAGAGCTGCCTTCACCGCACAAAATCAAATCATACTGTCCCAATTTCTTTATAGCGGCAGTTAATACATTAGCAGTCACAAAAGCATCTGCCTGTTCGCTTGCTGCATCACCAATCCAATATACTTTGTCAAGACCTCTGGATAGAGCGTCTTTCAGTGATTGTTTCACTGAAGCAGTTCCAAAAGTGAGGGCTTCAACGCTGACGCCATGCTTTTCCGCTAAAAGAGCGCCTTCTTCTATCGCATTTTTGTCATAATCGCTGATTTTGTATTTAGCCCTGCCGGTGTCGAGGGACAAATCCCCCGCTATTTTAATATCTTGTTCGTCTAATACCCACTTGTAGCAGACAAGAAGCTTTTGCATGCTTTACCCCTTTCTTCATTTGGGAGAGGAGTTTTTATCCTCTCCCTGTTCAGTTCATAATTTTTCTTTTGTTAGGCCAACAGATTCCCGGCAATGATCTTCTCCGGGAAATCAATTGAGCTGTTTTTAATTACGGCGCCTTTGATGTCACGATAGAGACGAGAAGCCACCATTTCCTGGCTGTAACCATAACCGCCTTCAATCTGGATAACGTCAATTAACGCACTTTGCCCAATACGAGCAGCAAATAGCTTGATCATGGCCGCCTCAGCAGCAAACGGCTCACCGTTTTCTAAAAGGGTAGCGGCGTCATACACGGCTAAACGCAGCATATGGATGTTAGTGGCCATCTCGGCTAGCATGGTCTGGATGGCGGGAAAACTGGCAATAGGACGACCGAATTGGATTCTCTGTTTACCATATTTCACAGCATCTTCCATGGCTGCTTGGGCAATGCCTACAACCATACCTCCTTCGGCGATACTAGTGGCAGCCAGCGCTTCAGCTGCAATCGCAAGACCTGCCCCTTCTGCACCTAACAAGTTTGCTACTGGCACTTTCACATTATCAAATACCAACTCGGCTGACTGGCAACCCCTGAGGCCCATCTTGTTTATAATCCGGGCTATTGACAAGCCATCTGACTGACCGTCAACAATGAAGGCGCTGATTCCTTTTGCACCAGCCTCTGGATTGGTCTGGGCAAATACGATATACACGCCGGCTACGCCACCATTGGCAACATAGCATTTACGGCCTTTTAACACATAAGTATCGCCGTCTTTGACTGCTGCTACTTTGTGCTCGCCTGCCCCCAGAGCTGCACCGGGTTCATTGAGAGCAAAGGCTCCCAATTTTTCCCCTTGGCATAAGGCTGATAAGTAGGTAGTCTTTTGCTCAGCCGAGCCCCAGCGGTTAATGCTATAGGCGGCCAGTGAAGCATGATTCATAAGAATCGCTGCAACAGCACCGCTTACCCGTGATAATTCCTCAATAATTAACGCATAGCTTAGATAGCCAGCTTCAGCGCCGCCAAACTCGCTTGGCATAAAAATGCCCAGGAAGTCTTGCTCAATCATCTTCTTGACAATATCTGCCGGGTGTGCCGCGGTATGGTCAATTTCAGCAGCAGCCGGTTCAACACATTCTAAAGCAAATTCCTTGGCATTCTGCTGAATAAGTTGTTGTTCTTCTGTTAATGGATAACTCATGCGTTACCCTCCTCTTCTTTATGCTGCTCAACTTATGAGTTAAGTAAGATCCCGGATATGACAATTCGTTGAACCTGATTGGTGCCTTCGTATATCTGGGTGACCTTGGCATCACGCATAAGCTTTTCCACAATAGCATCCTTGGAATAGCCGTACTGTCCCATGATTTCAACAGCATCTGCCGCTACACGCATGGCGGCATCGGTAGCAAAGGTTTTGGCCATGGCTGCTTCCTTTGTATAAGGAACCCCGGCATCTTTCAGGCGGAGAGCATTTCGTACCAGTTGCCTGGCAGCTTCCACTTGGGTAGCCATGTCAGCTAATTTGAAAGCAATTGCCTGATGCTTGCCGATCGGTTTACCATTAACATCAAGATATTCTTTAGCAAATTTCACAGCTTCATCAAGCGCCCGCTGGGCAACACCGACAGCTAATGATGCTACAATCGGCCGTGCCATATCCAGCGTTTTCATGGCAAGTTTCATACCTTCGCCCTCTTTGCCAAGGAGGTGAGTCTTAGGAATTCTCACATTTTTTAAAATTAGTTCTACGGTGTTGGAACTACGGATACCCATTTTATGCTCAACAGCACCAACAATAACACCCGCTCGTTCCTTCTCGATAATGAACGCACTGAGACCTTTAACCCCCTTGCTAGGATCGGTCGAGGCGAACACAACCATAATGTCGGTATAACCGCAGGTTGTGGCAAAACATTTTGTGCCATTAATTACCCACTCTTCGCCATCAAGCTTAGCAATGGTGGAGCAAGAACCAGCATCAGACCCAGCACCCGGCTCAGTAAGGGCAAAGCCTCCCATACCGCCGTTTACCAAGCGCCCATAATATAATTTTTTTTGTTCGTCTGTGCCTGCAATCGCCAGCGGATAAGAGCTCAATCCATTACCGCCGAGAGTTGTGGCAAAAGCAGCGCAACCATAACCCCATTGTTCAGCAACCAGCGACTGCATAACAGAGGAGTACCCAGGACCGCCGTATTCTTTGGGTACTGCCATGCAATTAAGGCCGGCTTTTTTTACTTCTTCCAGAATAAACTCGTGAAATTCGCCTTTTTCGTCCCATTCGCGATCAACAGGAATGATATATTTCGCCGTAAACTCCTGGGCTAACTGTTGCACTTTTTGCTGTTCTGGAGAAAGCGACATATCAACCATTTTTCATCAACCTTTCGTTTTGGCTTTAATAATCTGTAGGAGTTGTCCCCATTTTGTCTGGAAAATTTCTTCAGGCATTGTCTTTAAATTTGGTGAAATTACTGGTTTGAAGTCCATCAGATTCAAAACATCTTTTTCTAAATCAATGCCAGGAGCAATTTCCGTTAATGTTACTTGTCCGTTTTCAAGAAGAAATACAGCGCGTTCGGTGACGTATATTACTGCCTGATTAGTCTTGGCGGCGTATTCTCCACTAAATGTGACTTGCTCAACTTGGTTAATGAATTTCTTGCCTTTACCCTCCTGGGCAATTACAACCTTGCCGTCTTCGATCACAATTTTAAGACCACCGGCAGTAAAAGTTCCGCAATAGACTACTTTTTTCGAACCTTGGCTGACATTAATGAAACCGCCTGGACCCATAGCCCGTCCCTTAAACTTGCTAACATTTACATTTCCTACTTTATCCACTTGAGCCAGCCCCAAAAATGCTACATCAAGGCCACCGCCATCATAGAAGTCAAACTGATTGGCGTGTCCAATTACGGCTTCACCATTGTAGGACTGACCAAAATGTGGCAAACTAGCCGGTACTCCACCGATACCTCCTACCTCTGTTGTGAAAGTCATCATCTCTGAAACCTTTTCCTCAGCCCCGACAGCAGCAATGTCACTGGGAATTCCCACGCCCAAATTTACAACAGCATCAGGTACGAGTTCCATGGCAGCACGCCGGGCAATAATCTTGCGTTCAGTCAATGGAAGTTCCGGAATACTGTCCAATGGTACCTTAATGTCACCGCAAAAGACCGGATTGAAATAAAGTCCTTCGGTCTGCCAGCAGCATTTTTGGTCTGTTGCCACAACAATGTGATCCACTAAAATGCCGGGGACCTTGACGTTCCGTGGATGCAGCGAACCGGCTTTAGCGAGATATTCAACCTGTGCGATCACCATGCCGCCGTTATTTTTAACCGCTTGTGCCAGCTCCAGCATTTCGAGCATAACAGACTCTTTCTCTGTAGTAAGATTACCGTTTTCATCAGCAGTAGTTGCCCGAATAATTGCGACATCGATAGGAAAAGTTTTATAGTATAGCCACTGATCACCATCGAATTCTACTAATTTAACAATATCTTCTTTCGTCTTAGCGTTCATCTTGCCGCCATCCAAACGCGGATCAACAAAAGTTCCCATACCTACCTTTGTCAGAACGCCCGGTCTTTTTGCCGCCATTTCGCGGTAAAGTTGAACAATAACTCCTTGTGGCAAGCAATAACCTTCAATTTTGCTTTCCGATACCAGCTTTGACATTGTCGCCGATGAGCCGATATGAGCACCAATCCACCTTTTTATTAAACCTTCATAGCCGATTCGGACTGTCCCGCGATCATGCCAATCACCTGTGGCAGATGCATGTACAAGAGTTAGATTTCTCGGTTGTCCAGATTCAGTAAATCTTTTCTCAAGTGACTCCGCGATTTCTTCCGCCCAGCCAGCAAGACCAAAGCCGGTAGTTGCTACTGTCATGTTGTCTTTTAGCAATGCTGCTGCTTGGTCAGCGGTTATCAGTTTTGACATAATTGTTGCACTCCTTTTTCATGTGAAATGTTACTACATCCCAATATACAGCAAGTTTTGTGCCAATAATTTATTAATTCATAAAAATCAGCAATAGCAGGCTCTATAGCCATTTTTTCCTCCATTCTGCACTTGCTGCATGTACCATTTCATTCAATCTTCAGTAAATTCAAAACCGTCAATGTACCTAAAAAGGTACATTGACGGTTTTGAATTTACCTATATCAATAATAAAAACTGGATGTCTCTTTATGAGCATCCAGTTACTATATATTATCAATTGTCCACATCATTCTGCTTTTGAAATTCTTTTAATTTTCGATAAAGAACTGTCCGGTAAATGCCTAACCTTTGGGCGGTTTCTCCGATTTTTCCATTATTTTCCTTAAGCATGTGATTGATATATTTAATTTCGACCGATTTTAAAACTTCCCGTAAGGTTCCATTCAACCCCAAAAGGTTGAAAATATTGTACTGATACTCATTCCCCTGGGCAAGTATATCAAAGGCTAAACTGTCTGCTTGGCTATCCTGCAGACTACTAATTACGTTCCGTTCTACAACACTTTTTAATTCCCGTACATTTCCCGGCCATTTATAACTTTGTAATTCTTCAAATGTCTCAGAGTCAAACTCAACATCCAGACCGTATTTCTTATTAAAGCTTTCTAAAAACCGCAAAGCTAATACTACAATATCTTCCGGCCTTTCTCGCAATGGAGGTATCATAATAGGTATTACGTTGAGCCGATAATACAAATCGCTCCGGAATAAGCCTTCCTCTACCATCTTTTTTAAGTTTTTATTCGTTGCTGCGATAAGTCTAAAATCCATTTTCCGGTCGACATTGCTTCCTAGACGCCGAACTTCACAAGTTTCAAGCACTCTCAGCAATTTTGCCTGAAGTGTAAATGGAAGTTCCGCAATTTCATCTAAGAATAATGTGCCATGGTGTGCGGCTTCAAATAATCCTACTTTTCCTTCGGTATTCGCTCCAGTAAAAGCGCCTCTTTCATAACCAAACAATTCTGATTCGACAAGATGCTCTGGTAAATTAGCGCAATTTATTGCAATAAATGCCTCCTCGGATCTCTTGCTGTGACGATGTATATATTTAGCTAATATTTCTTTTCCTGTTCCGGATTCGCCAGTTAATAACACCGTACTGTCTACCTGCGCAACATTATGAGCCTTCAACAATACTTGCTTCATTTTCTTATTTTCGGCCACAATGGTTTCAGTATCCAGAACATAACTTCTTAAATACTCCATTTCGCGTTTGCGTCGGCTAACTTGTTCCTTCTCTTCATGACTAATGCAGGTTTCATACTTATTGTGAGGTCTACCATACGTTACAACTAAGATTACTTCTCCATTATCATCTAATATTGGTGTACTGCTCGAATACTGTGTAAAATCAAGCTTGGTTGTTAACACTCCGCTCCTAACACACTTTTTTTCCGCTGCTTCCGCAGCAAAAGATTTACTGTAAAAACCTTTTTTCACCAAGTCATTTATATTCGATTTTAGCAAGCGATCCAAAGACATGTCCAAAGTCAGCGCCGTTGTAGAGTTAGAAAGCAATACATTACCATCTTTGTCAGTCACAAAAATTGCATGCGGCAGTTTGTCAAATATTTGACGCAAATTCTTTTGAGCAAGTTCATAGTTCCGTTCCACCGCTTTTGACTTACATTGCATTAGACCGCCACCTCAAATTCCAGTATACTCCCGAATACTGTCTCCCCACTCACACATTCAAGACACTTTTAGCCTATTATCGTAATGGGCCTCTTCCCTTTAAACCGCGAACTTACTAACCGCTTCCCTGAGTTCCATTGCCAGTTTTGCCAATACTTGACTTGAAGATGCGATTTCTTCCATAGACGCTGATTGTTCTTCGGTTGCAGCCGACACTGTTTGAGCTTCTCCTGATGCCTTTTTACTCAAATCATCAATCCGTTTTACCGACCCGACAATTTGCTCACTGTCACTAGCCATCTGCTCAATGGCGGAGGATATTTCACTTACCTGACCTGATACTTGGGTTACCAGCGTAGTGATTTCCTGAAAAGCTTGTCCAGAAGCGTTGACTACTTCGGCTCCCAGCTTCACTTCTCGCGTTCCGGAGTCCATAGCGATTACAGCTTTGTTGGTATCACCTTGAATTTCACTAATCAATATGGCAATTTTTTTGGCCGCTTCCTGAGACTGCTCCGCCAATTTCCGGACTTCCTCGGCCACAACGGCAAAACCTCGTCCCTGTTCACCCGCCCGCGCTGCTTCAATGGCAGCATTAAGTGCCAGTAGATTGGTCTGCCCGGCAATACCAGAGATAGTATCTACAATCTGGCCTATTTCCTTAGAGCGTTCACCCAAATTAGCTACAACACCAGCAGAACTAAGAACAGTCTGTTCAATACTGGCCATTTGACTTACCGCTTTGTCGACAGATTTGTTGCCTGCATTGGCCTTAGTCGCAGCCTGCGACGATTGCGCCGCTACTTCACTAACATTCGCGGCAATCTGCTGGATACTGGCCGACATTTGTCGTACCACGACCGAAGTAGCATTGGCTACATTCCACTGCTCATCCATACCTTTAGATACATCGGAAATAGAACCTGCCACCTGATTCGCGGCTTGAGCTGACTGGTCAGCACTGGCCGTCATTTCCTCGGCGGATGCCGCTACCTGCTCTGACGATGTGCTGATCTTACTCACAAGATTGCGCAAATTACCGACCATTGATTCAAAGCCCCGTGCCAAACGGCCCAGTTCATCCTTTGAGGTTACATCAATATGAGTTATACTTAGATCGCCTTTGGCAACGCGACTAGCCACTTCTTCTAGTATTTGCATTGGTTTCGCGATACGAGCTGCGGTCAACAAGATAGCGAAACTAGCTACAATAAGTACCACAACAATGGTAATTATTGAAATCCAGGCAAAGGTTCTCAGCTGTGCCTTGGCTTCACTAACAGACACATTTGCTCCAATGGACCAGGGGGTTCCGGCAATCGGCGCGTACGCTAAGTATTTTTCTTCGCCCATATATTGGTAAGCAGTGATCCCCTTTTCCCCTTTCAGCATTTTTTCAACAGCTGCCTTCAGAGCTGGAGTCGCATTAGAATCGTTGGTTAGAGCATTGCTTTTGTTCACCACTAATTCTTTATTAGGATGGATGATTATCGTGCCATCTTTCTGCAAAACATACGCATACCCGGTTTGGGCCACTTTTATACCAAGAATGCGTTTTTCTACTTCATCAATACTGATCGATCCTGCTAATATCCCAACAATGCGCCCCTCAGCCTTGATTGGGGTAGCAATAACCACGACAAGCTTACCACTAACCGGGGATAGTATCGGATCTGTGATGAACGTGTTCCCCGCAATTGCACTTGGAAAATAAGGTCGGTTCGTTGAGTTTCCGGCTACACCGTGAGTATCAAGATAGTTTCCTTGAGCATCAGTCCAAAAAATGTTTTCGTAAAGCTTGTTATTGTTTAGTTCTGAGATAATATAAGACACCATGGCCTCACGGTTGCCACTTGCCATAATCGGCGACCGTGAAATTGCCTCCAATTCTGTCTTATGTTCCGCAAGCCACATGCCGACTGCCTCGCCGTTGGTTTGCGCCACAAGGGCAATTTCATTTTCAACATCCTGTGTTAGCATTTTCTGTGATTGCCAATAATTAAGTCCAGCCAGCACACCAAGCGCAACCACAAATAAAGTGATTACTGTTACCGCAAGTTTTGCTCTTATACTTTTCACCAAGCATCCCACCATTTTGTATTTTTGTACGCTCTCGAACAAACCAGAAAACATTTGCCTCATTATGGGAGTCCTATTTGTCCTGCCCCATATCATGGCTTATCTTGTTTTTTGTAAACACATAGCAAATAGTCACACATGTATGTGGGACTGCTTTGGCTGTATCAGCAATTAATTATATCGACCGTATTTCTCTACCGCTCCCAAAAACGCAATTAGTTCATTAAAACTATTCTCCATTTCTAGTTGCCCCCTTGTGATCCTCATCGTAAGGATACTAATAGAAAAACCATTTTTTAAAAAAATTATTGTATATACATCTATATGTAGATGGTAGCTAAAATTAAATGATTTGTCAATATTTTTTTATTTTTCTTATAATTAGTCTTGCCTTACTAAGCAAAACAACGTCCTGAACCCATTAGTAAGGATTCAGGACGTTGTTTGCTTTTACTTGCCACTTAACATCCATATAACTTTAAGGATGCGCCTTGACCAATCTGGGTCTGAGCAGCATCACTGCTGCCGCAAATATCACTTATTGTAACGGCCTCGCCTGGTTCGAGCACCAGAAATTCCTCATCCCATTCCCCTTGCAACAACTTATGAAATAAGCGCAGCGATCCTGGTGTAATGTCATGACAGAGATTGAGTCTTTCCGCAATATCCTTCGTTTGTGCCAGCACGCTTTCCACCGGATAAGCGCCTGTATCTATCAACATAAAGCGTTTATAATGTCCCAACATAATTTTCATTATCTTTGAGGTTCTAGCTTGGCCATAGCGTTCAATACAACGCTCATATTCTTTAAGCAGGTTTTTCTCGTAATCCAACCATCCTTTGGTCAAAAAATATGTCCCCATCTCTTTGGATATGCTTTTTCTGGCTTCACAAGAACCTAAGAGTAACGGAATACAATCATCGACCTTTGGAAGTACCAATTTCGACCTATCTGACTTAATACCAAGCAAACTATTCCCACAATACCCAAATAGCAGCAATATTGTGTCAACATTGTCTATCCGATTGATCTCCTCTTGAATTCTTTTATGCAATAATTCAGGTGTGTTATGCAGACCGGATTCAACATATATAATAGGGAAGTCTACCTTGGTTTCCTGTATTGCTAATGTAAGTTCTGCTTGGAGTGTCTGGCATGCTAATATTGCAGTCCCCATCTGACCACTTCCTTTACGACGATTGAATTCTTCGCTTATTGGGTGCAAAGATATTCCGGCACAATTCGATTACCTTGGTACAATCAGTAGCCCAATAATCAGCTCCTGTATATTTTCTTACACTTTCATTGACTAAACCGCCGATAATTACCGTAGTCTGGGAACGAAGCCCGGTTTCTTCCAGATGTGTAATCGTGTTTTTCATGGAATCAAAAGCTTCAGTAATCAGTCCGGTTAAACACACAACCCGACTATTGTGTAGTTTGACGGCTTCGATAAATTGTTCTCCTTGAACGTTAACCCCCAAATCACAAATATCGAAGCCATTGTAGCGCATAATACCTGTTGTGATATTTTTGCCAATATCGTGAATATCCTCTGCCACTGTACCAAATACGACAGTAGGATATGAAGCTATAGCGTTAACTACTCTATCTTGATTTACTAGGGTAAGTACATCTTTAAAAATTTCAGAGGCCATAATTAGGTCTGATAAAAAGTATTCCCCTTTACTGTAAAGCTCACCTACCCGGTCAGTCCCTAACCGAATTTCCTCCAGTAGAACATACGGATTAATCCCCATCTGAAGACCTTGTTTAACAAGATTCATCACCGTGACTTCGTCCAGTCTGGCCATGGCACAGACCAGCATTTTCTGGATTTTTAGCATAATCTCACAACCTTCCTGAAAGTGGATATGAGGTAGCCGTCAATTCAAATCTGTCTTTATGACAAACCATGATGGAAACTCCTAAAGATATGTCTTCTTTAGCGTAAATAACTTGTTTTACTACCAATGCCGGAAGCATTTCGTCCGCTTCTAACAATTTAGCTTGTTCTGCAGACAAAACTGAAACCGATATTGCCATATCATTGCGTACAGGTACACTGTCCTGATGTTTAGCAACCAATTCCGGGAAATCCGCATATTCCAGCTGTGTTTCCAATAAGGGCTTACCTTTTTGGTACCGCAGGAATTTTTCCTCAATAGCTACAGGTAAATTTTCTTTAACCAATAGGCGTTTTACCATAATCACGTTTGTTTCCCCGCTAAAACCCAATTCCCGGGCTAATTCCAGGTTGTTACGAATTAAGTTGACACCTATAAGCTTATAATGTAACTTCTCTTTCCCAGTACCATTATTTTTTAAATCAATAACCAACTGATTTAGGCGGAGACGGGTAACAAAACTACCCTTGCCTTTAACTGTTTCAATTAATCCGGCCTCTGCCAGCAGGGCAATACCTTGCCGAACAGTCATGCGGCTTATAGCATATTGCTCACCTAACTGGGCTTCAGTCGGAAGAATATTTCCGTCTTTTAGAACACCAGACTCAATCTGGTGCTTTATATCCTCAGCTAAGCGATAGTAAACAGGTATAAGGTTTTCGCGATTTCTCATAACATCCTTCCCTTGGAAGTGCTTAAGCGCAGCCTTCTTTATCTATACATCTATATCTTACATGTAAATTACTAATTTTGTCAATTGAAACGTGCTGCTTTTTTATA
>Ga0316604_10001681_pt1 | contig 18719 bp, 11 predicted proteins | sample OWC_soil_day20_C_FD_207650 | JGI IMG/M metagenome (GOLD analysis project Ga0316604, IMG submission 207650) | Wetland soil microbial communities from Old Woman Creek delta, Ohio, United States - OWC_soil_day20_CT | ecosystem: Environmental > Terrestrial > Soil > Wetlands | place: USA: Ohio... | reverse complement strand
GTGCATGTCCCTTACGTGGTTCTATAGTACCTACCATCAAAAAACTGGGGTTCTTCTCCATCTTTGATAGGATCATTTCTGCATCATTTGGTAAACCAAACGTTGGTGCAGATTTCTCTATGTCAGAGCCAAGATGAAACCAGCCAATCGGAAACGGTTGCGTATGATCGACCACGTTATTGTTCATCCATTCATGAAGATCATCAGCTACTGAGCGAGAGATGCATATAGCTCCATCGAAGGAGGTTATCGTTTGAAGCCATCGATTGTGAGCAGTATATACACTATTAGCAAACACTTGTGGCATTAAAACCGGCAGTAAATCATACACTACGAAATACACGTGCGCGCCAAATCCTTTAATGTCGGTTAAAAAAGTTCTTTGGGCAAATACAATTATTGGTTGCCAATCTAGACCGAGGAAAACATCTCCCTGTGCCACTTCAATGGGGGCATCTTTTATCCGTCCACACGGACAGTCCAGGAAGCGTAATGTGAAATTCCTTGCATAGCGATATCCTAATTTGTAATTAGTTGCGAAAATTGGCTCAACCCTATATCCATGAGGTGGATTTTCCAGTAATTCTTTTAATATGCTTCTGGTAACACGATGTATTCCGGTTTTTAAATCCATTTGGACTAATGCTGATATATCTACTAACAGCTGTCGGGATGGCCTTTTCTCCGATTGATTTTGCGTAATATGCTGTGCTGATACTATAGCTTGTGCCTCCTGCAGATCAATTCGCATCCATGACTCTCCTTCTTCTGTGCTCATGTCAAATTCACCTATAAATGAAAGCGGCTTCAATAAATCCGAGCCCAAGTTTTCGGGTATCTTCTGATAGACCAAGCTCTTGCGGTGACTTAGCGTTAGGTATTTCAAATTGTAATAGATAGAAATTATCACACTGTTCCGGTAATGCCAAATTAATCAAAAATGGCTGGTTATCGCTCGAACTAATGGGAAATTCAGTGATTGCTTGATTGTTCACAGTTACTTTAATATACTGCTGCGGCAGCAAGGAATTGACATATGCCTGTAACTTAAATTGAATGAATGCAGGCTGGTATATCGCTTCAGAGGGTATAATCAGCTCTGCGCAGCACCCATCTACCCAAGTGCCCCAGTCCTCCGCAGTGCGGAATCCGTCGCAGGTGTATAAAAAACTATTCCCAGAGGACCGAAAATCTATGGTAGTGACTTGCTTGCGTAAATCATTGTAATTAATTTGCTTCCAGGGTCTGGGGGGAACAACTGTCGAGTGAACAGACACCTTGCGTCGTAAAATAGGATCTAATTGATCATACGCCCAAGCGCCGAACAGACTGCGAAAAAGATTGGGTGCCTTAAACTCGCTGTTGGCACAGTTACCTTTTGACATAAGCCGGCTAAGACCAAAGATTTGTTTCCAGAAATCCACTGATAATATAGAATGCCCGAGAGGATAAACTTTGGCATCACTGGCGACCAAAGAGCCCCCCGGCCTTAATGGCTCTCCTAATAAAAAGTGCACGTCTTTATTAAAATATCGCGCTTCTACACCCAGCGAACTGCTTAATGTCAGGACCAGTTTGATATTTTCATGACTTAGCAGGGAATAGCTGTTGTAATTGATGATTGTTCCCCTGCCAAGGTTATGAAGCAGATAAATCATTTGATCAGCCATACCTAACGGGTGGGGACACATAAGGATATCGGAACACTGCGCTGTGAGTTCTTGAATTCTTGTACAATAGTCTCGTACCTTGACCGTTCTACCAGCTTGAATAACAGATGCATCGTTGCTCGTCTGTCCAACAAACATTGCCGATTCCGGCTGAATAAAGGACTGATCCGCTATATCTCCAATACATAAAGCCCGCAGAACATTCGCGTAATCATATGCGCAGTCGAGCTGAAATGACCATTGATGTAAGACATTACTTATAGCATCATTATTTGTACTAACTGCAATTAAAAGATCAGGTAGAAACCGTACGGGATGAACAAAGAAGTTCATATATGGAATACCATGCTTAGAAAGCCACCTGCACATACTTGGGGCTATCTCAAACCCTATCACCAAATCACCTTCAGATGGTAATAATGAATGAACCCATTGGGGTAGCTCCACAGTTTCTTCCTGAAGCTGAATCCAGGACTGAGTAGTCGAGATTTCCAGTTCCTCAAGCTTTTTAACATGGCTGTTGAAATCACTGGTGAGCGAATAGAAGAACTTAGGCATTGTACCGGTTGCTAAGGCGATAGGGTTACTTAATAGTCTATACAGGACTCGAAAAGCGAAGTGAATGTGAGGTGAACGCAAGAAATCTCCCAAGAACACAACTTGGTTTGATTTCGGAAGACCTGCTCTCATCATGAAATCTCCTTTACCTAAGCACAACAGAATATTAAATTCAGTCGTATGGATTGATACTCCCAATGCTTCAAACCTATCCCTAACTATTCATATAGTGCTAACAATGCAAGGCTAGTTGCTTTCCAGCTTGCTTACGAGGCTGCTATATATTGCCACACAATATGGCTGGTTGAATCTTTTCAGGTGGTCTAAGAAACTAGATAATTTAGCATGCTGCTGCAGTTTTTTAACATTCAGTATAGTCCAAGCGTAATAATAGACTTCACATGGATCTGATTTTTTTCTGGCCTCTTTAAAAAACAAACTATCCATTTCAGAGCTGCCTTCCAAGATGGTTTTCTCATTTAAGATTGATAAATTAGATTCATGAATCATAAGAAAATCCACTACACATTTAGGCTGTAACCGACAATTTACTTTCTCAGCCGTGTTTTGATTTTTAATAATATAGGGATGATAACCAAGGTTTGAAAAAAAATCAAAAAAATCATCCATTGTTCGTTGTGACCAAGATAGGCACCACCCATTAAACTCAGTATATATTGCCGGATAGCTGGCGGTTTCTAAAAAGCGTGACATTCCCTTGACTACTTCGATCTCGGATCCTTCAACATCTATTTTGATTAAATTGACACTGGCAGCGTCGATATGCCGGCTCCAGTCGTCAATGCTAATCCCATTAACCAGGGAATCATGTTCATGATCGATGATGGTATTAACTAGGTGTCCAAAAGGTCCGTCATTATGAAAGAAATATACGCCGCTTTTTTCAGTCACGGCACTTGGTATAATTGTAACGTCAAATTGATTATACTCTTGCGCTTTTTCCATTTGCGCTGCATTGTCGATGTTAGCTTCAAAAGCATATACTTTGTATCCATTTGCGCCAAAAACAAATGAAAAAATTCCAAGATTAGCCCCGATATCTAGAAAAATGCCATGCGGATTGTAAAAGTTGAGTAATTGAACTGATTGATATAAGAGTGCAGCATTCTTTGCTTTCAACTCTTTGGAAATTGGATCAGTGTTGTTTTTGTTTACAAAAAAACCAATATCATTGTTGCCATCAGATAGAACGTAAAGATCATCCATCTCTCCATCCCCTTTTTGTCAAAACTCGTAACTGTTGTTTTTAAGATCTAAGAACACCCGATTTTTGAGAGCTCCTTTGTGTCCCTCAAGTCATTCTCCTTTACTTGAGGAGGTTTTTTTTATAAAGGTACGGGTCAGGGCATAATGGGCATTTTCGTTATTACGAGTAATCTCTTTAGCAAAAGAGTCAGATCCTGCAGGTAGAGTCACAGCCCAATCATAAGGTTTTTTTAATAATAAATGAACGGAACAAAAAAGGAATCCTTCGTGATAAAGTACTAAATTCGGATAGGCCGCTTCTTTATCGGTCAAAGATTGAATCGAACGGGCTGCTCCAAGAAAATCAACTAATCGCCGGCGCGTATAAAAAGTCTCATCAGAAGGGGTAATTTCAAGATCCCCGACAAGCGTTAATCCGGACGGTTTAATAATGTAATCATCAATCAGCTGTGGTGTAAACAAGATACAGTTATTATCAAACCATGGACGGTCCTCGGGGCCTTCTAAACGAAACTCGGTAGAAATTGACGCGAGCCCACCTGGTTTCAATACTCTGGCGATTTCCTGGGTGGCAGCTGCGACAGCAGCTAAGGAGCCAAAGTGTTCGATTGATCCCGAAGAGTAAATGCCATCGAAAAAGGATGAGGGAAGTCTAAGTTTACGTGCATCTGTATTTACGGGAATTACATGACCCCAGGGAAACTTTAATTCTGAATACCATTGCGGCTCAAGCATCATGCCGATGGGTGATACATCCGACCAAGGTGTATTCTCCATATAGCGATCACAGGGAAACGTAATACAGCCCCTGGACGCCAGAAAAAAGGTGGTTAACTCTGTGCCAGCCCCGATCCCAGCAAAGGTATTTCTTTCTTTGATCAAGCCGAATTCTTCAAAAGCACTCATCGCCATTGCACATTCCCAATGCTTTGAATCGGGAATAACTTTGGTGTCCTTAATACCGAAGCGCTTCATCTCAACTGCGGCGAATTGTTCTAAAAACGGTCGTAAATGAGAGCTCTCAAAGTCTTTTAAATCGATTACTTTTGAATAGTTCATGGCTGCCTCCTAAATCTGTTTGAAAGTTGTAAACAGTTGGCATTTGCTTACCTTTTTTAGACAGAAAGAGGGCTGAGAGCAGGCCCATGCCAATACCGAATCCCAGCCCTAATATTTCTTGTTCAAGAAGACATTGATAAGCTACACCACTACCATCTAAAAAACTACACGTAAGGTCGTGAATTATCGATTATTAGCGGAACATAATCAGAATTTGCGTGTCGTTTACGCGTTTCAGCACCCGATACCCGTTTAGCGCGGCAGTGGCAATTCCGCCATTGCCAACGCTGCAGTAACCATTGACCTGGCAGGTGCCGTCGTGCCGCACCAGTATCTGCCCCAAAAGACCTACCGGCACCCATTCGGTCCGCCGCAGGCGGGGGATATACGTCAGGGTATTGTCCCAGTCCGGGTTCAATACCGGCCTTATTTCTGTGTGCTCGGGGATGATCACATTGCCTGTGTCGGCGGTTTCTGCCGGTATAACAACATCCTCTTTCTGAATCCGTCCCCATTCGTCTGTAAGATATTTGTCCTTCCAGCGCAATTCCCCGCTGTTAGCCAGCACGGAATAGTTGATGCTGGTTACCCCCAAAATATAGTCGTCAGGCTCAGCTTCCCGGATTTTTTCGCCGTCCAGTGTGACAAAATACCCGGGAGCGATCGTCTGGCCGTCAATCGTCTCGAACATTTCTGCGTAGTCGGCACCGCCGGTAAACCACGTGCCGTCAATATAGCCGTTAGTTAGACCTGTATACGGAGGAGCGGCAGAGGGATCTACGCCAATAATTTTCGCACCCAAGCCCATGAGCTGGTCTGGACCGGTACCGTTGGCCAGGAACCAGGAATAGGGGGCATCTGCCGCACCGTACTGACCCATAATATGAGCGCCGGGATAAGAGAGTGTATTCGTATTAAAACCCTCGGCATGGGAGTTAAGGGCATCGGCAATAGTGAATCCGCCTTCTGCGTGGGAACGGATACCACTGGCAGTTGTGCTTTGGCCTTCGGCGTGCGAATATGTGCCACTGGCTAGTGTTAAAAGGCCTTCGGAGTGGGCCCCATGACCGCTATCGTTATCCACACCTGCTGTTGTGCCAAACCCTTCGGCATGGGAACCCGCGGACAGAGCTGTTGTGCCAATCCCTTCGGCATGGGAACCCAAGGTCTGAGCAGTAGTGAATCCGCCTTCTGCGTGGGAATATCCGCCCAAGGCATTTGTGGTGTTTCCCTCGGCGTGAGCCCCTAGACCGTTCTCGTTATCCACACCCGCCGTCGTGCCAATCCCTTCGGCATGGGAACACGAGGCCAGAGCTGTTGTGCTTCCGCCTTCTGCGTGGGAAGCCTCACCGCTGGCTGTTGTGGTGTTTCCCTCAGCATGGGAGGCCTCACCGCTGGCTGTTGCGTTCCCGCCTTCTGCGTGGGAAACCACACCGCTGGCTGTTGTGGTGTCGCCCTCAGCATGGGACGCCTCACCGCTGGCCTCAGTGACATGTCCTTCCGCGTGGCTATATTTGCCGATCGATATCGTTTGGTAGCCTTCGGTATGAGAAGCCTGACCGCTGGCATTTGTTTCTGATCCTTCGGCATGGGAGGCACTGCCGCTGGCCGTCGTGAACCAGCCTTCGGCGTGGGCCGCTGTATTATTGGCCGTTGAGCTATATCCTTCACCATGAGACCAGTAGCCGCTGGCTGCAGTATTTTCCCCTTCGGCATGGGCTGCTAACCCTTCTGTTATTGTACTTGATCCCTCGGCATGAGAAGCATTGCCATTAGCTATCGTAGCCCAACCTTCGGCATGAGCTGCGCTGCCGTCCGTTTCATTTATGCCAGCTACTGTAACAGACCCCTCGGCATGAGAGGCAAAGCTGTTTGCAGTTGTATTGAAACCTTCTGTGTGTGAAAAGGAGCCACCCCGGAGCATCGGGGTGTCTTTTGCGGTAGACATTTTAATCCCTCCTAAAGTCATGTCTACTTCAGTATATGTTACATAATCTTGGAGTGACACTGCTGTTGCCTTGATTTTATCTACCGCTTTCCCCACAAGATGAGGTACTCGTTAACAAGAAGTTTGTAACCATATTCTCAATACGATGATCGGCTTGGAACTTTTCTCGCGCTTTTATTGAGAGGCTTCTCAGCATCTCAGGTGTTCTCATAATTGTATCAAGTACTATCTCGAGCGACGCACTTATTCCATTTTCGTTAAGCACGAGCTCATTGTCTAGCCCGAATCCGCTTTGGCAGTTCGTTATAATGGGACGCCCTAGCGAAAGTTCACGCACTAGAGCATGACTCATGTGTACGCGCTCTTGCTTTCGACAAGCGACGACGATATCAGCCGCCACTAACAAGGTGTCAAAGTCCATTTCGTCATGAGAGTTTTCAAAAATCAGTCTATCCTTTAAGTCTTTTGCCATGAATTGTTTGTTAATTTGTCCAAACGTCTCCTGATCAACAATTTTGCCGCTGAGCAGGAAGAAGATACGCCGGGATATTGCTGTAATGTTGCGTGTTTTTTCAATGTAGGCTGCAATTCCCTCGGCAATTTCTACAAGGTATTTGACTTTCACAATCGAACCGAAGGCACCAATTAGAACATCGTGCTCCTGTATACCATGAGAACGCCTCCAGCATCGCGCTGCCCGGACCAGTTGTGGAATGGCCCGGTCATCAATACCCATGGGAATGTATTTTACTGACGAAACAAACGTAGTATTTATTCCGATCTCTTCTCCCCGGCATTTCTCAACCAGGGGTGAATGCGAAATTAAATGGCTGCCTTTTTCCCTCAGCCAGGCTGAACTAAAAGCTTGCTCTATCGGCATAAAGTTTTCCAGATTAGTTAAGCCTCCAGCGGTTGCGGCTTGTATGCGCGGAATTAAAGCACTGTCTAAACCGATGGTATAAGTAGTAAATAACTCACTAAATTTTCCTGAACAATAGAAATAGTACACTAAACCAAACAGGTAAACCAAATCGTGAGCAACGACAATATCGGAAGCTTTACCGAATTTCTGGAGCAATTCCACCCCAAAGCCAAGGCTATCTGAGATTGCCAGATTATAAATAACAGGATTATCAAAGTCGGGGTTATCGAGAGCAAACGATTTGTAACTTTTAATACGAACATTCGGATAAGCCGGCAGCTTTTTAGCGTTCGTGTCTGCGGTATAGAAAAGCAGTTGTTTATCAACACCTGCCGGAATAGCAGAAGAATAGTCAGCAACACCGCAAAAGTTAGCAGGTGTATTGCTGACAACCCGTACGGCCATGTCATCTCTCCAGGCCGAAAAACGGCTGACTGCATCTTCACAAGCTTTAGTAAGAATACGGGGAACCTGTTCCCAATGTGATTTAAAAAAACTGCGCAGTTTACTATAATACTCTGACCTGGCTGGTGCGGCCATAAATTGCTGGAAGCTAGCTTCATCTAGCATGCTGCTTTGTGAAGGGTGAAGAAAGCAAGCACCGGCAAAGTCGCCTCCCGTCACTAAAATTTCTCGGTTCATAGGTATGTCGATCGCGAAAACTTTTGCTTCCAGAAACAATGCCTCCAGGAAGGGTATTCCGAAGCCTTCATCGACAGATAGATGAGCAACAAGTTTTGAATTCATTTGTAAACGTAGCTTTTCAGCCTCTGTGATTGCATAGTCTAGGTTAAACAGACCAGTGCTAGTAATCTGTTTGATAGCCTTATACTGGTCCTTAGTTGGCGTAGTAATATTGACAGGTTCACCTGCTATTTCGGAGGCTTGTTTTAGTAATGCAAGAGCTTGCGTAGTATTTTTTGACCTATGCGAACCTAGGATTGAAAATATGTCGTGCCGCAGAGTCTTGTCTGAGGCACAGGGGACTTGATACTCCGGTGACAGGTTTGGGTATATAACCGTAATTCGTTCCCTGTCCAATCCGAGATAGTGCACTAGGTGCTCTTTTACGGTTGCAGAAATTGTGATAATCCCATCAGCCTTACGCAGCCGGTCCAGACTATTGTGGTAACATTCAACCAGTACGGGAGAGCGTAGATAATAGGACGGGTATCGTAACGGTATAAGATCATAGGCGATACAGAGTGTGGCGCAGTGCGTAATATCAAATCGTGCCGGTAGAATAAAGGGAGTAGCATCCACATATATCGAGAAATTGAAATCTCTGGCAGCTTTTTCGATTTCATAAGATGAAATGTGAATGTCGTCTTTGCCAAATTGATTTGGAACAATAGTAATACAATGAGAGAAAGAACATTTTGTAAGAAGGGGATCATCTTCAGCTAGACGGCTATTAGCGTATAAAATCAAACAGATAACATGACCGGAGGTATGAAAATAGTCGATTAAAGCACGTACATACCTGCCCATGCCGCGATCAGCAGCCTCTGTACTAAAAACGCGCCCGTCAATTCCGACAATATGCTGGTTCTTGTGTGGGCTGCCGAAAGCGGCTTTGTCAATTACCATATGATCAGTTCCTTTACCTAAAATTGACGATTGTATGTGGAAGCGGGATACGGTGGGTTGCACTGGGTATCATGTGAAATTCTGATACATTTCAGTATATGCGTTAATCAAAAAAGCGTGCGAATATGCACCATTGTCCAGGGAAAACTGGCTCGCAGTATTCACAGTTTTTTCAAATATGAATAACCTAAATAAGGATATAAACATTTGAATACTATGGGTCGGTATAAAAATATGACAACCTTACGGTTGGCGAATAGAGAGAAAAAGGACTAGATAAAATGCGAGAAAAGGATCAGTACTGTCCTAATAAAAAATGTGTAAATCAAATTTCTGTTCCTGGACGAGAGATAATAGATGCACATAAAAGTCTTACTGATATAAATAGTATTAAATCAGATTTGTGTATGGCTAGAAAAGAAGAACTGGAAGTCTTTTTATCAGCCAAACAACAGTTGAATTTTAGTACACCTAGCTCTCCTAAGGTAACCATAATACTCGTTTTATGGAATCAGGCCGAGTTGACGCTTGCTTGCATGAAAACTCTTCATAGTCAAGATAACGGCAGTATCGAAGTGTTGATTGTCAATAATGCTTCATCAGATGCTACAGCACAGCTGTTATCTATGATTAACGGTGTTCGCGTCATTACCAACGCGGAAAGCATGGTTTTTTTTAAGGCTGTCAATATGGCGGCACACCAGGCGCACGGCCAATATTTATTATTAGTAAGCAATGCTGCAGTTGTCCGCCATGGAAGTATTCAGCAGGCAATTACCAGAATCGAATCTGCGCCTAATATTGGTGCTGTTGGCGGCAGAGTTATCTTACCTGACGGCTTGCTGCAGGAAGCCGGTTCTATGGTGTGGCAGGACGGCACATGTTCGGGTTACAAGCGTGGAGAATTGCCTGATACGAATGAAGCTATGTTTGTAAGAGATGTAGACTATTGTTCCGGTGTTTTTCTGCTGACGCCGACAGAATTATTTTGTCAAATGGGCGGTTTCGATGTTAAAGATGCTCTCGCTTATTATGAAGAAATTGACTACTGTATGCGTTTATGGAAACGCGGGCTGAGGGTTGTGTACGACCCGGCTGTAGTGGTGGACCATTTTGAATATGGGAGCGCTGCTGCCAATGAGCAGGCCATATGCCAAATGGAAGTAGATAGAAATAAATTTATTAGCACCCATATTGACTTCTTGGCAAAATATCATAACTATAGTGTTAAAAATATATTGTACGCCCGGATGAACAAAAAATATAAGGGACGCGTGTTATTTATGGACGATCGTGTTCCATTGAAAAATTTAGGAGCCGGTTATCCAAGAGCTAAAAGCATCTTACAGACAATCACCGAAAATGGCTGGTTTATTACTTTTTATCCATTAAACCAACCTAACCTAGTAGATGATTGGCAGGATATTTATAAAGCTATCCCTGACACGATTGAGGTTATACGGGGAGGGTATGGCATAAATAAACTGGAACGCTTCCTGACAGACCGGGCTGGTTATTATGATGTTTTATTTATTAGCCGGCCATCCAATATGATGAAAATAAATAAATTGTATAACAAAACCCCGGGTTTATTTTCCGGACTAAAAATTATCTATGATGCCGAAGCAATTTGGTCAATCAGGGAGATTCAGAGGTTGAAAATACAAAGAAAGTCAATCCCGGAAAAGGTAGCGGCCAAATGCATTGACAATGAAGTGGCATTAGCTAAGGTCTCACATACCATTCTAGCTGTATCTAATCAAGAAGCACAGTATTTCAAGAATGCCGGATATAATGATGTCCATGTTTTAGGTCATGCATTAGCGGCTAACCCAACGCGTAAGAAATTTGAAGAAAGAAAAGATATATTGTTTGTAGGACGTATGGAGGAGGACGGCACGCCCAATGTTGATTCTGCGATGTGGTTTACAAGCGAAGTGCTGCCATTGATCAATGCCGACCGCAAGGAACGGGTTAAGTTATATTTAATTGGTAAGAATGGAGCAAAAGCGCTCAGAAAGATTAATTCTCCTGACGTAGTTTTGTTAGGCGCTATTGATGACCTTACAGACTGGTATAATAATTTCCGGATTTTTGTTGCGCCGACGAGATTTGCAGCAGGCATTCCTCTCAAAGTACTTGAAGCTTCTGCGCATGGAATTCCTGTTGTGTTAACACCTATTTTAGCAAAGCAGATGAGCTGGCGGCATGAACAAGAGGTTCTGGTTGGGGATACAGCAGCAGAGTTTGCTGGGCAGTGTAAGCGTCTGTATAATGATAAAGAGCTTTGGCAACAGCTTAGAGAAAAAGCTATCAATCGGATTGTCTCAGAACACGGTATTATCCACTTTGAGAATTGCCTGGAAAAAGTCCTGAATAGGGCTCGATAAACTATAGTTTATCGAGCCCTAAAAAGTTGATCTAAAAAGCTGCACATAAGGTCAGTGTATTATCGATTATCAGCGGAACATTATCAGAATCTGCGTGTCGCTTACGCGTTCCAGCACCCGGTACCCATTTGGCGCAGCAGTGGCAATTCCGCCGCTGCCGGCGCTGCAATAGTCGTTAACCTGGCAGGTGCCGTCGTGCCGTACCAGGATCTGCCCTAGTAAACCTACCGGCACCCATTCAGGCCGCTGCAGGCGGGGGATATACGTCTGGGTATTGTCCCAGGCCGGGTTCAGTACCGGTCTTATTTCTGTGTGCTCGGGGATGATTACCTTGCCAGTGTTATCTGTCTCTGCCGGTATGACAACTTCCTCTTTCTGGATCCGTCCCCATTCGTCGGTAAGATATTTATCCTTCCAGCGCAATTCCCCGCTGTTAGCCAGCACGGAATAGTTGATGCTGGTTACTCCCAGAATATAATCGCCAGGTTCAGCTTTCCGAATTTTTTTGCCGTTCAGTGTGACAAAATATCCGGGAGCGATTGTCTGGCCGTCGATGGTTTCGAACGTTTCCGCGTAGTCCGCACCGCCGGTAAACCATGTACCGTCAATATGGCCATTAGTTAAACCTGTGTACGGAGGATCAGCAGAGGAATCTACGCCAATGATATTCGCACCTATACCCATATTATCAGATCCGGTACCGTTGGCTAGGTACCAGGAAAATCCAGTAACTGCCTCACCATACTGACCCATAATATGAGTGCCAACATTATTGGCTATTGTGCCTATGCCTTCGGCGTGAGAAGCTGGTCCGCTGGCAAGAGTGTTGATTCCTTCGGCGTGAGAAGCTTGACCCAATGCACCAGTGTTTTCTGAACCTATGCCTTCTGCGTGCGAAGCCGTAGCGTCGGCTGTTGTGGTGTTTCCTTCGGCATGTGAAGCCATACCGCTGGCGGTAGAGCCTTGGCCTTCGGCGTGAGAAGCTTGACCCAATGCGCCAGTGTTTTCTGCACCCTGGCCTTCGGCGTGAGAAGCCATACCGCTGGCAGTTGTGCCTTGGCCTTCGGCGTGGGAAGCCTCATTGCTGGCAGTCGTGCCTTGGCCTTCGGCGTGAGAAGCATTATTGCCGGCTGTTGTGTTGTACCCCTCGGCATGAGAGGCATTACCGCTGGCGGCAGTGCTTAGGCCTTCGGCGTGGGAATAATTGCCGCTGGCCAATGTTGTATTGCCTTCGGCGTGAGCCCCTAGACCGTTATCGTTGTCGACTCCTGCTGTGGTGGCAATCCCCTCGGCATGAGATCCCAGCGCCAGGGCCTTGGTAACTTTTGTTGAATCAGCCGGATCAAAAGTTCCTTCGGCATGGGAGGAGTGCCCATTGGCTGTTGTGTTAGTGCCTTCGGCGTAGGAATAATCACCACTTGCAGTTGTATAGTAACCTTCAGCATGGGAAGTATCAGCACTTGCAGTTGTGTTTTGACCTTCAGCGTGGGAATAATCACCACTTGCTGTTGTGTTTTGACCTTCGGCGTGTGAAATATAGGCGGCTGTTGCTCCGTAACCTTCGGCGTGGGAATAATCACCGCTGGCTACTGTCCGAGATCCTTCGGCGTGAGCCCCTAGGCCATTATCGTTATTCACTCCCGCTGTGGTGGCAATTCCCTCGGCATGAGAGCCTCGCGCCAAAGCCTGGGTAATTTTAGTCGGATCATCCGCGTCATAAGTGCCTTCAGCATGGGATGCAGTACCGCTGGCTGTTGTGCGTTGGCCTTCTGCATGAGAAGCGGCGCTGTTGGCCACTGTTGTATTGCCTTCGGCATGGGAATAATCACCACTTGCTGTTGTTTCATAACCCTCAGCATGGGAAGCCTCGCCACTGGCTGTTGTGGTGTTACCCTCGGCATGAGCGCCATCACCATGGTTTTCATCAATTCCCGCGGTTGTGGCCAACCCCTCGGCATGTGATCCTCTGGACAAAGCACGGGTACCGATAACCGGTGCACCGGCTCGTGGCAATGGGGTAGAGCCTTCCGCGTGAGAACCGGAACCGCTGGCCTGGGTGTGTAGGCCTTCAGCGTGTGAAGCCATACCGCCGGCTGCTGTGACTTGACCTTCGGCATGAGAAGCCTGACCGCTGGCTGTTGTTTCTGCCCCTTCGGTATGGGCGGCATTGCCGCTGGCCGTCGTGAACCAGCCTTCGGCGTGGGCTGCCGTATTATTAGCCGTCGAACTATAGCCTTCCGCATGAGACCAGTAACCGCTGGCTGCGGTACTTTCTCCTTCGGCATGGGCCGCCAATCCGTCAGTTGTTGTTCCTGATCCTTCGGCATGGGAAGCACAGCCGCTCGCTGCCGTAGCCCAGCCTTCGGCGTGAGCTGCGCTGCCTTCTGCTTCGTTTACGCCGGTAACTGAAACATACCCCTCGGCATGAGAGGCGAAGCTGTTTGCAGTGGTGTTGAAACCTTCTGTGTGCGAACAAAAGCCTCCCCGGAGTATTGAAATGCGTTCGAGTGTAGACAATTTTAATCCCTCCTAAGTTGTGTCTACTTCAGTATATGTTACATAATATTGGAGTGGCACGACCATCGCATCAAATATCATCTACCTCTTCCAACTGGGTCGCAGTTACTCGTTAACAAGAATGTTCGTAATTATTGCTATTTTACTGGCCCTAGTCCCTAACCCTGAAATCAATTATTTTTGCATAACAAATCCCGTTGTGCATTTTTAAGATCTTCTGTAACCATCATACTCACAAGGTTTTCGAGGCTGGTCTCCGATGTCCAGCCTAATTTTTCTCTTGCTTTGGTCGGATCACCTAGTAAAAGATTTACTTCAGTTGGTCTAAAATAGCGAGGGTCTATATGGACAAGTTCTTTGCCGCTAGCCAGCTCTATTCCCTTTTCTTCCAATCCGGTGCCACGCCATACAATAGTAATGCCAGCATTTTTAAATGCTAACTCTACGAACTCTCGTACCGAATGAGCCTTGCCTGTGGCAATAACATAATCCTCCGGCTGCTCTTGTTGCAGCATTAGCCACATAGCTTTTACATAGTCACCGGCATAGCCCCAGTCTCGTTTGGCATCAAGATTACCAAGATATAAGCTTTCTTGTGAGCCAAGCTTAATGCGTGCTGCTGCCCTGGTGATTTTACGCGTTACAAAGGACTCGCCGCGGATAGGGGACTCATGATTAAATAAAATACCATTACATGCGTAAATCCCGTAAGCTTCCCGATAATTAACTGCTATCCAGTAACTGTAAATTTTAGCGACGGCATATAGACTACGTGGATAAAAAGGTGTCGTCTCCGTTTGCGGCGTTACCTGCACCTTGCCAAATAACTCACTAGTGGATGCTTGAAAAAAACGGGTTTTTGCTGTCAATCCGAGGATTCGGATGGCCTCAAGTAGTCTTAAAGTGCCGATAGCATCAGCGTTAGTTGTATCTTCTGGTGTTTCAGATGAAACTTGTACGTGACTTTGCGCAGCCAGGTTGTAAATTTCATCAGGTTGAACTTGTTCAATAATACGAATTAAGTTTATAGAGTCGGTAAGATTACCATAATGAAGAGAAAAACGAATGTCAGTATCGTTAATGCCGTTATATACGTGATCAGTCCGATCTGTGTTAAACTGAGAGCTTCTGCGTTTTATTCCATGTACATAATATCCTTTTTCTAACAAAAGCTTAGCTAAATAAGCTCCATCCTGGCCAGTGATACCGGTAATCAACGCAACCTTTTGCACAAAATACCTCCTTTCTTTTTTACTTGACAGGAGTAACTTCATACTTTGCTAATAGCACTGCCCTTACTCGCTCCAATTACTAACTCTGAAACCGTTTTTCTTGCATAAAAGATCCTGTTGTGCATTTTTTAGATCTTCTGCAACCATCATACTTACAAGCTTTTCGAAGCTGGTCTCCGGTGTCCAGCCTAATTTTTCTCTTGCTTTGGTCGGATCACCGAGTAAAAAATTTACTTCAGTCGGTCTAAAATAGCGAGGGTCTATATGGACAAGTTCCTTGCCGCTAGCCGGCTCAATTCCCTTTTCTTCCAATCCGGTGCCACGCCATACAATGGTAATGCCGGCATTTTTAAACGCTAACTCTACGAACTCTCGTACCGAATGAGTCTTGCCTGTGGCAATAACATAATCCTCCGGCTGTTCTTGTTGCAGCATCAGCCACATAGCTTTTACATAGTCACCGGCATAGCCCCAGTCTCGCTTGGCATCAAGATTACCAAGATATAAGCTTTCTTGTGAGCCCAGCTTAATGCGTGCTGCTGCCCTGGTGATTTTACGGGTTACAAAGGACTCGCCGCGGATAGGGGATTCATGATTAAATAAAATACCATTACATGCGTATATCCCGTAAGCTTCCCGATAGTTTACTGTTATCCAGTAACCGTAAATTTTTGCGACGGCATATGGACTACGCGGATAAAAAGGGGTCGTCTCTTTTTGGGGTGTTTCTTGTACTTTCCCAAATAACTCACTAGTGGATGCTTGATATATCCGGGTCTTTGTTGTTAATCCGAGGATTCGAATGGCCTCGAGTAGCCTTAAAGTTCCAACAGCATCGGCATTAGCTGTATATTCCGGAGTTTCAAATGAAACTTGGACGTGACTTTGCGCAGCCAGGTTGTAAATTTCATCAGGTTGAACTTGTTGAATGATACGAATTAAATTTGTAGAGTCGGTAAGATCACCATAGTGGAGAAAAAAACGAATATCATTTTCGTGAATGTCTTTATATAAATGATCAATCCGATCAGTATTAGACTGAGAGCTTCTGCGTTTTATTCCATGTACATAATATCCTTTATCTAACAAAAATTCAGCCAAGTAAGCTCCATCCTGGCCAGTGATTCCGGTAATCAACGCAACCTTTTGCACAAAATACCTCCCTTCTTTTTTTAGGAGTAGGACTAATACGGCCGCATTAGTAATAAAGTCATTACTCCACTAAAAGTAATTACATTTATACTATATGATTTAGGCTAAGTGAGTGTTACCTAACAAGAGAGCCTATAATGATAACAACTGAATTACATAAACATAATGCCAAAAGTCCCACGCTATCCGGGACTTTTGGCATTATATATATTAACCATTGTTACCTATCGATCTAGGTATGAATACTATAAAATGTATAGTTGCCCCAATGTTGATAATGGAGGATGTTTAGTAGTGAAAGATTATTCATTGTATAGTGGCGAGCGCCAAACCGGCGTAACACTTGATGAAATTAGGTATGACCATTTAGCAAGATATATTTTTGCTGGTGAAACAATTAGAAATATTAAAAAGAGAAGTTTATCAATTTTAGATGTATTTACAGGGACAGGATATGGTGCTTTTCATTTAGGGAATAGCTTAAAAGGCACAGTGGTTGTATATGGTATAGACGGTTCTAAAGAGGCAATTGATTTTGCAAATGAGCATTATACTCTACCTAATATTTTTTTTTGCTATAAATTATTTCCGTTTGTTCTTCCTACGCAAGCGTATGATGCAATTACATGCTTTGAATCATTAGAGCACGTAGAGGATGACGATAGTTTACTAGAGGAAATAATTAAAAGTATAAAGCCAAGCGGCTTGTTATTTATATCGACTCCTAATGAAGCAATTCAATCACTTGACAATAATCCTAACAAATTTCATATCAGGCATTATCTTCATAAGCATGCAATAGAGAAAATCACTCAAAAAGGGATGGATTTATTATCATGGTATGGACAAAATGTTTATACATTTGTAGATGGATATACTCAAGGAACACTACTTTCAAATCAAGAGATGGATTTGAAAAAAGATGTAGAAGGGCAATTTAATATTTATCTCTTTCAAAAGATATCTAAAAAATTTGCGGGATGAAGAAGAGTTTTTTCTACTGCCGGTATGCCAATAAGAGGTAGCGAATCAGTAAGATGCACTTGCAGCTTATTTAAATAAGGATAGGTGAAGCAAAGAAAACAATACAATACAGCAGTAACTAAATAATAGCCACCAGCATAATATACATTGCAATGAACCCCTATATGATAGCTAAGCGGAAGGAGGGAATTTAAAATGGGCTTTGGTTTTGGCGGTTGTGGTGGCCATGGTCGCGGTGGGAGTTCGTGGGTTGTGATCATCATCATAATAATTTTACTGTTATGCTGCTGCGGTGATGACGATAGTTTAAGCTGTTAAGCCTATAGTTACTTAAGTCAATACTTACAAACAAAAACTGCCACACTAAGTAACTTAGTGTGGCAGTTTTTTCTTTGATAGTGCAATAATATATGTAAGCCTCATCGTGTGATAGGATCCTCTTATAATAGAGCGAATTAATAGCAAAATCACGCCAATACCATAGTATATAATATCTCCCCTACTACATAATAAAGGAGGTATATATATGGGTTTTGGTTTTGGTATTTTAAAGAAAAGGGTTAGTGCATATCTGCCCCAAAATTCAGATTGATTTTTGTATACATAGATGCTATAATAAACACATGAATAAAGTATACATAGCCGTTCGGTGGCAGAATGAACATCGTGTTCGGGGTCTGTCGTTGGCCGTGTCGAGTATACAATATAAAAAAACCTATCATCGAATTTGGGGGTATACCGAAATTCGATGATGGGTTTTTTTCATTGTTTGTTCAGCCTTATTAAACAAGTTCACTGTTTTGGCGGATGACAGATAGGGCAACCTTGCATGCGGAAGGGTTTTTCTAAATGTGCTTTATTAAGAAGTTCTTCATCACTAAAGATGTCCAACGTGGGACCGTCAGCAATAACTGTACCAGCGCTTAACACTACTGTGCGGGCGCAGAGGTCTAAAACTAGATCAAGGTCATGGGTAGCAATAATTTTTGTATGCTCAAAGGTTTTAAGCAAGTTGATAAGCTGGCGTCGTGCGGCCGGGTCCAGGCCGGCGGTAGGCTCATCCATGACCAAAATGCAAGGGTCCATAGCCAGGACAGCGGCAATAGCTACCGAACGCTTTTGACCGCCTGATAGCCGATAAGGAGTACGATCCTTAAGATGTAATGCTCCTACTATGGTTAGAGCAGCGGTTACGCGGGCGTCAACTTCTTCGGGAGGAAACCCTAGATTCAGGGGGCCGAAAGCGACATCGTCATAGACTGTCGGCATGAATAGTTGGTCATCGGAATTTTGGAAGACCATACCGACGGCGCGGCGCACATGGGGTAAGGTTTTTTTCGTTACAGGATAACCGCCGATATTGATTGAGCCGCTAGTAGGGAAAAGTACGCCGATCAGATGGGAGAGCAGGGTGGTTTTTCCTGAGCCGTTGGCTCCGACGATAGCAACTGATTCGCCATGAGTGATACG
>Ga0316604_10001679_pt1 | contig 18757 bp, 16 predicted proteins | sample OWC_soil_day20_C_FD_207650 | JGI IMG/M metagenome (GOLD analysis project Ga0316604, IMG submission 207650) | Wetland soil microbial communities from Old Woman Creek delta, Ohio, United States - OWC_soil_day20_CT | ecosystem: Environmental > Terrestrial > Soil > Wetlands | place: USA: Ohio... | reverse complement strand
AGAAAACCAGCAAGATTCCGATCACGATATTGAGCAGCCAGCGCATCACGCGCAGCCACCAGGGGTCGCGCGTTTTCAGGTACTGATAGCCGCTCCAGGCAAAACCCAGTGCCAGCAGGACAAACAGGATGCGGATGACGAGGAACATCGTGTTTCCTCTTTAGATTCCCAGCGGCGGCAAATCATGAAACGCGGTGGGCACCGCCTGCCGGTCGGTGAAGGTTGCATATTCCCAGGCGGTTTCGTCGGCGAGCAGGGCGCGCAGCAGCTTGTTGTTGAGCGCATGGCCAGACTTGTAACCGCTGAACGAGGCGATCAGCGGATGGCCGAGGATATAAAGATCGCCAATCGCATCGAGCACCTTGTGGCGCACGAATTCATCCTCGAAGCGCAGGCCGCCGGGATTGAGCACGCGGTATTCGTCGATCACCACGGCGTTATCCATGGTGCCGCCACGCGCCAGGCCATTGGCGCGCAGGTATTCGACTTCCTGGATGAAGCCGAAAGTGCGCGCGCGCGAAATTTCGCTGATGTAGTTCTGATGGGCAAAATCGATCTCGATCAGGCGCGACGACTTGCGGAAGGCCGGGTGCTGGAAATCGATGGTCAGCGCCACCTTGTAGCCATCGTGCGGCTCCAGCTTCACCCATTTGTCGCCCTCGCGGGCTTCGACCGGCTTCAATACACGTACAAAGCGCTTGGGTTCATTCTGGTCAACAATGCCGGCCGTTTGCAGCAGGTAGATGAACGGGGCGGCCGATCCATCCATGATCGGCATTTCCGGGGCATCGACCTCGACAATCACGTTGTCGAGGCCGAGTCCGGCAAACGAGGACATCAGGTGTTCGATGGTACCCACGCGGACACCGTCGCGAACGAGCGTGGAGGAGAGCCGCGTGTCGTTCACGAGCGAGGGTTCCACCTTAAATGGCGTCGATTCGGGCAAATCGACCCGGTGGAAAACGATGCCGCTGTTTTCCGGCGCGGGCCTGAGCACCAGGGTCACTTTTTCCCCGGAGTGCAGGCCCACGCCGGTGGCGCGGATCGTTGATTTCAGCGTGCGTTGCAGATACATGGTTGCGCCATTTTTCCTGTCAAGGCCACCATTTTACCAGCCACGGGCAAGAGGCTGGATTGATCGTGGCAATCCGGACGATAGGCGCTGCCGATCAACTGGCACCATCCCCGCAACCAACTGGATCGCAGGCACACCTACGCCAGTCAGTTCATCGATCGGTCAGTTACGCCGACCGTATAGACCACGGCTAACTGGATGCAGGCGTGTCGCGAGTCGAGGCGCGAAGCCGGGTGGGCGAAGGGCCGCAATGGACTAAACGTCCATGAGGACCCTGAGCCTGCCTGGCGACAAAGCTTCGGCTCGGCGCAGCAACGCCGGCGCCAGTTAGTCGGCCTGGCGACGCAGGAACGCCGGAATATCCATATCGATATTGTTCAGCGCCGGCCGTGCCTCATTGCCTGCAGGCGCCGCGCCGCGACGGTTGCGCCAGATCGCCGGCTTGTCGTAATCCTCCGGATTCATCCCGCAGGCATTGTCGGTGCCGGTCTTCAACTGCTGGCCCTGCAGCACGGTCAGCTGCGGCTTGGACGCTTCGCGCGAACCCAGGCCGGTGGCGATCACGGTCACGCGGATCTGGTCTTCCAGATTCTCGTCGTACACCACGCCGTACTTGACCATGGCGTCTTCAGCCACATGCGCCTGAACCATTTCCAGCGCCTGGCGGATTTCGCTCTTGCGCAGGCTCGACTTGCTGGCGCTGATATTGAGCAACACGCCGCGCGCACCCTTGAAGTTGATATTGTCGAGCAGCGGGCAGCTGATCGCTTCTTCGGTGGCGCGCTGGGCACGGCCTTCGCCGGCGGCATAGGCCGAACCCATCATGGCCATGCCTTTTTCTTCCATGACTTTCTTCACATCGGCAAAGTCGACGTTGATAAAGCCCGGATACTGGATCACTTCGACGATGGAGGCCACGGCGCTGCGCAACACGTCATCGGCGGCGCGGAACGCTTCGTCCAGCGTCACGTCATCGCCCAGCACTTCTTCCAGCTTTTCGTTGGAAACCACGATCATGGAATCCACATACTCGGAAAGCTCGTCGATCCCGCCCTGGGCGACCTTCAGGCGCGAACCTTCGTCCAGGCCCGGCTTGGTTACCACGCCGATGGTGAAGATGCCTTTTTCATGCGCCACTTGCGCGATCACCGGCGCCGCACCGGTACCAGTACCGCCGCCCATACCGGCGGTGATGAACAGCAGATCGGCGCCATCGATCAGCTCACCGATGCGCTCGCGGTCTTCTTCGGCGGCCTGCCGGCCAACCAGCGGATCGCAACCCGCGCCGAAACCGCGGGTCAGCTGCGTGCCCAGCTGGATCACATCGTTGGCGCCCGACTGTTTCAGCACCTGTGCATCGGTGTTGGCAGAGATGAACTGCACGCCATGCAGCGCATTCTCGATCATGTTATTGATGGCATTGCAACCCGCGCCACCGACACCGATCACCTTGATATTCACATCATGCGCTACTTCTTGAAGCTCAATAGACAAGCCCATCATGTTTCTCCTTTTTTGCCCGTTAAATACGTGTTGCCCGAATAAACTCAAAAATTGTTCTGGAACCAGGACTTCATCTTTCCGAATAAGCCACCGACACCACCTTGTTTGCTGCGCCCGACCGGGTTTTTCAGCATTTGTTCGCGCGCCAGCAACAGCAGACCGACTGCCGATGAATAACGCGGATTCTTGACCACTTCAGCCAGGCCGCCGACATAACGCGGCAAACCCAGACGCACTGGCTGATGGAAAATTTCTTCGCCCAGCTCGACCATGCCCGGCATGGTGGCTGCGCCGCCGGTGATGACCACGCCGCTGGAAAGCCGGTCGCCCCAACCCGAGCGGCGCACTTCGGCCAGCGCCAGGCTGTAAAGCTCCTCGACGCGCGGCTCGATCACCTCGGCCAGCGTGTGGCGGCTCATGGTGCGCGAACCGCGCTCGCCCACGCCCGGCACATCGATCATCTGCTGCGGATCGGTCAGGTGGCGCAGGGCCACGCCATGCTGCAGCTTGATCGCTTCGGCTTCGGCCGTCGGCGTGCGCAAGGCCATGGCAATATCGTTGGTGATCTGGTCACCGGCCACAGGAATCACCGCGGTATAGCGGATCGAGCCGCCGGCAAAGATCGCGATATCGGTCGTACCACCGCCGATATCGATGAGGCAGACGCCCAGTTCTTTCTCGTCGTCGGTCAGCACCGCATAGGCCGAAGCCAGCGGCTGCAGCACCACTTCAGAGATTTCCAGCCCGCAGCGGCGCACGCACTTGGTAATGTTCTGCACCGCAGACACCGCGCCGGAAACGATATGCACGCGCACCTCCAGGCGCACGCCGGACATGCCGAGCGGCTCCTTCACGCCATCCTGGCCATCGATCACGAATTCCTGCGGAATCACATGCAGCACTTCGTGATCGGCCGGAATCTGCACCGCGCGCGCGGTTTCCAGCACACGGTCCATGTCGGCCTGCGTGACTTCGCGATCCTTGATCGCCACCATGCCGTCCGAATTCATGCCCTTGATGTGGCTGCCGGCGATACCGGCGATCACTTCATTGATCTTGCAATCGGCCATCAGCTCGGCATCGCCCAGCGCGGTCTGGATCGCGAGCACTGTTTTTTCGATATCGACCACCATGCCGCGCTTGAGTCCGCGCGAAGGCGCCGTCCCCAGGCCAATCACGTTAAGGGCGCCATCCTCCTGCACTTCGGCCACCACGACGACAACTTTGGCAGTGCCGACATCCAGCCCGACAATGAGGTTTTTGCTGTCTTTGGTCACAGGCTTACCCCTTCCACTTTCTGATCCATCACATCGATAAATTACGACTTCCCGCCCCGCGGGAAGGCTCATGCCGGCGCTTTTGCCGGCTTGGCAGCGGCAGGTTGCCGCACCGCCTTGTTCTCGCCCGGATTGAAACCGGGCAGTTTTACCGCGAATCCATTCGGATAGCGCAGATCAACGTATTCAAACGGCTGTTCCAGTCGGGCCAGCGAATTCGGGTAGGCCGTGACAAATCGCTGCAAGCGGTCCACCCCGTCATCCCGGCCGATTTCCACGGTCAGCTGCCGGTCCAGCTCCAACCGCCAGGCCCTGCGCTCGGACAGCCAGACATGCGTTGGCTGTTTGCCCAGTGGCGCCAAGGCATCGCGAAATTGGCGATAGCCATCGACCAACTGCTTTTCGGTGCCATCCGGCCCTTCCAGCACCGGCAACGGATCGCCACTTGCTGCATCGAAACGTTCGCCGTAGCTGTTGAGCAAGGCCGCGGTTCCCCAGCGGGCAACCGCCTGGTGTTCCTCGATATTCACTTCCAGCCGATCCGGCCAGTAGCGCCGTACTTCCACCCGGCGCACCCAGGGCAGCTTCTCGAACGCTTGCCGGGTCTTGTCCAGATCCAGCGTGAAAAAAGTGCCTTTCAGTTCATTCTTCACCACGTATTGCAGCTGCTCGCGAGTGACATGGGACATATCCCCCTCCACCGCAATGCGCCGCACCGGAAACAGCGGCGAGTGGATCACCAGAAACAGTACGGCATAAAACAACAGCAACAGCGCCAGCGCGGTCAGCAGATTGGCCAGCCAGGTGAGCAGTTGCGGCTTATCCCACATTTTTTCCTCCCGCCTGCGCTATTGCGCGTCCTGCATGCGGCGTCGTGCGCTGCTCGCGATCCTCACGTACTTGATGTACGTTCCGGTCGCTGTGCTGCTGACTCCTTGCCTGCAAGCCGCTCATCACGCGCATCCGTGAGGAAAAAGCATTCACGCCTATCCCTCCACGCCCAGCGTCGTGTCGAGAATGCGCAGCACCAGATCCTCGTAACTCATGCCGGCCTGGCGCGCGGCCATCGGGAACAGGCTGTGACTGGTCATTCCTGGCGCGGTATTCACTTCCAGCAGGTAGGGCTTGCCGGCTTCGTCCATCAGGAAATCGACCCGGCCCCAGCTGGTTCCGCCGATCGCCCAGAACGCGCGTTTCACATAATGCGCAATCTGGGCTTCCACGTCGGCCGGCAGGCCGCACGGGCAGCGATAGACCGTGTCATCGCGGAAATACTTGGCGTCGTAGTCGTAGAACTCGGTCGCCGGTTCGATCTTGATCGCCGGCAATACCTGGTCGCCCAGCACGGCCGCGGTGTATTCGCCGCCGCCGATGAACTGCTCGGCCAGCACCACGTCGTCGAACTTGCTGGCCTCGGCGTAGGCGGTGGCCAGTTCTTCCACCGACTTCACTTTGATCACCCCGACGCTGGATCCTTCGCAGGCCGGCTTCACGAAAATCGGCAAGCCGAGCCGCTCCGCCACGGCGTTCCAGTCGCTGTCGGCGTGCAGCAGCACGAAATCCGGAATCGGCAGATCAAGCGCCTTCCACACCAGCTTGGTCCTCAGCTTGTCCATGCCGATCGCGGAAGCCATCACGCCGCAGCCGGTGTAGGGAATGCCGAGCACTTCGAGCGCGCCCTGCACCGTGCCGTCCTCACCGAACGGGCCGTGCAGGATCAGGAAAGCCCGGTCGAACCCTTCGGTCTTCAGTGCCGAGAGTGGTTTCTCCGCCGGGTCGAACTTGTGTGCATCGACGCCCTGCGCCAGCAAGGCCGCCAACACCCCGGCGCCGCTCATTAGCGAGATTTCGCGCTCGGAGGAGCTGCCGCCCATCAGTACTGCGACTTTTCCGTATTTTTTCATCACGGCACCAACTTTCCAGGAATTGCGCCGATTGAACCGGCGCCCATGGTCAACACCACATCACCATCCTGTACCGCCGCCAGGATGGCCTGTGGCATGGCAGCAATCTCTTCGACAAAAACCGGCTCGACCTTGCCGGCCACGCGTACCGCACGTGCCAGCGAGCGGCCATCGGCGGCCACGATCGGTGCCTCGCCGGCCGCGTAGACCTCGGCCAGCAACAAGCCATCCACGGTGGAGAGCACCTTGACGAAATCCTCGAAACAATCGCGCGTACGGCTGTAGCGGTGCGGCTGGAACGCCAGCAGCAGGCGTCGTCCCGGGAAGGCACCGCGCGCCGCGGCCAGCGTGGCGGCCATTTCCACCGGGTGGTGGCCGTAGTCGTCGACCAGCGTGAAACTGCCACCGGCGGGCAAGGCAACCTCGCCATAGCGCTGGAAGCGCCGGCCCACGCCGGCAAATTCGGCCAGCGCTTTCTGGATCGCCGCGTCGTCCGCGCCGACTTCCAGCGCAACGGCAATCGCGGCCAGCGCATTGAGCACGTTATGGTGGCCTGGCGTGTTGAGCGTGACGGGAATGCGCTTGTGTTCGCCGTTTTCCCAGACCGCATCGAACTGCATCTGGCCGCCGACAGCGCGAATGTTTTCGGCGCGCAGCATGGCATCTTCACTCACGCCATAGGTGGTCACCGGCGAAGTGACTTCCGGCAGGATGCTGCGTACATGCGGATCATCAAGACACAGCACGGCGCGGCCATAAAAGGGCAAGTGCTGCAGGAACTCGACAAACGCCTTCTTGAGCTTGTCGAAGTCGTGACCGTAAGTATCCATGTGATCCTGGTCGATATTGGTCACGACCGAGATCACCGGCGTGAGCAACAGGAACGAGGCATCCGATTCGTCGGCCTCGGCCACCAGGAATTCGCCGCCGCCCAGATGCGCGTTGGAGCCGGCCGCATGCAACTTGCCACCGATCACAAAGGTCGGATCGAGACCCGCCGCTTCCAGGATGCTGGCGGTCAGGCTGGTGGTCGTGGTCTTGCCGTGCGTGCCGGCAATCGCGATGCCCTGCTTGAAGCGCATCAGCTCGGCCAGCATCTGCGCACGCGGCACCACGGGGATTTTTTTCTCGCGCGCGGCGAGCACTTCCGGGTTGTCCGCCTTGACCGCGCTGGAGATCACCACCACATCGGCCCCGGCGACATGGTCGGCGGCATGGCCCAACGCCACGCGGGCGCCGGCCGCGGCCAGACGCTGCGTCGTGGCATTGCTGCCCAAATCCGATCCACTGATCTCGAAACCAAGATTCAGCAGCACTTCGGCGATGCCGCTCATGCCGACACCGCCGATCCCGACGAAATGGATGTGTTTGACTTTGTGTTTCATGCTGCCAGTTCCTCGATAACCGCCACGACGCTTTCGGTGGCATCCGGCTTTGCCAGTGAACGGGCCTTTTGGGCCATTTCCAGGCATTGCTCGCGGTTCATTCTTTTCAACAGGGCCGCCAGACTTTCGGCGGTGAATGTTTTTTGTTCGACCAGCAGCGCGGCCCCGGCATCGGCCAGATAGCGGGCATTGCCGGTCTGGTGGTCATCGACCGCATGCGGGAAGGGCACCAGTACGGCAGCCGCGCCGACACAGGCCAGCTCGGCAATCGTCAGCGCGCCGGCACGGCACAGCACCAGATCGGCATCGGCATAGGCGCTGGCCATATCCGCGATAAAGGGCGCGCATTCTGCCACAACGCCCGCGCTTTCGTAATTGCCGCGCAAGATTTCAATATGTTTTTCACCCGCCTGGTGAATCACCCGGGGTCTTTCGTCGCCGGCCAGCAATGCCAGCGCCTTGGGCACTTCCTCGTTGAACACCTGCGCACCGAGGCTGCCGCCCACCACCAGCAGCTTCAGCGGACCACTGCGCCCGGCAAAACGCTCGGCCGGCGGGGCCACCTGCGTGATCTCGGTCCGGATCGGGTTGCCCACGCAGCCTTCCTGACCCGGGAACACCGACGGGAAGGCAAAAAGCACCCGATCGGCAATTTTCGAGAGCGCCTTGTTGGTCAATCCGGCCACCGAGTTTTGCTCGTGGATCACTAGCGGCAGCCACAACAACTTCATTGCCACGCCACCGGGAAAGCCGGTAAAACCGCCAAATCCGATCGCCACATCCGGGCGGTGACGGAAGATCACCCGCAATGCGCCGATCAGCGCTTTCAGCTGCACCCAAGGCTGTGCCAGCTTGTTCAGCAGGCCCTTGCCGCGCACGCCGGTGATCGCCAGTGTTTCCAGCTCGATGCCGGCCTGCGGCACGATCCTGGTTTCCATCTTGCCGGTCGCACCCAGCCAGACCACGGTCCAGCCTTTTTGCCGCAAGGCATTGGCCACCGCCAGCGCCGGGAAAATGTGCCCGCCGGTTCCGCCGGCCATGACCAGAAGCGTGCGCTTGCTCATCGCCCCCCCCTGATCATCTGACGGCTTTCATAATCGATCCGCAGCAATACGCCGATGGCCAGCAAATTGGCCACGATGCCGGAACCGCCGAACGACAGCAGCGGCAGGGTCAAGCCCTTGGTCGGCATCAGGCCCATGTTCACGCCCATATTGATCACCGACTGCACACCGAACCAGATGCCGATCCCTTGCGCCGCCAGAGACTGGAACAGGCGTTCGAGCTTGGCCGCCTGAATCCCGATCTGGAACGCGCGGCACACCAGGAAACTGAACAGCAGCACGACGGCCGCCACGCCGATGAATCCCAGCTCCTCGGCAATGATGGCCATCAGAAAATCGGTATGTGCCTCGGGCAGGTACGAGAGCTTTTCCACACTCGCGCCGAGCCCGACGCCTTTCCATTCGCCGCGACCGAACGCGATCAGCGAGTGCGAAAGCTGGTAGCCCTTGCCGTACGGGTCTTTCCAGGGATCGAGGAAGCCCAGCACCCGCTGCATCCGGTAGGGCGAACTCACCACCAGCCCAACGAAGGCTGCGGCCAAAAACATAAACAAGCCGGCGAACAGGCGCCAGTTGAAGCCGCCCAGGAATAGCAGCCCCATCGCGATCGCGGTGATCACGGCAAACGCCCCGAAATCCGGCTCCAGTAGCAGCAGGCTGCCGACCACGGCCATGACCAGGCCCATCGGCAACAGCACCTTGGTCACGCTTTCGACAAAATCGCCACCCATGCTGCCGGCCTTGCGCACGGTGTAGTCGGCGGCATAAAGCACGGCAAAAAATTTCATTAGTTCCGATGGCTGCAAGTTGATCACCACCAGCGACAGCCAGCGCCGGCTGCCGTTGACTTCGCGTCCGATACCGGGCACCAGCACCAGCGCCAGCAGCACCACGCCGCCGATAAACAACTGCGGTGCATACTTCTGCCAGAGCTTGGTCGGCACATTGAAAACGGCGAAGCCTGCGCTCAGGCCGACCGTCAAGAAGATCGAATGCCGGATCAGGAAATAGGTCGAGCGGAATCCCGTATCCTTGTCCACTTCGGCCATCGCGATCGAGGCGGAATACACCATCACCAGCCCTATCGAAACCAGCAGCAGCACGCACCACACCAGCGCTTCGTCGTAAGCGCTCATCGTGGGGCGAACCCGCTTCATGGCCTGATAGAGCATCTGCTTCATGGTTGCAGTGCCTTTACGCTATCGATGAAAACTTCGGCGCGGTGCGCGTAGTTGCGGAACATGTCCCAACTGGCGCAAGCCGGCGAGAGCAGCACGGCATCGCCCGGTTCGGCAAAGTTCGCTGCCATCTGCACGGCCATTTCCAGCGTCGGCACCTGCAGCACCGGCAGGAAGTTTTCTTCCTCGTCCCCCGGCGTGAGGTAAGCCGAAGTCGCCTCGTTCAGCACTTCGGCAATCTGCGGGCCATCGCGACCGATCAGAATCACTGCGCGGCAGATGCGCTCGCAGGCGCTCTTGAGCGGGCGGAAATCCTGCCCCTTGCCATCGCCGCCGGCGATCAGAATCACCGGGCAGGTCATTCCCTTCAGCGCGGCTTCGGTAGCGCCAACATTGGTGCCCTTGGAATCGTCGAAGTAGTCCACTCCGTTCACTTGCGCGACGAACTCGACCCGGTGAGGCAAGCCCTTAAAGCTTTTGAGCGCAGCCAAGAGCGGCGGCAACTCCAGCCCTATCGCACGGCACAGTGCAAGGGCCGACAGGGCGTTCACCGCGTTGTGCAAGCCGGCCAGCGGCAGTTCGCTCGCCTTCATCAACTCGGTGCCACCCATGCACAGGCTGAAATCGTTGCCGGCTGCGACCAAGCCATAGTCATTCTCGTTCTGTGGCGCATCGGCACCGAACCAGACGATTTCGCGACCCGCCAGCGCCATATGGCGGCACCAGGCATCTTCGCGATTGAGCACCTGCACGCCGCTGCCGGCAAAGATGCGCGCCTTGGCGGCGGCGTATTGCTTCATCCCGCCGGGGTAGCGATCGAGGTGATCCTCGGTCACGTTCAGCACGGCAGCAGAATCCGGCTGCAGGCTGGACGTGGTTTCAAGCTGAAAGCTGGAAAGCTCGAGCACCCAAACATCGGGCAGCGCGTTCTTTTCCTGCCCGCTCTTTTCCTGCCAATTAGTCAGGGCATCGAGCACCGGCAGGCCGATGTTGCCGGCGATTTCCGTTTGCAGGCCGGCGGCCTGGCACATCGCGCCGACCATGGTGGTGACGGTGGATTTGCCGTTGGCGCCGGTAATCGCAATCACTTTGCAACCCTTGCCAGCGATGGCTTGCGCCAGCAGCTCGACATCACCCACGGCCGGCACGCCGCGCGCGAGGGCAGCGGCGATTTCCGGGGTCGCCAGCGCCACGCCGGGGCTAACGACCAGCAGATCCGCATCGGCAAAAGTGGCAGCGCTGAATACACCAAGCCGCAGCTCGGGCTGCGGCATCACGGCGCGGATTGCATCCAGATTCGGCGGCGCGTCGCGGCTGTCGGCCACGGTCACGCGCGCGCCCTGCCGCGCCAGCCATTTGGCGGCGGACAGCCCGGTATCCCCGAGTCCGATGACGATGCAATGTTTGTCTTTGAGTTCCATGTCTCTTTACCGCAGTTTCAGCGTGGCCAAACCGGCCAGCACCAGCAGCATGGTGATGATCCAGAAACGGACCACGACCTGCGTTTCCTTCCAACCCTTCAACTCGTAGTGATGATGCAGCGGCGCCATGCGGAACACCCGCTTGCCGGTGAGTTTGAAACTGGCCACCTGGATCATCACCGACAGCGCCTCCACCACGAACACGCCGCCCATGATGAACAGCACGATTTCCTGGCGCACGATCACCGCCACAATGCCAAGACCCGCGCCCAGCGCCAGCGCGCCGACATCGCCCATGAAGACTTCGGCCGGATAGGCGTTGAACCAGAGAAAGCCCATTCCCGCGCCGGCCATCGCTGCGCAGAACACCATCAACTCGCCCGCCCCGGGCACATACGGAATGCCGAGATAACGCGAAAACACCGCATGCCCGGCCACATAGGCAAAAATGCAGAACGCGCCGGAAATCAGCACCGTCGGCATGATCGCCAGACCATCGAGGCCATCAGTCAGGTTGACGGCATTGCTGGTGCCGACGATCACGAGGTAAGTAAGAATGCAAAAGCCGATCGCGCCGAACGGATAGAGAATCTGCTTGTAGAACGGAATGATGAAACCGGTATGCTCGGGCAGATTGCCGCCCGCGCTGACCAGGAACAGCCCGGCGCCGATCGCGATCAGCGATTGCCAGAACATCTTGGCCTTGGCCGACAAACCCTTGGGGTTTTTCAGCGCCACTTTCTTGTAATCATCGACAAAACCGATCACGCCGGTCGCCATGGTCACCACCAGCACCAGCCAGACATACTTGTTGCGCAGATCGCCCCACAGCAGCGTAGTCAGGCCGATGGCGAGCAGGATCAGCGTGCCGCCCATGGTCGGCGTGCCCGCCTTGACCAGATGCGTTTGCGGGCCATCGTTGCGCACGGCCTGGCCGACTTTCATCTCGGTCAGCTTGCGGATCACCCACGGTCCCAGCGCCCAGGAAATGGCCAGTGCCGTCATCGTGGCCAATACCGCGCGCAGCGACAGGTAGTTGAATACATTGAAGGCACGGATCGAGGTGCCCAGCCATTGCGTCAAAATCAGCAGCACGTCACATCCTCCTGCAATGCCTTGACCACGCGTTCCATTTTCATGAAGCGCGACCCTTTTACCAGCACCACCGCATCCGGTGTCACCACCTCGTGCAGCGCGGCAACCAGCTCATCCAGCGTGGCGAAATGCCGGCCACCGCCTGCCTGCGCGGCATGCACCATCTGTTCGCCCAAGGCATAGAAAGTACCGATTCCTTTCTGCTTGGCATACGCACCCACCTCGGCATGGCGCTGCGGGGCATCGCTACCGACTTCGCCCATATCGCCCAGCACCAGCACGGTTTTGCCACCCCGCTCGGCCAGTACGTCGATTGCTGCGCGCATCGAATCCGGATTGGCGTTATAGGTATCGTCGATCAGGAGCGCGCCATTGCTAGCGGTCTTCGCTTCCAGCCGGCCTTTCACTCCGTGGTAACCCTCCAGGCCCTGCACGATCACCTCGGTCGGCACCTGCAATTCGAAGGCAACCGCAGCCGCGGCCAGCGCGTTGCGTACGTTGTGCTGTCCCGGCACGCGAAGCGTTACTGGCACCTCGCCCTTGGGCGTCTTCAGCATAAAGCTCGACCCGTTGGCGCTACCGACGACCGAATGCGCAGTGATCTCTGCCGCACACAAACCAAAGGTCTGCTGGCGGAAACCGGCGGCCAGCCTGGCCCATAGCTCGGCGTGGGCATCATCGGCATTGATCACGGCGCAGCCCCAGGGCGGCAATCCTTCGAAGATTTCCCCCTTGGCCCGCGCCACACCTTCGACCGAACCGAGCATTTCCAGATGCGCGTTGCCGGCGTTGGTGATCACCGCCACATCCGGCCGGGCGATGCGGGTCAGGTGTGAAATCTCGCCGAAATGGTTCATGCCCATTTCCGCCACCACGAAGCGGCATCCGGCGCGCATTCCAAGCAAAGTCAGCGGCAGCCCGATATGGTTGTTCAGATTGCCGGTCGTAGCATGCACGTGCTTGGCGCCGACGTATTGCGACAAAACGGCCGCAATCATTTCCTTGACCGTGGTCTTGCCATTGCTGCCGGTCACGCCGACCAGCAGCGTGGTCGGGAACCGGCCACGCCAGGCTGCGGCCAGTTGCCCCAGCGCCTGCAGGGTATCGCCCACCACGATGCGTGCGCCCGGACCGGGCACACTGGTCACAGCCGCAACCGCGCCTTGGGCCAACACCTGCTCAACAAAATCGTTGCCATCGAAACGCTCGCCCTTGAGCGCAAAAAACAGATCGCCGGGCCGCACATCGCGACTGTCGGTGGTAACCCGATCGAAGGCAAGTTCGCCTTCAGCGGCCAAATCGCCACCGATGGCCAGCGCGGCATCGCGCAGAGTCAACATCATTCCTTTTTCCTTGCCAGTGCTGCGCGCGCCACTTCGACATCATCGAATGCATGGCGTACGCCTTTGATTTCCTGATAATTTTCGTGTCCCTTGCCGGCAACCAACACCACATCGCCGGCACGGGCCAATTCCACGGCATCGGCAATCGCACGTGCCCGGTCCGACTCAACCGCATAGTTGGCGCGGCCGGTACCCGGCACGCCCGCCACACCGGACACGATGTCCTGAATGATGGCCTGCGGCACTTCGTCGCGCGGATTATCACTGGTGATCACCACGCTGTCGGCCAGGCGACAGGCGATCTCGCCCATCAACGCCCGCTTGCCGCGATCACGATTGCCGCCGCAACCGAATACGCAATACAGCCGCCCTTTGCCCGACATGCATTCACGCAAGGCGTCCAGCGCCTTTTCCAGGGCGTCCGGCGTATGGGCATAATCGACCACGACCAGGGGCTTGCCCCCGCCGCCCAGACGCTGCATGCGCCCGGCAGCCGGCTGAACCCGTGCCAGCGCTTGCGCTGCCGCGTCCAGCGCAGCGCCCGACGCCAACAACACGCCCAGGCAGGCCAGCAGGTTGCTGGCATTGAAGCGCCCGACCATCGGCGAAACGATGGTTGTCGACCCCAGCGGCGTTTCCACTTCAAGGCGCAAGCCTTCGAGCGAAGCATCGAGGCGGATCGCGTGGATATCGCCCTGGTACAGACCAAAAGACCAGTTGGTTTCAGCTTGGGAATGGCGCATCAATTCCCGGCCATAGGCATCGTCCACATTGATCACCGCGTGCTTCAGCCCTTCCCACTCGAACAGACGGGCCTTCGCAGCGCCATAGGCCTCCATCGTTTCGTGGTAATCCAGGTGATCGCGCGTCAGATTGGTGAACACCGCGCAATCGAAGGCCACGCCATGTGCACGCGCCTGATCCAGGCCGTGCGAAGAAACTTCCAGTGCCACATGACTGGCCCCCTCGTCACGCAAGCGGGCAAACCAGTCCTGCAATGCCACCGGGTCCAGCGTGGTATGCGTCGACGCTTCCAGCGCCCCCGGAAAGCCGTTGCCCACCGTACCCAGCACGCCGCCCTTGCCGCCCAACGCGGTAAATGCCTGCGCCAGCCAGTGCGAGATCGAGGTCTTGCCATTGGTGCCGGTCACGCCGGCCACCCAGACTGCCTGGGACGGATTGCCAAGCAAGTGCGCCGCCACGATGCCGGCCTGTGCGCGCAGTTGCGGCACGGCCACGTTCGGCACCGGCCAGGCATCTTCCCAGCGGAAGCCCTCGGCTTCCCAGATCACCGCAGTGGCCCCCGCCTCGACGGCATCGCGAATATATTTGCGACCGTCGGCATACTCGCCGCGAAAGGCCAGAAACACATCGCCCGGCTGGATCTTGCGGCTATCCGCAACCACACGACGTCCCGCAGCGATGGCATCGATCGCAGCCCAGTCGATTTGCGGCAAAGTCCAGCTGGCAGGTTTCATGTTTCCTCCTTGACTTCAGGCTCATTCGCGCCCGGGCCGATCGAGTTGCCCGTCGGTGCATCCGGCGGCACACCGAGCATGCGCAGGCTTCCCGCCACCACATTACTGAATACCGGCGCGGCCACCTGGCCGCCGTAGTAACCACCGACCGGCTCATCGACCATCACCGCCACGATCAGGCGCGGATCGGAAACCGGAGCAAAACCAATAAACGATGCGACATATTTTTTGACGTACACCCCGTTCTCCAGCTTGGTGGCCGTCCCCGTCTTGCCCGCCACGCGATAGCCGACCACCTGCGCCCTGAGCGCGGTGCCGCCGGGCTGAGTCACCGTTTCCAGCATCTTGCGCACGGCACGGGCCGTTTCCACACTGATCACCCGTTTGCCCGGCAGCGGCGCCACCTGGCGGGTAAATGTCACCGGGCGGATTTCGCCATCGGAGGCAAACAACTGATAGGCCCGCGCCATCTGCATCAGACTCACTGAAATGCCGTGACCATAAGCCATGGTGGCCTGATCGATCGGCACCCAGTTCTTCCACGGACGCAGCCGCCCTGCAACTTCGCCGGGAAAACCGGTATGTGGCGCTTCGCCATACCCGACGTTGCGCAAGAAATTCCAGTGGTATTCCCGGTCCATCATCAAGGCAATTTTGGCCGTGCCGATATTCGAAGATTTCTGGATGATCTGTTCCACCGTCAACGATCCGACCGCGTGGGCATCATGGATCGTGTTCGGTCCAATGGTCATGCTTCCGCCATCGGTCGAAAAAACCGTCGACGGCTTGACCTTGCCTGCCTCCAGCGCCGCAGCCACCGTGAACGGCTTCATGGTCGAACCCGGCTCGTAGGTATCGGTCAACGCACGGTTGCGCTTTCTGGCCGGATCAATCCTGGCCCGGCTGTTCGGGTTGTACGACGGGGCATTGGCCAGTGCCAGCACCTCGCCGGTGCGCGCATCGAGCACCACGATTCCGCCGCCCACCGCTTGGGTGGATTCCACCACGCTCTTCAACTCGCGGTAGGCCAGATACTGGATCCGGCGATCAATCGACAGTTCCAGCTTGGCGCCATCGCGCGGCGGAACAATGGTCGAAATATCTTCGACGATATAACCGCGCCGGTCGCGAATCACATTGCGGCTGCCCGGCTTGCCCGCCAGCATGGCTTCGCGCGTCAGCTCGAATCCTTCCTGCCCCTTGCCGTCGATGTCAGTGAAGCCGACGATGTGGGCCATGACCTCGCCGGCCGGGTAATAACGCCGGTACTCGGTTTGCGCGTAAACCCCAGGCATGTTCAGCTCGAGCACTGCCTTGGCTTCCACCGGCGACATATGCCGTCTGAGCCAGACAAAATCCACCTTGTGTTCTTCGCCCTTGGCGTTCTTGCGCGACTCACTCAATTTCTTGGCCAGTTCATCGGGCGTCAGAGCGAGCGCCTTGGCGAGCTTGGCCACCTCGTCCAGGGAGATCGGCGTCGGATCCTTGTCGTTCTCGGGCTCCCAATCCTCGGGTCGTACATGCCCGGGCGGCAGCAGGCTGACCGAGCGCGGGCTGGCCCAGATCGACTGCACCGGCGTGGAAATCGCCAGCGGCTCGCCGTTCCGGTCGGTAATCATCCCGCGGTTGGCTTCCAGTTTCAGGCTGCGCGCATAGCGTGCCTCGCCCTGCCCCTGCAGGAAAACCTCGTTGAATCCCTGCAACCAGACCGCCCGTCCAAGAAGAATTACGAACAGCGCCAGCAAACCGATCAGCGTGAACCAGGCCCGCCAACGCTGCAGGCGGGGCGGCGGATCAAAACGCTGGCGTCGCGCTTCAACACGGCTGCGGATGGCCGGGGGCATCAATGCGGCTCCCGCATATCCGGCTTGGCCACGGCCTGCCCTTGGGGCAGAATCGCCAGCGAGCGGTTGCCGACCGGCGTCTGCATGCTCAGCCGGCGAGTCGCCTCGGCCTCGATCCGCGCATGCATGGCCCAGGTGCTTTGCTCCAGCTGCAGTTGGCCCCACTCAACATCAAGACGCTTGGTCTCTTGATCCGTTTTTTGCAGCTCGATAAAAAACTTGCGCGCCTTGTGCTGGCTCGTAACCACCGACAAGGCGCAGCCGATCAACACCAGCAGCAAAAAAAGATTGAGACGGGTCACAATGGCGCCTCCGTCCGTTCGGCCACTCGCAGGATCGCGCTGCGCGCGCGCGGGTTGGCTTTCAACTCATCCGCACCGGCACGGACGGGCTTGCCCAGCAATTTGAGCGGCGCCTGCCCGATATCGGCATCGCGCACCGGCAAACGCGACGGCAGCCTGTCGCGCGTGGCGGCGTCCTGCATGAACCGTTTAACGATCCGGTCTTCCAGCGAATGGAAGGCGATGACCGCCAAACGGCCGCCCGGCACCAGGCAAGCCAGCGCCTGCGGCAGGGTTAGCGAAAGCTCCTCAAGCTCGCGATTGAGGTAAATCCGTATAGCCTGGAAGGTGCGCGTCGCCGGGTCCTGGCCCGGCTCGCGGGTGCGGACAGCCGTTGCCACGACCTTGGCAAGCTGTCCTGTGCTGACAATCGGCTCACGCTGCCGATGCGCAACAATCGCTGCTGCAACCTGTTTAGCAAACCGCTCTTCCCCATAATCTTTCACCACCTCGGTTATTTCTTTTTCCTCTGCCGCATTCAGCCATTCCGCCGCCGTCGGCCCGCGCGTAGTATCCATGCGCATGTCGAGCGGAGCATCAAAGCGGAAACTGAAACCGCGACTCCCGTCGTCCAACTGAGGGGACGACACCCCTAAATCCATCAGAACACCATCCACTTGCACCACGCCACGCGCAGCCAGGGCTTCGCGCAAGGTCACAAACCCGGAGTGGACAATTTCAAAACGGGGATCAGAAATCCGCTCGGCCTCGGCAATGGCTTGCGGATCCTTGTCGAATGCGATCAGGCGGCCTTGCGGGCCCAATTGCGAAAGAATGAGTCGGGAATGGCCTCCGCGGCCGAAAGTGCAGTCGACATACACGCCATCGGATTTCACCGCGAGCGCGTCGACTGCCTCTTGCAACAGCACCGTACGATGCACAAACGTCACAGTACAATGCCCTGCATTTGTTCGGCGAGATCCGCCGCATCGATTGCCATAACCGCATCCACCTTGGCATTCCAGAGTCCGTCATCCCACAGCTCGAACTTGTTGCCCTGGCCTACCAGTGCAACTTCCTTGTCGAGCCTGGCACGTTCGCGCAACTTGGTCGGGATCAACACCCGCCCGGCCGAATCAAGTTCCAGCTCTTCAGCGAAACCCAGAATAATGCGGGCGACACCGGCCTGCGGGCCGGACAATTTGCGCAGCTGCTCATAGATCGGCTGCCATTCGGATTTGGGATAAACCAGCAGGCACCCTTCGGGATTCAGGGTAATCATGATGCGGCTATCGCTCATCGCGGACAGCAGTTCGCGATGCTTGGCCGGTATGGCCAAACGCCCCTTGCTATCCAGATTGAGAGTTGACACGCCGCTGAACATTTTTTGCCTCGTAATCTTGCAGGAAACCCCACAAAGCCCCACTTTTCCCCACTTAACCCCACTATAGCGAAAAAAAAATGCCGGCACAAGCGCCGGCAAAACCTTTTTTCCTTTTTTATACAACCACTTACGCGGAATTTGTAAGGTGTGAAAACATGTAAATAAATAACGATGAAGCCACTTAACTTAAAGTGCTACTTTAAGTTTGTGCAGCCATCATCTTCGCACTGCACCAATGATTGTCAGCAAGCCCACTAAGCGGCCGACGGGCGGCGAGCCAGCACCCATTCGCGCCATTCTGCGAACAAAGCCGGTGTGCGGGCAGCCAAAACGGAACGCTGCCAAGGCTTGCCCACCCAAAAATCCTCCGACTCCAGCGTGGCAACCTGCCCGCCCGCCTCCTGCAGGATCAGCGCACCCGCGGCAAAATCCCACAGTTTCTGGGAGCAGTGCAACATCACATCCATTCGCCCGGCCGCCAGCCAGCACCAATCGAGCGTCGATGCGCCAAAGTTGCGCTGGGCA
>Ga0316604_10001678_pt1 | contig 18769 bp, 19 predicted proteins | sample OWC_soil_day20_C_FD_207650 | JGI IMG/M metagenome (GOLD analysis project Ga0316604, IMG submission 207650) | Wetland soil microbial communities from Old Woman Creek delta, Ohio, United States - OWC_soil_day20_CT | ecosystem: Environmental > Terrestrial > Soil > Wetlands | place: USA: Ohio... | reverse complement strand
GATAGATGTCAATACGATCAGGCAAAAGCCTAACAAATTCGTAGAGGTATTTAGTATATGTGGTGATTTCCGATCCTTAGTCATAACAGTAAATTACGACAAAATTAAGGGTATTGATAATCAATGCCCCCCTATGTGGATTTTGTTTTCATAGATATTCTTTATATATTTGCACCATGTTTACTCACAACTCATATCGTACAGTAATAAGGGCAGTAATTGCCAGTACTTGTATCGTCTTTATTTAAGACGGGGAGGCAGCCTTGCACCCGGATATGTTGTATCATCTACTACACACTCCCACAATCGCTTTTATTGTTTTTCAGTAAGCCTTGTCTCCCCCGTGAGTCAAATTAATCTTTTAGCAATTATATTATTTAACAGCATGATGCTCCTGACAATTAAATTATTGATTATCGTAATTACCAGACTAGTCCGGTAACAGGGAATGCATTTGCACATAGCAAGCGCCTCTCGTTACCAAACGGGAGGCGCTTTTTTTTAACATTTATTTTATGAAACGTTTATCTCAATATAGGAATATAGGAATCATGGCCCATGTCGATGCCGGTAAAACTACCGTCACTGAACGTATGTTGTACTACACGGGTTTGACGCATAAATTAGGTAGTGTCGATGAAGGGAATACTGTCATGGATAGTGATCCGCAGGAAGAAAAACGTGGTATCACGATATCTTCTGCTGCCATTACTACTTATTGGCAAGATCATCAGATTAATCTGATCGATACCCCTGGTCACATTGACTTTACGGCGGAAGTAGAACGTTCACTGCGCGTGTTGGATGGTGGTGTCGTGGTGTTCTGTGCGAAGTCCGGTGTACAACCACAATCTGAAACGGTGTGGAGACAAGCGGATAAGTATGGAGTGCCGAGAATTGTGCTCATCAATAAGATGGATAGACAGGGTGCGGACTTCCAGCATGTAGTCCGGGAGATTAGAAATATGTTGCAGGCGAATGCGGTGCCGGTGCAGATACCGATTGGTGCAGAGGATAATTTCTCTGGTGTGATTGATCTGATCACTATGGAGGCATATGTGTGGAATAGTGATGATGGTAAACAGTTTGTGGTTACTGAGATACCTGCTACTTTGCAACAGGCTGCTTTGCAGGCAAGGCAAACATTGCTGGAAGAGTTGTCATTGGTTGATGAGCATATCTTTGAAAAGTACACAGATGATCCGGCTAGTGTAACGAATGAGGATTTAGTTACTGCTGTCAGAAAGGCTACGCTGAGTCGTGTGTTGATACCTGTGCTGGCAGCGGCGGCGTATCGGAATAAGGGTGTACAGCCTTTGCTGGATGCGGTGGTGCGTTATTTGCCTTCTCCTGTGGACGTCGAAAGCCCATTGGCTGAAGAAGGTGAAGGTCGATCTTCTGTGGGAAGTGAAAGTTCGTTGGCGAAAGAACGCGAAGGTCAATCTCTTGCGGGAAGTGAAAGTCCGTTGGCAGCAAAAAGTGAACGTCTCTCCCCTTCGGTAATCGAAAGCCCGTTGGCAGCGTTCGCATTCAAGATCATGGCAGATGAGTATGCCGGCAAGTTGACTTTGGTGAGAGTGTATACTGGTGCGTTGCGTACTGGTGACATGGTGTGGAATAGTCGTACGAATAAGAAAGTACGTGTCAGCAGATTGCTGCGTATTATGTCTGACAAGTTTGAAGCCGTGGAAGAAATTGGTGCTGGTGATATTGGTGCGGTAGTAGGTTTGAAAGAAGTGCGTACGGGTGATACGCTGTCTGATCCTGCACATCCTGTTTCTTTGGAAAGCATTCATTTCCCTGAGCCAATGATTGGTTATGCGGTGGAAGCGAAACTGGCGAAAGATGCGAACAGGTTGGGTGAGGTGCTGGCAAGATTGGTGGATGAAGATCCTACATTGCAGGTAAGTGTGGATGCGGCTTCCGGACAGACGATCCTGAAAGGTATGGGTGAGTTGCACCTGGAAGTTATACTCGAAAAGATAGCGACGAATTATCAGTTGGAAGTGAGTAAGGGTCAACCGCAGATTGCTTATAAGGAGGTGTTTACATCTTCTGTTATCCACAAAGAAGTGTATAAGAAGCAGAATGGTGGTAGTGGTAGTTTTGCGGTGATTCAGTTTGAACTGGGACCTCGTGCGGATGGGTTGGCTGGTTTGGAGTTTGTGAATGAGATTAAGGGTGGTGCAATTCCCAGAGAATATATTCCTGCTGTGCAGAAAGGTTTTGAAGAGGCAATGAAGACGGGTGTATTGGCTGGGTATCCGATGCAGTCTATGAGCGTGCGGTTGTTGGATGGTGTGATACATGATAATGATTCTCATGCGCTGGATTTTGAACATGCTGCGATTATTGGTTTTAAGAGCGTGGCGGCGCAGGCCAGGCCAAGGTTGTTGGAGCCAGTGATGAGTGTGGAGGTGACTACGCCTGAAGAATATACAGGTGTGGTGACGGGGGATATGAATAGAAGACGCGGTATGATAAGGAATATGGAAATGAGAGGGAATGCGCAGGTGATTACTGCAGATGTGCCGTTGGCAGAATTGTTTGGGTATGTGGATACGTTGAGATCGTTGTGTGCGGGAAGGGCTGCTGTGTCGATTACGTTTGAAGGGTATGAGCAGGCGCCGGCTAGTGTGGTGGTGTGATGGAATATCGTTCCAGATTATGTAAAATCCCGATAAATCAGGAGGTCAGCCGAATCTTTTTGGCTGGCCTCTTGTATATTGAATATGAGCGTATTATATTTGTCTTCCTAGCTATCCAACTTTTATTAGCATGATTGTTGTTTAATGTCAGCCAAATATATGCATTCTATGAAACGGTATCTCTATGCGCTATTACCTCTATTGTATATACTTCCAGCCTGCCAACCGCATAAACAACCCATTGTTCATAATGATAGCACTGTTACAGATACTATGGTAGCTGCAGATACTGCAGAGACTTATCCTGCTGTTGCACGTGCTGCATTTAATATGAGCAAGGTACCAAAGACGAATTTAGATTTGGGGGATTTCCCTTTTTTCCCTGCGCCGAAGGGGTATCAGTATAGGAATGTGAAGTTGAAAGATAGAGGTGAGGAATATTTTCTCGCTGATGGGAAATTGATGCCGGTGGAAGGGAAGACGTTTAAGGCGGAGTTGGTGAGGGAGGAAAGTAAACCGGCGATGTTTAGTATTTCGAAGGTGGAGAAGAGTTATGATAAGATGATAACGAGTGTGGGAGGTGTGAAAGTAAGTACCGATATACCAACAAAGGCGGAGATGGAGAGAGTGGGTGATGATGAGATTTATGATAAGGAGAGAGGATTTACTGTGGGGTTCGGGGGGATTGAGTTGAATACGTATGTGTTGAGGAATAGAGGTGCAGAGGTGTGGGTACAGTTGAGTATGAATAATGTGTATGGGGCGATTTGTATTATACAGAAAGGGGAATTTGTGAAGGGGATGAAAGAGGGGGATGTGAGGAGGGATTTGTCGGAGACGAGTAGGATTGAGTATAATGATTTGATGGTGGATAGTGAAGGGGTGGTACCGGAGGTGGATACGCTGTTGCAACAATAGATGGGGGGATTGATAAGATAGGGGAGTAATGGTTTTCTTTATAGAAGAGCGCATTTGCACGATAGCAAATGCGCTCTTTTTAATATGGGTAATTTAATATTACTTTCCCATTTGGTAATATGAACTTACCCGGAGTGATTTTGCCAGTCCAGAAATTAATAAACCCAAGTTCTACTTTTATCTGCTGGTCTTCAGGAATACCAAAGAACATGGTTCCTTCATTAGGTTTAGACTCAGGTTGCAGTTTAAAATCTGAAATCCTTCTTTCACTTTTTTTATTCATTTTATTGGTTTTTATTTATGACTTAAATAAAATATAATGCATATGATGAATGGGAATATGCAAAATATTGCATGTTTTAATGCTTTGTTGTAATATCCTTGTTTGCGTATAACTACCTTACTATTAAAATCAATAGAGCCTTTTAATTCCTCTAAATATGAGCTTTTTATTTGTTGATTTATCTGCTCTTTTATATCATCTGTAATCTCAGACTCATTAGAAGAGAAGGTCGCTTCAAGCTCTGATCGTAATTCTCCAAAGTACCTTTGGGGTCTCAAAAGAAACGGAATAACGATTGGAAATAAGAATCGAATTGCATACACAAATGATATCAGGAAGAGAATTCCAAATAACATCAATGCAGTGAAATACCAGATATTAAATGGAAAAGAATAAAAATCTTTACAAATTGAAACCAGAAATGCAGATATGCCTGAATAAATAATTAAAATGTTTGATACCCGACTAATCGTTTTATCATATTCGGTTCTTATTGCTGTATCCCGTTTTTCATTTGCTTCTATGTAATGATCAAAATTGTAAAATGAGATTGACATGTTGCGAGTTTTGGTTTTTCTACAATGGAATTGTCTATCTAAAGCTAACGAATATAGGTTGAAAAAACACGCAACTAATTCAATATTTTTTTCAGTTTATAATGTGGTTTTTTAAATGATAATGCCATTGTTATTTATAAGAAAAAGCGTTACTTACTGCAAGTAAGTAACGCTTTTTCTTAAGGTAAATCACCTGAAAATTATTTCTGCAAAACCATCATGCTATTCATGATAAACGTCCCCTCTCCTTCTGCTACAATATTATATACAGGCTGCGTACCATTCGCTTTTTCTGTTTTATTTACCACTACATAAGTGAGTACCTGTTTGCTTTGCTCATCTATACACAACAACTCTTCTCCATCACTCACCTCTCCCATCTTCTTCTTCCCTGCTGATGTTTGTATGGGATGATTCGGTGTTGCCTGTAGTATCTTTCCAGAAATACTTACTACATGTGCATCCTGTGTATCATTCGCTACTACATGCACCGCCAGTAATTGCGTAATTGCATAATTTGCCGGTTGATGTACCACCAGTTCTTTTACTTTCATAATACTGGTCGTATGTGTCACCGCATCAAGACTAATGATTTTATCTCCGGGCAGAATGTTCTTTAGTGTCTTCTGCGAACCATCGGCAAGTGTCACCTGTTCATCTCCCGGAAAACAAATGTCGGTACCATACGTTGCGCCTTCTGCTTTTACATCTTTCCCCGCATTCATGGATTTATATAATTGGAAACTAAACTCGCGCGAGAGCACGTAGGATAATTTCAATACATAGTTTTTCTCTACTTTGTCTATCGCATGAATATCTTCGAAATACTTATTCCAGATTTCAGGATTACTGTTGAACAAAGGCAATACCGCTGTGTATAAAGTACCTTTCTCATTTGTGTAGAATATTACAGTACCAATATCCATCATACTGTCTTTGGCCACCAGGCGATAAAGGTCGATACGTTTCTTCAATCCATCATCTCCCGTGATGATATACGGTTTGCGCATTTCATAGCGATCCAGTACGTACGCGTTGTTGAACTTTACATACGTATCGTTATCCAGGTCTTTTACTGTAAATGTCTTTGCTCTGTCGTATTCGTCCGTGCGAATGGGTCTTGATTGTGCGAATGCTGTGTATATCCAACCAAAACAAAAATATAATAATAGTAGTGTGCGCATAATTCTATTTAAGATAATTCTTTAAAAGCAGCTGCAAATGCCTGCATTTCATCCAGACGACCAATGCTGATCCTGCACCAATCCTCGTTATTTAGTTTCCAGTTGCGCAGCCCTACCCCCCTTTTACCCATTTCCTCTACAAAACGCTGGCCTTCCATTTTTAAAGGGAACATGACGAAGTTAGTATGAGATGGAATATACGTATACCCCTCTTTCTTCAGTGTTTCATACAAGAAGCGCTTGCTGGCTTCCATCTTCTTTTTCACTTCATCTATATAAGGTTTGTCATTATAACTTGCCAATGCAGCAGTTATAGCTGGTAATGACAATGCATATCCACCGGCAGCGGAATAATGGCCTAATAGATCGATCATAGCTGGTTGGGCGATGACATAACCAATACGAAGTCCGGCCAGCCCATATACTTTTGAAAAGGTGCGCGCGATGATGAGGTTCTGTCCTTTCTTTACGCTTTCTATAAGTGTAGTAGCCGCTGGATCAGGGAGGTAATCAATGTAGGCTTCATCTACAAAGACAGGGACTTTTTTAGATACCCGCTCGCAGAAGTCTTTTAATTTCGCTACGTCTACAATGGTGCCCGTAGGGTTGTTGGGATTGCAGATGTAAACGAGTTTCGTGTCTTTATTAATCGCCTTTTCCATTGCATCCAGATCATGTGTGTAATCTGCTTTTAACGGCACTTTGATCCAGGTAGCTTTTATTTTTTCACAGCGGGTGGGTAAGTCATCGTAAGTAGGGTCTGCGCTGACGACATTTCCACCATTACTTAATAATGTAATAGCGGTTCCTAATAGTAAAGGAGATGATCCCGCACTTGTCATGAGCATTTTTGCATCGAGACCTTCATAGGCGCAAATTTTTGCTTCCAGGTCTTTGAGTAGCATGAATGGATATTGATAGCCATTATCCATACTGTCTATCATCGCTTTTTTAGCAATTGTGGAAGGGCCGAATGGGTTTTCATTGGCAAATAAGCGGGCTTTGAGTATGCCGGGAATACGGGGCTCAATAGCGGCATCGGCATGTAATCCCGTGAGCGGAGATGCCGTTTCTGCAGATAAACTGGTCAATGAGGTCTGTAGGTTGTTGGCCGCTAACCCGGAATGACCTAAAGCTGAAATGGGAGGTTCTAACGTTGTAACAGAAGCCTCCGTAGCAGGCGCTGCCTGCAACCCTTGCAACATAGGTGGCAACATTGTCAACCCTCCCGTAAATAGCGCGGTGGCCTTTAACCAATCCCGCCTGTTAATTGATTTGTTGGTGGTACGCATCATCATAAGTTTTTAGATGTTGGTTGTAATTGGATAAGAGATCCGTTGTTCTGATACCCTTGCATGTAAATCCGTCACTGTCCTTCTTGCAGATTCTAAAGCTCCTGCCATCCATGCATTCAGATAAGTTGTATGCTCCCCTGCAAAGTATACCCGCTTATCCGCCTTCAACAGGCTTTTATAATGTGATTGTCTGGTAGCACTATTATACAAGGCCCATCCACCCATGCTATAAGGTGTCTTATGCCAGCTCACTGAAAATGAACTTTCAAATTCTTTATCATATTGCGGATGTATCAACCTCCCCTTATCCATCGCTAATTTTTCTCTTTGCTGGTGCGACAGGCTCCCTGTTTGTCGGGCTTTCTCATTAAAGTTGTAATAACCTAGCAGTATTCCTTTCTTAGATAGATAATCATAAGACGGATAAAAGATCTGGGTGAGTTCATTGTTCGTATGTGTAATACCTCCGTAGATGTGTTCATCTTCTTCCCAGAACCTTCTCTTGAACTGCATGCCTATCTTGCCCGTGATCATGTAAGGAATGTAGTCAATCGCGCGACTCACATCTGAAGAGAAGTTGTTATCCACATTACTCAGCACTGGTGTGGGAATCGTACAAATACAATAGTCGGCAACGATTTCTTTGGCGCCTTTGCTGTCTTTATAACTAATCTTCACACTTTCTGCCTGGTTGTGAATGCCCGTCACTTCGCAGCCAAAATGTATACATTGCCCTACCTTCTTCTCAAAAGCTTTTGGAATCTGGTCATTGCCGCCAATCGCCTGGAACATGGTCATCTGTAGTTCATATACATATTCTGATACATTGTAGAAGTCAGGATCAGCAAGCCCTGAATTGATAATATCCGCCAGACTATGCGCCGGTGCGATTTTGCCGGGAAGTTCGCCGGCGCCGGGACCCTCGATGTACCCTCTTCTGTCAGAGGCTTTGTACAATTCATCGATGTCCAATCCTCCTTCTGCCCTTAGGTATTCCAGTATTTTCTGGGTATCTTCAGTTGTAAGACCTGTGTCGAGTTTGTGCTGATCTATCGCTTTGGCAAGTAGTTCCGCTGTATATCCCCGGAGATCGTTGTGAATTTCCCGGACCCGGATCTTCCTGTTGGAAAGCGATCCTTTGCCTTCGGCGAAGAAATAGGCCGCTTCGTTGATGTTGTTATACACCTGGATCGGCACCTGCAACTCTCTACAGTAATGTAATGTCAATGCATGGTGATGCGGGATACGCGATGGCCCCGCATTGAAATAAAGCCCTTCGTCGAATGTAGCCGTTTGTACAGGAAGATCGGTTTCAGTATGCGTCGCTCCCTTTCGGATACTCCATACACGCCCTCCTGATCGCTGACGGGCTTCAAGAATGGTGCATTGGTAGCCGAGTTTTAATAGTTCATAAGCTGCTGCCATTCCTGCAAGACCGGCGCCTAGAATGATAATGTGTTTACCCTTGCCACTGCCATTGAGCGAAAAGGCATGCGCAGGCGCTTCCTGTAACATCCCTAAAGCCAGCATGGCCGGATAGGCGGCAGCCATTGTTCCTGTTCTGGTGAGGAACTCCCTTCTGGAAATTGACATTTTGGTTGATATATGGGTTGTTCTGGTAATACTTCCTTGCTGCTATTAAAATAAGAATAATTAAGGAGGATTTATAGTAACTTGATTGTATGGTTTAAATTTATATATATGGTAGATGAGATTCTTGGTACCTGGGAAAATGACCTGGACGATGGTAGTGGTTTACATGGCATATGGGGATGGGCTTATGAATTTAAAGCCGATGGAAGTGGTACTTATTACTCCTGGGAAAAACAAACGCTGACTCATCAGGACAAATTTTCCTGGGAACGGATCGGTGATAAGGCTATTAGGAAAAAGGATGCCGATGATTATCAATGGGAAACGATCGAATATGCTATTACAATTGTATCCGCGCCTTATAGCGGCAGGTTGCGAAAATTGACTTATAGGGAAGTGGAATTGTTTCAATATGTAAAATAAAACCCCCCTGCGAAGGTTTACTGGCAAAAAGAGAATTGTTTCAATATGTAAAATAAAACCTCCCCTTGCGAAGGTTTACTGGCAAAAAGAGAATCCTTTCAATATGTAAAATAAAACCTCCCCCTGCGAAGGCTTACTGGCAAAAAGAGAAATCCTTTCAACACGTAAAATATAAAACCTCGCCCCTGCGAAGGTTTACTGGCAAAAAGAGAAATCCTTTCAATATGTAAAATAAAACCTCGCCCTGCGAAGGCTTACTGGCAAAAAGAGAAATCCTTTCAACACGTAAAATAAAACCTCGCCCCTGCCAACAGACAAAAGGCGAGGTCTGTCCATTATTGTTTGACCAGTTTCAGGGTATTACTACCTGCTGAATTTTCTACTTTTATTAAATACAGGGATTGTGGCAAACTACTCACATCCATCGTCAACTGATTATTACCTGCCGGAAACTCTTTATCCACCACTGTCTTTAACAACTGCCCATTCGAACTGTACATCCTAATCTGTACCCGATCTGTCTTTTCATTATAAAAACTAATAGCAGCGGTATTGCTAGCTGGATTAGGGTACACCTTTGTATCTGTCAATTCAGGTTTTACAGCTGCTGCTGCTCTTGCTGATGAACTACAAGCACCTGCAGTGGGTGTTGTGCCTGTTACTTCCAACCAGTCTATCAATGCAAATTCTGTAGAAGAGAGTGTTTCAATTCTAATCGTATTCACACCTGCTGCCAATGTAGCTGTCACTGCTGCTGTCGTGGTCCATGCCGTCCAGCTGGTAGTTTTGGGGAATGATACACTTGATACTGCGGTGCTGCCATTGACTAATAACCGTGCAGTGGTCGATACGGTTGCACCTCCATTTGAATAACGGAATACAAATGAATAAGTTCCTGCGGCAGGCACGTTCACACTGTAATTCACACCTTTGCCACTTGCGTTACTCAGGTTGATATAATATCCACCATCAGCACCTGAATAGGTATTTTGTCTGCTGCCATCAGCACTACAATATCCACCGGTACTTGTTGCAGCATCGTCTATATGCAGGGTAGAACCTCCACCAGTACTGGTACTGGTGAAACTGGCGGTTACAGATAGGTTTGAAGTGACTGTTACTGTAGTCGTAGTAGAAGTACCACTCGCACTACCTCCCCAGCTGCTAAATGTATATCCACTGGCCGGTGTAGCTGTTAAGGTTACTACAGTGCCTGAAGTGTATGAACCGCCACTTGGACTCAAAGTAACGGTTCCCCCTGCTGATGGAGATACTGTTACGCTCACGGTATAAGTAGAAGGATTCGTACTACCACCGGATTCACGCGCACCAATATCAGGTGCAGAACCGGAATAGGTAATGCCTGTAGTAGTTACACCTTTGTCTATCATATCACTACCACTTGCCAGTGCGAGGAAGGTGCCCAGGTTTGGACTGCCATCACTGTTTTTAGTTACAGAAGGAGAAAGACTCTGGAAGTCGGCACTGCTTACTACCAGGCCTCCTGTGTTAGAGCTGGCGCCACTCTTCCACCATACATTCGTTGGCGTTACATCTGTACCATTGGTGGCATCAGATGAACCTGCATTGTAAGAAAGGTTGTTTTTGAAAGTAGCTGTACTACCCGTGCGGAAGTTGAAATTAGATTCCGCATTGTTGTAACTGGTGTTGTTGGTCACTTCGATCGCCCCTGGGTTGTTGTTGTCCGTAAAGCCATGGTGGCCATTGTTGAATGATACACAACGACGCACGATATGTGCTACTGCAATACCGCTACCACCTAATTTAAATCCATTCTTATCACCATCGCCGGAGGTACCGCCGCTACTCAGCGTACCATTGACATATGCGAGGCAATTAATGAGGGTGACAGGACCAATAGGGCCTGTGTCATCTTTTGCATAAAGATCGTATCCATCATCGATGTTGTTGTGAGAGATACAACCATTGAATACATTGCCTGTGCCACAGGTGAGTTTAGCAGCAAACCCATCGGCGTCTTCATTGTCTGGGTCCTGGTTGTCGTACGCTTCGCAATTGAGGATGGTGTTGTTCGTAGGCCATGAAGCGAGGGTGGTGTTTGACGTCACGTAGCGACTCAATTGCAGACCGCTATCGTGGTTGCCTTTAAAGATACATTTTTCGATGATGTTGCTGTTGCCCGCCAACAGCATGCCATTGTCGCCAGCACCCTGGATGGTAATACCTGTCCAATGCCAGTAGTCGCCATCGAGGATGACGCCACGATTGGCATCGGCAATCGCCATGCTGGAAAAATCTAATACAGGGGTTTCCCCAGTATAGGCAACGACACTCTTGTACGCGGAAGAAGTACCATTGTTACTGGCAGTGATAATCACGGAAGCAGATAAGCTATAGGTGCCTCCTCTTAAGTAAATAGTGTTGCCAGCGGTTACCGTTGCCAGTGCGTTGGCAAGTGTAGTCGGGGCACTGATGCTGGTGCCGGTGTTCGAGGCTGATCCGCTGGGGGAAACATAGAGGGTTTGCGCATAGGAGAGGTTAGCTCCTGCCAAACATAGCAGCGCTAGTAGAAGTGTTTTCATAACGGAGAGTTATTTTACCTGAATTTACATGGATTTGTTTGGCAGGTGATCAGGTATGGGGAGATATATTTACGCAAACGTTTGCGGGTCAAGGGTTTTCGGTGATAGCATGGCGCAGTGAGATGCGGCTATTGCATTGAGTGATAAGGGCATGAAAAGGAAACATTCATCTGTATGAAGTGAAAAATCATGCATAAGCAACATGTGATTTCCGAAAAAAAAAATGAGTAAATAACCGGGGTTAAATATCCAATAACCTCCTGTGATAATTTACCTGGCCTAAATGATACATTAAATGTCCGCTTAAGTGTACTAAAAAATGTCCTGTATATATCGGTCCGCCAAATACTTCTATCGGATATAATGCTTCTACCTGTTCAGGTGTCAGCTCATCCATTACTTTATCAATCACCACAATCGTATCCTCAATCATTTTAATCAATGTAGTTCTCGCTACATCTTTCTGAGAAAATTCCAATTCACGGTGACGGACATATCCTGTGTTCCCCAGGTGTAAACCTATAAATGTATTCAGATTGCCAACAAGATGCAATGCGAGATTTCCCGCACTGTTACTAATCCCTTTCTCTGTATACCAGATTTTACTTTCATTAGTATATTGTGATAGTTCCTGAACCAATTTTTCAAGGTCTCTGCGAAAGAGTGTTTTAAGAGTAGTAGTGAGCATATGTATTATGTATTATCAAAATGAAATTAATACTTTTGCCTGAATAAGCTAAATCCATGTATAAAAGCCTTCTATTTATCCTTCTCGCAGGCGTAGTCGCATGTAACTCCTCTGGGAAAAAATCAGTCAATACCCCAGATTCCTTGTTAAGTCATTCAGCAAGCGTTGATACAGGCATTATGACTGAAGGCGCGCCTCCTGTAAATCCGGAAGCTGTACCTGATACTGTCAGGATTGAAGGGGATTTTAATGGAGATGGAAATTTGGATTTGGCATATGGCGTATTGTACAGAAACGCAATGGAAAAAGAAGGTCAGGATGAGTATGTGATCCGGTTTTCAAATCCGGATATCAAACCTTTGGTAACAGGTTTTGGGGAAATCAGGTTGATTAATGAAGGGGATTTAAATAATGATGGCAGCGATGATCTTTCTGTATACCAGGCGCCTTTGCATGGATGTACCTATGTGATGAGTAGTTGGTCGTTTACGAAAAGTGGATGGAAACAGGTAACAGATCCATGGCTGGTGTATAAAGGGTGTAATTATTTAAGTGATGAGGATTTGCAGAACAGGATTGTGTTGGAAGATGGAATTCTGTATTATTATCAGGAAGATCCGAATGATGAGCACATGACTTTAGTCAAGAAAGAAATGGGGGTAAAATAAAAGACGGACACCCGTCTTTTATTTGTTTCGACCTTTTTCGCCCGGGTAAAAAACATAGGCGGGTTCACTCTGCCAATACTCTTTTGTATCGATATTCATGGCAGAGATCCTTCCCATAAATGCCGCGCCTGTATCCACATTCCACACATTGCAGGCATGCATTGGTGTGGTGATATCATAATTCACCGTGGGCGTATGGCCAATGAAAATCTCTTCAAATAGTAATAATCTTTTCGGGTAAAGTATTGAATCTTTTTTGATCCGCTTATCCATACACAGCGCCATTTCCCACAGCGACCGGTCCCAGTAAAAGTTTGTATCGTAATGTTCTTTCTCTGGACCATGCATACTTGCAAACCCTGCATGCAGGAATAACCTGTTCTGATCATCTACATAATACAAGGTAAGCCTGTTAAACCATTCCAGGTGTACTAACCGGCGTTCATAAGATATATTTTCATAACTGGCTATGGTTTGCTTACCACCGTTCCTGTACCACACCGGGTCCGGATCTTCTCCATTCAGCCAGCGTTCGCACCAGGCATCGTGATTCCCTTTGATGAGAAGGCAGTCATATTTTTCCTGCAGCACCATCAGGTATTCAACCACCTGTGCGGATTGCGACCATCCATCTACATAATCGCCCAGGAATATAAGTCTGTCCGTTGGTTGCAACAGGAGTTGACCTAGTAGTTGTTCCAATGCTTTTAATGCGCCATGAATATCTCCAATTACAAACGTCCGGGCCATTAGATATTGAATTTGACCTGCAAGTTAGCAATCAGTTCTTCAATTCTATCCTTTCCAGCTAAAATGTTTAACCATTCGGCAGGAATTTCTTCCCAACCGTAGTGCATGCCAGCGAGTCCACCCGCTACTGCTGCGGTAGTATCGGTGTCATTGCCGAGATTGACAGCGGTGAGCACAGCTTCTGCATATGTATTTGTATGGATGAGTATCCAGATAGCTGCTTCAAGTGTGCGTACCACATAGCCGGTACCGTGAATCTCACTGATTGGTTTATCTACCAGTGAGCCGGAAAGTGTAGTTGCCAATATGCCCTGTTCTTTCTCGTCGGGTAAATTGTTCTCTTTGAAGTATTTGTTTACTTCATTGATGGCATTGAGATAGGCATCTACAGGTGGCTCGCCTTTCAGTATATGGAGAGCTACTTCCAGGTAAATAAAACAACAGGCGATGGAACGAATATGACGGTGTGTAAGACTCGATACATCCCCTACATGACAATAGCGATCATGTATATCCAGGTCCTTTATATAAAATAAGAGGGGAAGAATACGCATGAGGGAGCCATTGCCATTACAATCTTCATCGTTACCTCCTGCAGTGGTGGGAGGAGCACCCTGTGACAAATAATATATAGCGGTATTTGTGGCGTTACCTACGTCAAACACTTTACCGTGAGCCGTCCAATAAGCATGGTAGCGCCAGTTGACAAAGCGGTTCGCCAGGTCCTGGAGGTCATATCCTTTCACCAGTGTTTCTGCGAGACAGAAAGTTAACGAACTATCGTCGGACCATGTACCTGCGGGTTGGCCGTGTGTACCAAATTCCCGCATGTTGGTGACAGGGTATTTTTCAAGTATGTCGCGTGACTGAAATTCAACGGGTACGCCCAGGGCATCGCCGACAGCGAGGCCCAAAAGGGCGTTTTTAATGGGAGTACTCATTGTGAAATGTATTTAGCCGGTACATGGTCCGTCAACCAAACACCGTTTGCAGATACAAAAAATGGGATGCCATCTCTGTGCATGTCACCACTCCGGATCGTTAAAATAACAGGTATACCTCTGCGGCTGCCTACTTTGGTGGCAGTGGCTTTATCGATACTGAGGTGTACGTGTTGACGGCTCATTTTTTTAATGCCGGTTTTCAGAATTTCGTCCACGAATGCGCCGGTGGTACCGTGGTAAAGGAACTCCGGTGGCGTAGTGACAGGGAGTTCCAGGTCTACCTGAACAGAATGTCCCTGGTTGGCTCTTATTTTGGAATGGTCTTCATTAAAAGCAAAGCGTTGTTTATCGCTTTCAGCCACGATGGTTTCGAGTTCTTCTCTGGTAATGCGTTTACGGCGTGCGGCAAGGGCAAGCAGGGTATCTACATCTGCCCAGCCGTTGTTATCGAGTTGCAGTCCGATGAGCTCCGGTTGATGGCGGAGGATGAGACTGAGAAATTTGGATGTTTCTTTTTGATTCATGGGATTATTATTTAAGTAGATCTCTCACGGCCATGAGTGCATAGCCGAGGAGATTCTGTCCCCGCCATTTTTCAGGGTATGGGGCGTTTACATTTGTTGCGGCCATGCCGATGCCCCAGATTCTATCCATGGGACTTGCTTCGACGATCACTTCTTTGCCTGTGTCGAGCAGGAATGCTTTGAGATCCGGGTGTTGGGAGAATTTGTGAAAATTCCCCTGGGTCACGATCTCTCTTTTGGCAGCATCCCATTTAGCAGGGTCGAAGTTGGCTACTTTTCTTCCGAGTGCTTTTACCGAAGCAGGGGAAGGTGTATTGAGAATTTGTTTTTCAATTTCAGTATCTCCGAACAGGGTGGCTTTGCCAGCCATCATCCAGTGTTCGGCGGTGGGGTATGTCTTTTCATTTACGGTAAAGGGGGCATACCACCATTGGCTGAAACAGGATTTGGTAATACTGCCATCTTTGGAGGGTTGGTGGCCCCAGAAGAAGCAGAGGGTGGGGGTTGGTTTTTGGGCGATGAGCCAATTGTTGTCGTATGTCATCTTAATAAAATTTTGAAAGGGAGTGGTGTAAAATGGGGGTTGTTGGCCGGATGAAATTTTCTCCGAAGAAGGCGTTGACGATGTGAATACCATTTAAAATATGATCGTTGAAATTCGCTAATTCTTCGGCGGGTACCCAGAGCTCCTGGTGAATGTCATCACCGACAGTTTGCGGAGCGTATTGTTGGTAATAGGCGTCATCGATGTTGAAGGATGTGACGATACCACAATAGTCTGAGTTTTCATCCTGTGTATTCCATTCTCTGGCAATCTGTTCAGCATAGGCCTGGTTTAAAACAGGGTAAAAGATGGGCTGCCAGCTTAATCGGGGTGGAAAGCGGGTGCAGTTACTGTCAAGGATGAGTTGCAACTCTTTGATGCCTACGGGTCTGAATAATTTCATGGCTTAACCCAAACTCAGGTGAATACTTTTTAATTCCTTATTAAATTGATAGAGGTCGGGGTGGCGGTTGTGCAATCCTTCCCTCTTATTGCCTGTATTAATAATGTATCCGGCATCGAGAATTTTGCGGCGAAAGTTCCTTCTGTCGATGTTGATATCCAGAATGCATTCATACAGTTCGTGCAGTTCCGGCATGGTAAAGAGGTCGTTGAGCAGTTCGAAGCCTACAGGGTAATAGAGGATCTGGTGCTGTAGTCTTTTCAATGCATCGGCGGCGATGATATCATGGTCAAAGCCGAGGGGTGGTAACTCTTTCACATTGAACCATTTCACATCATTAGCCATTGTGCCTGCGGTGATAGCGAATCGCGCGGGGTTGACCAGTGCATAGTGGGCAACGGCGATGGCGCGGCCTCTTGGGTCACGGTCGGGTTCGTCGTAGGTAGAGAGTTGCTCGAGATAGAGGTCGTCCATACCTAGTTTGGTTTTCAGAATGCGGGCACAGGTATCACGGAGGCGTTCTTCCATGAGGAGGAAGGCGCCGGGGAGTACCCATTGATCTTTGAAAGGCGCTGTATTCCTGTTTAGCAGCAGGATGGAAAGGGTGCCCTGTTGATAACCAAACACAACGAGATCCGCTGCCAGCGATGGGTTTCTATAACTATTAAATGATGGCATGGGTCTTTGTGTTATTTTGACGCAAAGGTAAGGTGGGATTTTGATATGGAGAAATTATTTTATAGACGGGTGTTTTTAACGAGGGTATAAAATACACTTATTGAACTGGGGAATTCCTGTTTGGGTGCATGCGGTGTAATTGTCGTAAAGCTCAATATTATTCCGTTTTAGCAGTGAAGTCCCGACATAAAAAGTTAAAAATGATGATTACCTGGTACTGCGGCAGCATTGCAGCAGACTCTTATATCTTCGTTACATTGTTTTTCGGCCTTGATCATCCATATTTTAAAGTACGTACCCAGTTTTGTTAACCCTGTCACCCGCAAAATGTAAAACCCATGACTCAAAATTTAAAATTATCGTTAATGACACTGGCTGTTGTAATTGGTGCCGGTTCCGCTATTGCCAGCTCTTTCACCAGAGATCACCGTGAGGAAACTCAATATTATAAGTACGGTAACAATTATTATGAAGCAGGTGTAGAAGGTTATGATTACGAATGCCAATTCGATCACTTTGGTACCTGTACGTACTATTTTGATGCTGCTACCGGTACTTACAAATCCAGCAAGGCTGGGAAGATCGTTTGGATCAGATGATCTAATTACTGTAATCTATATGACAGCTAGCGAAATTGATATGTAAGCGCATTACCGATGACTTATATATCTGGTGGGCTATGCCTTATGGTGTAGCTCACCTTCTATTGATTTGTTGACCCCATATTTTGCGTATTTCTACGTTGTGAAAACAGGTGTTTTTCTGCTTGTGGGCAAGAGGTAATTCCATGACTTTTGTGCCGTAAACAATTGTTATTTAAAAACCTCAAACCCCAAAAGATGAAACGCAAACTATTAGCGGGTGTAGCTGGATTAGCTGCACTGACCTTGTTTTCCTGCACAAAAGAGAAAGCTTCACTGCGTCCTGCTTCGGAAGTGGCTGTGGCTGCTGCCACAGGCAGTGATGAGATGGATGCCATATTGAAAGACCTTTCACCGGAGACCTATCTGCTTACTTTTGACGGATTACCAGGAAATAATTACATCACCAAAGCAAGTTATGGAAGTCTATCCGATGAAACCCAATTCGGCGATGGCGGTATTCCTTTTCCTTATTTGGAGAAGATTGGGTATACCAAAGCACCGTTTAAGAAGATCTGGATAAAGACGTGTCCTACCATGATTCCCTATTTGGATATTGCTAAAAGAGCGGCTTCGTTAATACAAAAAGTTGATAGTAAGACTTTTGCTGATCTGACGATTACGGAATTGTCTACTAAGCAGCAGGTGTTGGCGACGAAGACGTTTTTGACAGCGGCGAGCAGGTTGCAACCGGATGTGGTGGATACGAAGGTATTGGCGAAGTCTCCGTTGGAGCAATTTAGATTATCACTGCCACAGGGTACGGCGCTGCCTTATTTTACGAGAGGATTTTATGGATTGGGAGATATTACACAGGTGCCAGGTGCAGGGAGTAAGCTGACGATTTATACCAGTTTGAGATGGGAGGATATTTTGAGGAGGAAGTTCCCGAATATGATTGGCTGTTTTGATCCGCAGGTGTTGAAAGATATCAGGGCGAATTTTGTTTTGCTTGATAGAGGGTTTGAGAAGTTGAATGTGGAGGAGGTAGCCGGAGGAGCGATATTAGGGATTAATTAGTTCATCAATGATGGAAGGTCGGGAATAAATTGGTATAGATCGAAGTTGGGCGCGAATGGGGTATCTGAAGATGTATGCATATTTGGCTTGAGTGGATTAGTTGCTTTGAGGTGGTTGGTTGCATTGAGGAGATTGATTGTATTGAAGTGATTGGTTGTATAGAGATGATTGATAGTATAGAGGTGATTAATTTTATTGAGTTGATTGGTTGTATTGAAACATTTTGGACCAGCTTTTTTTCATTAACCCCTTTGAACTGTTTGTTTTTGATGTCGGACTTTGATTAACCCCTATTACATTTTTGGCCCTTCATCCATTTATTACTACTTAACCCCGGGGCCAGCCGGAAATCTTACACGCTGTTTTCAGCTGGCTCCTTCTTTTAACTTTTTTCCTGCTTCATTTTAACCTTTTTTATGATAACGTGGAAGCATATTTGTTGGA